>Ga0209149_1002035_pt1 | contig 10985 bp, 6 predicted proteins | sample WorMetTyACAVOLI2_FD_187423 | JGI IMG/M metagenome (GOLD analysis project Ga0209149, IMG submission 187423) | Marine gutless worms symbiont microbial communities from Max Planck institute for Marine Microbiology, Germany - Olavius algarvensis... ...
AATATACCAGTTTGCTGCAAATTTACTCAGCTACATTCCCGCCAAATATTATTGAAATCGGTCAACATCTGACTTAGTTATTGCGAAAAGCAGAAGGGTGAACTTTTTTTTGAAACACAGTGTAGTTACAGTGTGTATTAATGTAGACAGCTTCTTTAATTGCTGGCACTAATAGGAGGCCTATTTGTTGCGTGCTAGCTTTGCGTTGAAAGACAGTCACTGTCATCGATCATACATTATTGATTTCACTGCAGATCAACAACTGATGTCTGTGTACATTTACATACTTATGACCTACTTTAACGGTTGCTTCAGCTACAAAACATTGACCAATGAGAACGAAGAATGATTGGTCACGTGATTGACATTGAGAAAGTTGAACTGGTGAAAACACCATTTTGAACAATTGGTGATAAAGTCACCGTATTTGAGTTATAGACTTCAAATAAGTCGTTATATGAATTCTGATAGTTAGATCAGACAGTTGTGATTGACGGTGCGGAAGAATATCGCGCTGAGCCGGGTTCAGAGAGAAACGCCGGTGATCAGACGAACATCTTTACCCGTCGACGTTGATCGGAGATTGTGGCTGAAGTCGTGACGTGTTCATGTTAAAGATCGCCTCCATGTGGCAATCTGTGAACCAGTGGAAGTCGACGACGACGGCAACATCTTCGGAAGACAGCGGATCAACGGAACAGATCGCATCTTCGTGAGATGAACATTGCTAGCTACTCGATCCAAACATCGCCCGCACGCATTGCATGACTCGAGTCCAGCCTAGATTGAACTGTATTATAGAATATATACAGTGCCAGCCTTATTGTTAACATTTGTATGTTTTACTTGTTTATTAATAAAAATTTTATACGTCACAATACGCCTGATGGTTGCCATACACCAAATTACAACTCAGTTTGAACGTACACCGTATTCGATTTAGTCTTACTTCATCAATCCGGGTTTGATTAAGTGGATTAAGGCTGTACTTACAGTCGGATAGAGATAAAACTCTACACCAAGCGGCCGCCGACCCAAGACCAATCCAGACGACTTAGGCTGTGAGTCCGCCTGTACAGGCTGCCAGAATCTACACCCACCATCGCCATTTATTATTACTCAGCCCGAAAGCTGATACTCATTTTACCGTCCCATAGAGAGTAGAAGGCTGAGTCGATTGTAATAATATATTGTTGTTTGTTGTGTATTGTGATCACATAGTCAGTAGGAAGACGTGGTTTTGGTTGAACACATCGTAGGCCTACAATTTCACAGTAATTTTTGTTCTCATCGTCTTTGGTGCAGATCGTTAAGTTATGATGCCTGTTGCTGTGGCTGTGTGTTTACGTGTGAAGGTGGTTGACGTGTTGTTGGAGGCTGGCGCCGACGCTAACATCGGCGACAATGAGAACTGGACTGCACTTCACTTCGCCGCTGACAAAGGTCTCAACGACGCTGTTGTCGCCCTCGTGGACCGAGGTCACGCCCGCGTTGACGCCGTGACGACGGAAGGTTACACGACCGTGTTCCTGGCGGCACAGTCCGGCCACGTCGACACATGTCGCCTGTTGATGGAGCTCGGAGCACCAGTCGCTGTAGTAGACAATGACGGCTGGACACCGCTGCACGCGGCGTGTGGCAAGGGTCACTCAGCTGTCGTCCGTCATCTAGTTGCCGCTGGGGTGGACGTCGACGCTCGTAGCCATGACGGGCTCGTCGGTCTGTACCTCGCCGCGCAGCACGACAGTGACGACGTGGTATCGGTCCTCGTCGACGCAGGAGCTGACGCGAACGCCGCCGAGGAGGATGGCTTCGCGCCGCTGCACGTCAGCTGCCAGAGTGGCTACATTGAGATTGTCCGGCGACTGCTGGCCGCTGGTGCTAGCGCCAATCTACGAGCTCGGTCGTCGTCTTGGGCGCCCCTGCACTACGCCGCCCAGGACGGTTTCGTCGACGTGGTGCGGTGCTTGCTGGAGCACGGCGCTGACGTGGACGCCACTACGCGTGAAGGCTATACATCGCTACATGTGGCCGCTGAGAACGGTCACGTCGACACGGTGCGAGAGCTCGTGAGTAAGTCGAGTGCAACGGCACGGACTGACTCGGCGGGCTGGACAGCACTACACCACGCTGCACAGAACGGACATGACGCTGTCGTGACTGAGCTGCTCGATGCCGGAACTGATGTCAACGTACTGACTGACGACGGACATTCGTCGCTACTCATTGCTGTACTTAATCAACATCCGGTCGTCGTGGCAACGCTGCTTGGTCGAGGAGCTGCAGTCAATCGTGACGTACAGGCGGACGTAGACGACAAGGGCGTGGCAGACGGCAGACCTGTCGACGGTGGCTTTGTCTCCGTGTTACATATCGCCTGCCAACAGCCTGGCAGTCGCGACGTCATCGAGCACCTGTTGTCAGCCGGCGCCTTTGTCAACAAGCAGGACGGACGAGGTAGAACGCCGCTGCACTACGCCGTCGAAAATGGCTTGTCGGAGTATGTCGACGTGCTTGTTGGTCAAGGGGCTGAGGCGGACCGTCAGACCGTCGAGGGGCGGACCCCGTTGTTCATTGCGGCGCACGGCGGCCACGAGTTGGTCGTCCGGAAGTTGTTAACTGCCGGCGCACAGCTGAACCAAGTGGACTGCCGAGGTTGGACTGCTTTGCATGCTGCCTGCCAGGCTGGCCACGGTGCTGTGACCGAGCTTCTTGTACACGAGCCTAGCTCAGAGGTAAACCGCCGGACCCATCACGGTTTCACGCCGCTGTACCTGGCTGCACAGGAGGGACACGCAGACGTCGTACAGTTTCTTGTGAAAGCTGACGCTGACGTGAATATGGCGGAGGATCAAGGCTGTTGTCCGATACACATAGCTGCACAGAACGGTCACGTGTCTGTTGTTGAAGTTCTGCTGCAGTCCGGCGCTGCTGCTAACCGCCAGGACTCCAGCGGCTGGGCGCCGCTTCACTACGCTGTACAAGACGGTCGACTCGACGTTGCGACGCTGCTGTTGCAAACTGGAGTCAGCGTGGACGTGCAGACGGCTGAAGGTTTCACGCCGCTCCTGCTGGCGACACAAAAGTCGTCGCTGGAAGCTGTGAGGTTGCTTCTGCGGCACAGTGCTAATGCAGATGTCCGTGAAATGACAGGCGTGGCACCTCTGCACGTGGCCTGCGACCAGGGCAGACTGTTGATCGCCGCCGAGCTACTCGCTGCTGGTGCGTCAGTCAACCTTGACACACACGACCAGATCAGCGCGCTCTACTTCGCCACGAAGGCTCGGCACGCCGATATTGTCGATCTACTGATCGCTAGCGGTACTGATGTCAACCTGGCTGTTCAAGACGGTTTCACACCGGCACACATCGCTGCACAGAATGGCGACTTGACTGTACTCATGACGCTGCTGCGTGCCGGGGCACACGTCAATGCGGTCGACGACGCCGGCTGGACGCCTCTGTTCTTTGCCTGCCAGTACGGACAGCTTGACGCTGTACGCTGTCTGCTGACGTCAGCAGCTGAACCCAACATCCAGGCAACTGATGGTATCTCGGCGCTGTTCCTGGCGGTTCAGAACGGCCACATCGTGGTCGCCGAGGAGCTGATCTTGGCCGGTGTGCACGTCGACGTGCCGCGAACTGACGGTGTGACGAGCCTCGAGTGTGCGGCCGAGCACGGCGACCTTGAGATGGTGCAGCTGTTGCTGTTCAACGGCGCTGATGTACACTATGAGGACGAGCGTGGTCTGCTGCCGCTACATCTAGCCTGTGTCGGCGGACATCGACGCGTTGTCGAGTTCCTTGTCAAGGCCGGCAGTGATGTCACACACACGTCCAAGAGTGGACTGACGCCGATCCAGCTGGCGGACCAGAACGAACACGACGACGTCGTGGAGCTACTGCAGCAGTACGGGGCACGACTCGATAACTCGGTGAGCGACGGCGATGCCGGCAGTGCTGGCGCCGGAGGTTGGGGCAGCTATCTCAAAGACATTTTAAGGAGAGCTTGGACGCAGAGTGTGCGTTCTCTGGACGTGGACGTTACTGATGGACAGATAACAGCGAATGACAACTCGTCGAAACGGCGAAGAGCTACGACTGCTGAGGCGGTCGTCGTCACAAAAGAACCCATAGTCACCAAACGGGTGCACAAGCTTTAACCACGACTATTAGGCCTCTATACAGCAATGTATTATATAATGAATGCGTTATACTGTAAAAGAAACTTACGTTCAAGTATACTGCTCCCATTTAGATTTTGTTCGCTAGCACGTGCACCTATTATATAGTGTATATACAATGAAATGATTATGTCCATGCTTAGGACCACCATAAAGTATTTATATGAACAGCTGTGTATTTTTAATCGATTTGTCAGTAGCTGATCACTAACTAATCGATGTGTTTTACAATAACGTGCTAAAACTAATGTTAGTCTTTCATGCAGTTCATTCGCGACGCAGGTTCGCGATGACGTTGCTGTTTTTCTGTACTGTTCTTATCACTGGTATGAATATTTTTGTTCCTTTAACAAAATTTCGCAATACTAGAATATTAAATACACCACATTTGTCATTGTTGCGCTGCTTCGAAGACTTCAAACAAACACTAAGCATTCATGAAAATGGCGATGAAACAGAAAACTCCGTCATAATGGAATGCAACGATTTTATGCACTGAATACATCGTACGTGTACTTAGTTTTTATGCGCCTCATGCAATATAGTGAAACAGATATTGCGATAGACCGTGTCGTAACGTTCGTTCAACCCCCCTGCAATCAGCGTGACCCGTGGGCCCCATTTTGGAACAGCTCTGCTATCTCCGAAACGAATTGAGGTACGAAGGTCAAATTTGACATACGACTACTGCCAAGTTCTAGGGCACCGTAAAAACAGTTGGCCGCTAGAGGGCACAGCAAAGCAAAAACTCTAATTTTAAGGTTTTAACAACGTTATAGAACTACAACTGCAAGGAAAGGAGGTGTGCGGGATTTAAAAATTCTGGAACTGCGGATCCCGATCCGCTTACGAGTAATTTACGCTATATCTCGAAAACGGTACAAGATACAGTCATATGTACAATGGAACACTAATAGAACTCGCATAAAAACGTTTTCACCACAAGCATATGGGATGGAATGGTATATTTGCGGCCCGTTAGCCAACATCATCACTTTGCTAAAGCGAAACGAAACCAATACATAATGCCCATTACGCGGCGGGATATAGTAGTCAAGAATAGAGTACATAATGCTATTACAAGTAATATAAAAACGTCGAGTATTTTATATCACATTTCTAAGAATATTGAAAGACTTGCCATGTACAGAGTCATATAAATTGTGCATCGTGTACAGTGTGACATAAATAATATTTAAGCGAAAATATTCAACAACACCGCATTAGAAATGTCCGACTGGCTCTCGTATACTCTGAAGAAATACTACATGTACCGGTGATAACAGTAAGGTGATTGCTACTTCTTTGTGAATGGAACATAACATTAACACATTTGTAGTATAATTAACTAAAATTCTGATAACTGTGAAAATAACGTCGATAATATTTTAGCAATGCTATAGGTGACTAGTCGTTCAATACATACTGTAACTAGCAAGACAGCGTCCTTTAACTACCGGGTGTTTCAAAAAAGTATCCCCTAAAACTTTTGAGAATATTTTCATTTCGATTAAGTCTTTTTGCGTGAAATTTTGCAAATTTGTTGGCAATTCATATCCACATATATCTACCAATTGTTTGTAGATTTATCTTAATATTTCATCAAATGGCGTTAATTTTTTCACGAGTACCCATCGTTTTTACCGTGTCAAGTTTTGAGTATTTGCCCACAAAATGAAAATGCAGTGTACCAGCTTTGGAAATGACATCGATTTTTCGTCATCACGTGTTTTAAAGTCCGATAATTGTAAACAATCGATAACTGTCCGATTTTTTACTATCAACGTTTTACTGACATCGTTTTAATCCTTGGTAGGGCCTACCAATGGGAAAATTGTCTTATACAACGGCAAGTGATTGATAGGCCCCACCAAGCTTTAAAACAATCTCAGTAAAACGTCGATATTAAAAATTCGACAGTTATCGATTGTTTACAATTACTGGACACTAAGACACGCGATGACGAAAAAATGACGTCATTTCCAAAAAGCTGCATTTGCATTTTCTGTGTGAATAGGCCTACTCAGAACTTGACAGGGTGAAAACGATGGGTACTCGTGGAAAAATTAACGTCATTTGATGAAATATTAAGATAAATCTACAAAAATTGGTAGATATATATATCGATATGAATTGCCAACAAATTTGCAAAAGTTCACGCACAAAGACTTAACTGAAGTGAAAATATTCCTAAAAGTTTTAAGGGGACTACTTTTTTGAAACACCCTGTAGTTATCACTCACGTACTGGCTTGGCGTGCCTCAATATATGCTCTACACAATGATAGCTTCGTGTTCGGAATCTTATATAAATCGAACGGAAAGTGTAAAAATGCAAGTGAATATTTGACAACAAATTATTACATGTGATAAGAACATTAAGTCACATACAGCAACTCTACCAACAATATCTTAAATAAAAACAACAATAAAAGCAAATGATGTCTGGAACAAACCTCGCAGCGCGCCCCAGTGCAGGATAATGCAGTACGGCTAATGTCCCACAGCCAGTATCCGTCCACAATGAAAGTCTGATACGATACGATACGATAGTGTGTATTTAACGTGCAGTAAAAAGCTGACGAGTAGCCAGCTTAGTCTACCACATGGAATAGACAAAAAAATTAAAATATGAAACTAAAAATAAACTGACGAGCATGGTAGGTCCGGTCCAGTCCCATTATCATGAAGGCAGTCCGGTAGGTAAAAGAAGTCTAAAGTGGAAAGGATTCGTTGAAAAGGTAGGTTTTGAGCCTGGAGTGAAAGAGTGAAGGAGTGATGGATGATACGAGCGGGGATGGTGAGAGGATGGGTTGACAAGTGGATGAGGATATGTATCAAGACAAGACTGGTGAGGTTGACAAAATGAATCTGGAAGTTGATGACAGGAACCTTTTCCCAGTAATATTACTAATAATCATGGTTACAAACATCTTACAAAGTTGCAAACATACTTACAGATAAAAAAGACCAGCAACAATACCTCAATACACTACAGTTTCAGATAAGCTTATACAGTGTAGTAGCTATAAGAATACGCACACTGTTTTCCAGTGGCGGTTCTAGCCAAAAAAAATCGGGGGGGGGGACGAGCGCCAAGTGAATATTGTGTCGTCCGTCGCAATGATAAGTAGTCGGTGGAAAACTGGGGGGTGAACAAAAAGTGGGGGCCGTGGCCTCCCCGGTCCCGGCCTAGAACCGCCACTGCTGTTTTCAAAAAATCTATATACGCGCGCAATCGAAAACATGCAATATGTAACACATAAACCGTTGTAACAACCGATTTCCTCGTTTTCTAGACTAACTTATTGCTTTTTAAATGGCTTGACGCAGATTTTTATCAACTCCAGATGTTTGTCCAACGTACACATTACACGTCGAACAATAACGCCGTTCCGACGAGCTAATAAAATTAAAGTTCGCTGCATATAATTCAGTTTAGGAAAATGCAAAAGACGGAAGTCCGCAATTGCTACAACAGTGGTAGTAATAGTGAATTTATATAGCGCGTTTATGTGATTACACCCCAAACGCGCTTTTATACGAAATTAGTACTGCGAAAAGAGATAAGACTTAAAATGGCGCATGAAAGTTGTAAGAGTCAGATTGCGGTTCTTGAGATGAACGGGCAGAGTGTTCCACAGAGATGGACCAGCATGCGCGAAGGCTCGAACACTGCACGACGACAATGTAGCGCGTGGAACGTCGAGCTGTCCGCGATTCGCAGAGCGAAGATTCTGGCGTCCAGGGAGTCTGAATACAGGGTGGCACATAGTAGACAAGTAGTCCGGTGCCATACCATGGAGACACTAAACAGTGTCCCGTTATATATCAGCAGTAGAAAATGCGAAATAAAGAGTTCGTACATAAATGTGACCAACATGCGAAATCACCAAATCAAGCAGTTGAACAATAGAATTAACTAGTAAACGCTGAAGTTCCATCCACAAAGCGGTGAAAAGATCTACTAGATCCACGACCTCTTCGAATAACATGGTCTCCTCGCCGCAGGTTGTAGTTGTACGCATTGAACCTCCACGAACGTCTTAGAGCGATGAAGTACTTCGTTCCTTCGTCCACCTGGCGAATGTAGTTAGTTGAGCAGTTGACAGTCGTGTACATCGTTATCAGAAGTGAATGCCTGCCTTGATGAAAGGTTCGAGCGATCGTTCTGTTCCAAAATCCACACTTGTGAAGTCGCAGGCGGCGGAACTTGGCAACCAGTACACCGGTAGTCGTGTTCACGGTCACGTGACTCAGATTTGCGCACAGCACTGCAATCGTCGTTGAGATTTTTATTAACGCGTTTAATATTAGTAATTCTGTCCGTCCGTCCGTCCGTCACCGGTCCACTGTGTGTGTCACAACGTCAAACACATTAATAGAAGTTTTTATTTTGCTTCCACCAGTCTAGACTGGACGTAGGCTTGACGTTTTCTACCTGGCAGTTCGTCCGTTCGCTCGTTTGTTACCAACCTTGTGAACACGATAACCTATATACAGGGCGCGCAAAAAAGCGCCTTCTACAATTTTTTTTGCTAATAATTAACATATAAATGGTTTGAGACAATTTTATAACATTTTGTGTGACTGCTAAACATTTATAGTAACGTCTATATTTGCAACGTTTTATTTGGCTGCAGATAACAATGCGAAAGCTACGTAAAATTGAATGCTGCAACCTGAGAATTTTTGAGCGTCAAATTCAGAAAAATTCTTTTTCATTTTCAGCAGAAACCTGGTAAGATATCAACACAATAGTAACATCATTGTGATGTGATTTTCGTGCTGACATATTTGTAAACAAATAATGTTGAAGTAATTTATTTAATTTTATCCTAAGTTTTGCATCATCATTTTATCGTCATGTCCAACAGCGCACTTTTTTGTGGCCAAATTGCTGCAGGGTCCAATACACAACACTGTACTGACTTTTTGAACGAGGTTGAGGACGTACTTGAAGGAGGATACTTGGAACATTTACTTTAACTCTAAAACTGTTTTCTTTTTAGTTTTAGTGACACTGATACTGTCTTCATAGTTATATTAGTTGAAGCAAATTTTGATAACGTTAAAGCTGTTTGGTTGTCATATTTAAAGCAGCATAGTTTCGTCAGTTGTGTGGATATTAAAACAAAACTTAGCACAGGAAGCTATTAATGTACAAAAATTTTGTGTAATAACTATGTGCAGTTTTTGATAAAAAAAACTAGCGAAATTCCTTGGTTTTACTTTTTGGCGTGCCCTATATATAGGAAACGTTATAAATAATGCAAAGACGCACATGGTTTCTACCGAGCATAAATATAAAGTCATACGATTTATCGAACAATTTCATTGTGGATGACCTTGAATAACCTTTAAAGATAACATCAGTTATTGTTAACTTTCTCTAGCGCAATATGTCTCTAAAATACAGCATCCACAAAGCTGACTGTAACGAAACAAAATAATAGACAAGTTTTTATTTCTAGTGTTGCATTCGAAAAAGAAATGTTTAAGGTTATTCGCGGTCATGTTAATATCTCGGAAACGGTGCATAATTACTATAGACGACTAATGGGGAGTCGTATACGTTCAATTTATTGGCACTATTGCTGATGACCTTAAGTGACCTTTATAGAATCTACGCAATGTCTGTTCAAACAAGGAAAACTTCTGCTATGTATAGATTGACAATCTGGCAACGTTTGAGACGCACTGCGAGTATGCCATGGCCATTCGTCCGTCCGTCTGTCTGTCACACTCGTACACTGTATTGAAACAGCTGAGCGTATCAAACTTATCGAATGTTGATGAACTTGCCGTGTTGGGCGCCAGCACACAGGCGACTGTACTGACTCAACGGGGCGCCGAGAGGCGCTGAGTGGTGTGCTGGACAAAGAAGATCAGCGACAGTCCGATCTGTGCTGCAGACCTTGCGACGACCGTTGTAGCTCCGTACACGGCCGCGGCTGTCGCGACAACAGATTTCACTGTCCGGCATGTAGCAGGTCGACTTACCGCACATCACCTCACCTCGACGTCGACATCTTGGACGACCATTCACGCATCTGTCGACAAGTACTAATCACGTCCACTTATGACCACAACTCATTCTCTTTCTTTTTCAGTTCCGTCCAGCAGTTATACGGTTTCTTTTCACCTATCGTCATTGTGCTTCAGTACATTGCTATATTGTACGTCGTATATGAACTCACCCAAGTGAGTGAGTACGTAATTTCTTAACGGCACATCAGCACAAAAAGGCTATTTAGTGCCATTCAATGTTTATAGGACTGATCAGATATGAAAATAATTAATAAGAAGGTAAAAACTATGAATGTAAGATCAAGGCTATTGAGCTAAAATAAAAAGTAAATAACAAACGTTAATATGAAAACATTAAAGTTGCTTTTAAAAATGAGTTTCTTCAATAAAATCACCCAAGATTAGTAAGAGTTAAAATGGCATAAAAATATATGTAAAGATCATTGTTCAAAGTGAACGTTTTTTCTTTCAAAACATAATATCGTACACATTATTATAAGCATTACAAGGATACTGAACATTTTACATGCGGAATACTATGGCAAAGTGCAATCAATAAGTACACAAAACATGATCTTGTGTGACATTTCTGGGTGTCATTCAAGGATTGCCTGTGCCTGACAGTGATGTTGTTTGCAGCATCATTACAAGAGCTCAGCTAGTGCTGAGGTGGCCGACCGGAACGTGACGTGGTACGTTTTGTAAAACCCCCATTATGCATGACACATGACGTGGTACGTTTTGTAAAAACCCCCTCAGTGGGGGGATTCGG
>Ga0209149_1002036_pt1 | contig 10985 bp, 10 predicted proteins | sample WorMetTyACAVOLI2_FD_187423 | JGI IMG/M metagenome (GOLD analysis project Ga0209149, IMG submission 187423) | Marine gutless worms symbiont microbial communities from Max Planck institute for Marine Microbiology, Germany - Olavius algarvensis... ...
TCTTTTACCTTGGTGTTGATAAGGTATGTATCTTTTACATTGGTGTTGATACGGTATGGATCTTTTACACTGGTGTTGATAAGGTATATATCTTTTACCTTGGTGTTGATACGGTATGGATCTTTTATATTGGTGTTGATAAGGTATGTATCTTTTACATTGGTGTTGATAAGGTATATATCTTTTACCTTGTTGTTGATACGGTATGGATCTTTTACATTGGTGTTGATATGGTATGGATCTTTGACATTGGTGTTGATACGGTATGTATCTTATACATTGGTGTTGATACGGTATGGATCTTTTATATTGGTGTTGATACGGTATGTATCTTTTACATTGGTGTTGATAAGGTATATATCTTTTACATTGGTGTTGATACGGTATGGATCTTTTACATTGGTGTTGATAAGGTATGTATCTTTTACATTGGTGTTGATAAGGTGTGTATCTTTTACATTGGTGTTGATACGGTATGGATCTTATACATTGGTGTCGATACGGTATGGATCTTTTACCTTGGTGTTGATACGGTATGGATCTTATACATTGGTGTTGATACGGTATGGATCTTTTACATTGGTGTTGATACGGTATATATCTTTTACCTTGGTGTTGATACGGTATGGATCTTTTACATTGGTGTTGATACGGTATATATCTTTTACCTTGGTGTTGATACGGTATGGATCTTTTACATTGGTGTTGATAAGGTATATATCTTTTACCTTGGTGTTGATACGATATGGATCTTTTACATTAGTGTTGATATGGTATGGATCTTTTACATTGGTGTTGATAAGGTATATATCTTTTACCTTGGTGTTGATACGGTATATATCTTTTACATTGGTGTTGATATGGTATGGATCTTTTACATTGGTGTTGATACGGTATGGTATGGCAGTGTAACGACGTCTGTTGTGGTACAAAGTGAGTGAATGTTGTTGTTGAATGACAGCTGCTGACACCACTAGTCAGACTGAGACAAGCTTGTTGTCACCCACAAGTTGTCCGAGGCCGCTACTTGCCACTGCAGAAAAGGTCTGCTGTCGACTTCAGCTCTGTCCATATTTGCGACACGCCTGGTTTGTTGTCATTTCTGTGGTATGACTGACAACTGATGACATTTGTGATCATGAACTAAAGGCAGTTGAATGGACAAGCTGCAAATTGAAACTAGCAAACTGCAGTTGTGTGACGAATGTAGTTTGTGGTGATTGGAACTTGCAGCTGAGCTGTTTGGCCGTTGGATGTGCTGCTTGTGTGTGTAGCACAATGACAATGGAAGAATTACTGACACATCTCATCAACAAGACCAAGTACGACTGTGAAGAAGCACATCGTCGAATGGTCTTCGCATCAACTGGTCTTGCTGGTCTACACATCATCAAGCATCAGGTCCATCGTGACTCTAGCTGGCATTGAACACTAATGTTTTGAACTGCGTTTGATTGTTTTGCATTGTGAATCATTTTATGGTTGTGTTAGAGTGTGATTGATTTCTGATGATTGTTGATGGTAATATAGCATACGAGTAATTCAATTATTCAAGCAATCAATGCAGAAATGCCTACTGCAATAGGACGGCGCTGAACAGATAAAATAAAAGAGAGAATAAAAACAAGACTAAAATGGCCAAACTAAACATTATATGCAGTGTCAAATAAATGTGTTTTTAGTCTTTTTCTTAAAAGTGACCATGCTGGTCGATTGGCGAATGTCCAATTGAAGTTTGTTCCATGCCCGTGGACCAGCGACTGAGATTGCTCGGTCGCCCATTCTCGTATATGTCCACCGAATGTCAAACGTCAGACTGCCGGCAGATCGGAGATGTGAGCGGCCAGGCATAGCTGACGTTAGTGTCAGCTAGTGTCTTCAGTCAAACTGAAGAACCAAAACAACTTGTTGATGAAGCTAGCCGGTTCCACCTGGGGTGCCAGCACCAACACTCTGCAGTCATCTGCTCTGGCAATTTGCTATTCAGCAGCAGAGTACTGCGCCCCTGTCTGGTCACGCTCTGCTCACACAAGTCAGGTCGATGTGCAATTGAACTCTACCATGGGTCTCATCTCTGGTAACCTCCGTTCTACACCTCTCCCATGGCTTCCAGTGCTCTCCAACATTAAACCGCCAGCCCTACGAAGGAAGGCTGCCACTGACAAGCTGGTGGAGAAAATCGTCAAACATGACAGTTGGCCAATCTAGCCTGTTATCCTTAGCCCACCATTGTTATGACTGACATCCAGGAAGCCGATGTGGCTGGACTTGCAACCAGTGGACATCAAAAGTCGATGGAGGCATAACTGGAAGTCGGCTCAGGTGGTCAATTCTCACTCAGTGTGCGACCCCACAATCCGGCAACCGGGTTTCAACCTCCCTTGGCAACAGTGGTCTCTGCTGAACCTTTTTCGTACGGAACAGGGACACTGCAGTGCCTGCAGAAGGAAATGGCAACTTACAGACACTGATCTGTGTCCTTGTGGCGAGACCCAGACGATGTCCCAAATTGTCGAATCCTGTCCCCTGACAAAATTGAATGGTGGCTTATCTCGGCTACACTGTGCGGATGAAGACGCTGTTTCGTGGCTGACCAGTTATGGTTCATGACATGCATACGAGAAGAAGTGTCACCGAATTGCTGATGTAGTCGGAAGCAGTCCCATTGACAACCATGTACATCAAGACGCGAAGTTTGTATTTTACCCGTTGATGGATTGGAAGCCAGTGAAAAGAATGCTGCAGTGATGTCACATGATAATTGTGTGCATGTTGAATGTCATCTGTATGTAGTATGTTGAAGCGGTGGAGGAGTATCGTTCAATGCTGCGGTCAGTTGATGAACACAGTGATGAAGTTCGAACTGATCCACTTCAAGTGCTTCACATCATCTACAATCTCAATGACATTTTGTCACTGGAACCTGCTGGCGTCGGTCACACCTTGAACGACTCACAGCTAAAGGAACAGGTTGAACATCTCAAATATTGTGAAGTGTGTTTAATACGGCTGAATGTAAATAATAAGTCAACTAAAGATTAACTTGTTAATCAATTAATCACTATAATATAAAAAATGCAGTTAAAAAGATGAAACTGACACGGGTTCCGGTGTTGATTAGAATAGATGCACCAGTTTCTGTGTTCTAGACACTTCCAAATAGAAACAATTTGTTAAAAATTATAATAAATGCAATATGCATTTCACCACTTCATGAACTGCATTGAGAAGACATGGCTATACTGTGATATGTGTAACTTAGTTATAATTTTAGACATTTTACTTAAATACAATGATCTTATCAACCACCATTACGCCGTGATTTTCTGCTGGTACCAGGTCATGTTGGCATAAAAGGCAACATTGAAGCAGTCAAACTAGCTCGTGATACCTCTGATGTCATCACACAAATTCTACCTATTCCCTATTCAGACATTTTTCCTACTCTGAGAAGTATTATCTTTTCCAAGTGGCAAGCCATCTGGGACTCTAATACTAATAAGAAACTCTATAAAGTATTTCCTAAACTCCAGTACTTCTCACCCTTACATCAATCATATACTAGAAAAGATCAGATGATCTTAAACAGACTCTTCGTCGGTCACACTCCTCTTACTCACTCACACTTTCTTAATAAAGAACAACCCCCACCTGGGACCATTGTAAATGCCTCTTAACAGTTGAACACATCTTAACCAAATGCACTGTAGGCCTATACAAATAAGTTAGAGAAAAATATTTCCAACATTCTCAGCTCTCTCACATTTTAATCAATGCCCCTAAACATTATATCTTTAACTTCTTAAATGCAATAAAGATCTTTAACATACTTTAATTTCTGCAGGGCATGTAAATTTTGCTTTAAAATTGTTGGCAAATTCTTCAAATTTCAAAGTGGAACAGTCTCTGGAAAGTGCCATTTCCTTCATTTATGATGCTACCACTTGTTGGCGAATTAAGATTTACACAAAGTGACAAAAATGCTAAAGTGTGCTCAGCTTGTCTGAGTGACAGCTGAGAGCTGATCATCTTGTTGTTCAGTGATGCAACATTCACAATGTTTTTGCATGATTGTTGATGGATTTGTGTTTAACTTCAAGTTATAGTTGTGTTAGTGAGTTTAGTTCACTGTCTGTTTCATGCATTGATTGATTTGTTTGTTTTATCGCATCTGCAGCATGGTAAATTGGCATTAATAGAACATGCTGTAGTTGTGTAATGAATGCAGCTATCAAAGGTATATGTTACATTGAGAATTTGGAGACTTTGACTTTGTAGTATGAAGATGTGTTGTGCTGTGCAGGCAGATGACATACAGCAGAAGTATTTGCTGAAAGCAGCTGCATTTGTGACTTCATCAAGAGATTCGTGGATAAAAAAGCGTCAGAGAGTGGTTGACCTGCATCAGAAGGTTAGTTTGTGTACGACTGTAATGTTGTATCAGTGAGTTCAGCGGAATGATTGCATATTTATTGCAGTGCAGTCTTGATTACTGTAGAATAGTTTTGAAATGAAAAAACGAACATTCTTGGTTCGTATCAGTTGCTGACAGTTAGTGATGTTTTTTTTAAAGCGTGAGCACTGTAGCTAGAATAATCTGTCTGCTGTTGTTACATTGTCTAGAGTACAAGGAAGGTCCATCACCTATGTGATGTCTGTCGTGTCATTTCTCGTGAGCTGTGTATTGTTGTTGCTGCAGCTTGGAGAAGGCAGTGATTGGTGGGCGGAGCTGCTGCAGTCAGTCACGTATGAGCTGTGTATTGTTGTTGCTGCAGCTTGGAGAAGGTAGTGATCAGTGGGCGGAGCTGCTGCAGTCAGTCACCTATGAGCTGTGTATTGTTGTTGCTAAAGCTTGAAGAAGGCAATGATTGGTGGATGGAGCTGCTGCAGTCAGTCACGTATTAGCTGTGTATTGTTGTTGCTGCAGCTTGGAGAAGGCAGTGATTGGTGGGCAGAGCTACTGTAGTCAGTCACGTATGAGCTGTGTATTGTTGTTGCTGCAGCTTGGAGAAGGCAGTGATCGGTGGGCGGAGCTGCTGCAGTCAGTCACCTATGAGCTGTGTATTGTGTTGCTGCAGCTTGGAGAAGGCAGTGATCGGTGGGCGGAGCTACTGCAGTCAGTCACGTATGAGCTGTGTATTGTGTTGCTGCAGCTTGGAGAAGGCAGTGATTGGTGGGCGGAGCTGCTGAAGTCAGTCACGTATGAGCAGTGTATTGTTGTTGCTGCAGCTTGGAGAAGGCAGTGATTGGTGGGCGGAGCTACGGCAGTCAGTCACCTATGAGCTGTGTATTGTTGTTGCTGCAGCTTGGAGAAGGCAGTGATTGGTGGGCGGAGCTACGGCAGTCAGTCACGTATGAGCTGTGTATTGTTGTTGCTGCAGCTTGGAGAAGGCAGTGATTGGTGGGTGGAGCTACGGCAGTCAGTCACGTATGAGCTGTGTATTGTTGTTGCTGCAGCTTGGAGAAGGCAGTGATTGGTGGGCGGAGCTGCTGCAGTCAGTCACGTATGAGCTGTGTATTGTTGTTGCTGCAGCTTGGAGAAGGCAGTGATTGGTGGGCGGAGCTACGGCAGTCAGTCACCTATGAGCTGTGTATTGTTGTTGCTGCAGCTTGGAGAAGGCAGTGATCGGTGGGCGGAGCTGCTGCAGTCAGTCACCTATGAGCTGTGTATTGTTGTTGCTGCAGCTTGGAGAAAGCAGCGATTGGTGGGCGGAGCTACTGCAGTCAGTCACCTATGCGCAGCTTGACTCTCAGCTTGTAAACCGAGTAAAAGAAGATCTGTACGACAATGTCGAGGAAGACAAAATTAACATGGCTCACAAGTTTGTATTCCCATGCGTGTTTTAGTTACTCATCCAGTGATACAACTAACAGCTAAGTGTAATAGCAATAATAAGCAACATAGGCCCATGCTTGCTCTATACATTTTACTCAAAATTCCCAATCTATGTCGATGCCGGCTGAGAATGAATTCAGTATGTCCATCATTCTGTGTTGCTATGCACAAATCACTTTGATCATTTTTAGCAGTTAGTCTATTGTCCATTTTTGCGACACAAGTGGTGTGCTTGCACAGCGTCCTGTTGGAAAAGGAAATCATTTGAAATGCCATGAATTTTTTGCCGTTGAACGCATGTGGCAGTCAACATAGTGTGAGCATTGAACGCATGTGTCAGTCAACATTGTGTGAGCATTGAACGCATGTGTCAGTGAACATTGTGTGAGCATTGTACGCATGTCAACATTGTGTGAGCATTGAACGCATGTGTCAGTGAACATTGTGTGAGCATTGAACGCATGTGTCAGTGAACATTGTGTGAGCATTGAACGCATGTGTCAGTCTCAACGTTGTGTGAGCAATGAACGCATGTCTTAGTGAACATAGTGTGAGCATTGAACGCATGTGTCAGTGAACATTGTGTGAGCATTGAACGCATGTGTCAGTGAACATAGTGTGAGCATTGAATGCATGTCTTAGTGAACATAGTGTGAGCGTTGAACGCATGTGTTAGTGAACATAGTGTGAGCATTGAACGCATGTGTCAGTCAACATAGTGTGAGCATTGAACGCATGTGTCAGTGAACATAGTATGAGCATTGAACGCATGTGTCAGTCTCAACGTTGTGTGAGCAATGAACGCATGTCTTAGTGAACATAGTGTGAGCATTGAACGCATGTGTCGGTGAACATAGTGTGAGCGTTGAACGCATGTGTCAGTGAACATTGTGTGAGCATTGAACGCATGTGTCAGTGAACATAGTGTGAGCATTGAATTCATGTGTCAGTGAACATAGTGTGAGCATTGAACGCATGTGTCAGTGAACATAGTGTGAGCATTGAATTCATGTGTCAGTGAACATAGTGTGAGCATTGAATGCATGTGTCAGTGAACATAGTGTGAGCATTGAATGCATGTGTCAGTCTCAACGTTGTGTGAGCATTGAACGCATGTGTCGGTGAACATAGTGTGAGCGTTGAACGCATGTGTCAGTGAACATAGTGTGAGCATTGAACGCATGTGTCGGTGAACATAGTGTGAGCGTTGAACGCATGTGTCAGTGAACATAGTGTGAGCATTGAACGCATGTGTCAGTGAACATAGTGTGCGCATTGAACCCATGTGTCAGTCAACATAGTGTGAGCATTGAACGCATGTGTCAGTGAACATAGTGTGAGCATTGAATTCATGTGTCAGTCAACATTGTGTGAGCATTGAACGCATGTGTCGGTGAACATAGTGTGAGCATTGAACGCATGTGTCAGTGAACATAGTGTGAGCATTGAATTCATGTGTCAGTCAACATTGTGTGAGCATTGAACGCATGTGTCAGTCAACATAGTGTGAGCATTGAACGCATGTCTTAGTGAACATAGTGTGAGCGTTGAACGCATGTGTTAGTGAACATAGTGTGAGCATTGAACGCATGTGTCAGTCTCAACGTTGTGTGAGCATTGAACGCATGTGTCAGTGAACATAGTGTGAGCATTGAACGCATGTGTCAGTCTCAACGTTGTGTGAGCATTGAACGCATGTGTCAGTGAACATAGTGTGAGCATTGAACACATGTGTCAGTCTCAACGTTATGTGAGCATTGAACGCATGTGTTAGTGAACATAGTGTGAGCGTTGAACGCATGTGTCAGTGAACATAGTGTGAGCATCGAACTCATTTGTCAGTCAACATTGTGTGAGCATTGAACGCATGTGTCGGTGAACATTGTGTGAGCATTCAACTGGTGCAGGTTCAACACAGTGCAAGGTCTGGAGTATGTGATTGCTGACCAGCTGCAGCAGCTTGATGCTGCACACGGTTGCGTTGTGGACAACTTGGACAAGTTACATTCAACTGATCCACAGCTTCTTGTTGATGAAGTGACTCAGTGCTGCCTCCGACCACCTGTCAACTTCAAGCTTCCAAAGTAAAAAACTGGCATTATACAGTACTGGACCAACCAGTCTGATGCTGGACAGTTTTAGAATATTTATAAATGACATTAAAGTGAAGACTATAACCAAGTTGGTTGATAAGCTGGAAGAATCCAACACAGTCTTGTATATGGATTACAGCACACAGTTGGGCATTATGAACCTAGTGCAGGTCTATATTGGGCCTTCATTGTTTTGTTTAGACTGGATTGGATTTTGATGTCCAGCATATAAACATGTACCACCCCAGCAGTCCTGATGGTTGTTTGGAGAACTTTGGAGGATGATTCGCTAACTCACATAAATCTGCAAAATTGCCTTAAAATTGTGTGTGTGCAAGCCTACGTGGTTGCCACTGTGTACATATACTGTGTCTCAAAAAAACCGGTCTGCTACGGTTAATATGACATAACTTCACCAATTCACAACATTCACTAATTATTTTTGGCAGGGATAGACCTTATTCAATTCTTAATTGACAATGTTAAAAGTTTTTAAATTGGCTTAGAACCAGCTGCATGGTTTCCATAGCAACAATAGCGCTTTGACGGTATGTCTCAAAAAACCAGAACCTACTAGTTTGTTGCCCTTGCCGATTATATGTTGTTCGAAGTCAGCACAGAAATCCGCAGGTCAGGTGTGTCAAGTCGGTATTGTTGTTATAGAAACTGTGCAGCTGGTTCTAAGCCAATTTGAAAACTTTTTACTATAGTCAGTTGAGAATTGGATAAGGTCTACCCCTACGAAAATAATTAGTGAACGTTATAAATTGGTGAATTTATGTCACATTAATCGTAGCGGTCCGTTTTTTTTTAGATACAGTGTAGTGTATCTTACACCATAAGTCACAATAAAACATGCCAGTCTAGTCTTGGCACAAGTTTGGCAAATATTGACTGATTTTCCAAATTTTTTCACTGTTGGACTCAGCAATAAATAGGCAGCAATATCCGTGTTACATTTCTCACTGCACCTTAGCCAGTCACTACAGTGCTAAATAGCAAAACTCTAATGTATTTAATGAGCATCTTTATTCGCCAAAAAGCAGAGATAATATAATAAGCCTAGATAGATAAAAAAAAGAAAGAAAGATACAAACATTGTATCAGTTCGTCAACACATAAGACAGTAAGATCAGCCCGAAATTGCATATAGACATTGCTGACTGCGTCGCGTGTAAAAACTGATATCATGCAGTTGTCGTACATACAGTCACTTAACAGTAGAGCACGAAACAGTTTATGCAGCACGATATCATTCGTATAAAATATACGCCTATAAAATTGGATTCTGCGCAATAAAATCAAATGCTTAACATCAAGCCTGCCACATCCGTCAATTACAGCCCGAACAGACTCCCATTTATTGTATTGAAATATCCTGCGAAAAACCATATTCCAGCAGACATTCAACTCGTTAATCTGTTTTACATTCACATGTAAGGCAGGAGCTGCATACATTAGAATGGACAAACTGTAGGCTTCTTGCAAAGACAACAGAGCCATCTCATTAAGTCCTTCAGTATGAGCAAATATGGAGTTACATGCAGCATAAAATGCCCGTTTCATGGGACTCACATCGAATTTCCGTGTTTTCCCAGAGGTAACGTATACACCGAGGTATTTAACAGATTGAGACCAGTGTATGTGGGTGTCACCTAACAGCATACTCTGTAACCTTACAGCAACTGCTTTCCCAACCACCATACAGTGTGACTTATTACAGTTGAACTGAAGAGACAGATCACACGCAGTTCGGAAACATATATCAAGCATGAGTTGTAAACCCTTAATTGATGGACTCAACAACAAAATATCGTCAGCATAAAGCAAACATCCATAGTACATATTCAGAATATGGCATCCAATGTCATTTTGTCTAAGATTAACAATAAAAACATTCATAAACATGTTAAAAGTTACTGGCGACAGACAGCTGCCTTGCCTCACTCCACTACCAACAGTGAACACTCTAGACAATGAACTGTTCCATTTAACTACACAAAACATTTTGCTATAGGCCCTACCAATTACTTAGCACATCAACAACAATAAGCGGCACACCAATTGACAATAACGATTTAAACATTTTGCAGTGATGTACATGATCGAATGCTTTCGTAATATCTAAAGATGCAAGAAACACCGAGCTGCCACGCTCATTAAAATACTTAATAACTGACTTTAGTGAAAATATTGCATCATTACATCCTACATTACGCTTAAAGCTAAACTGCAGGGAATCAGACTCTAGTACAGGTTCACAAACAGCTAACAGCACCATTTCAAACACTTTGGAAATGACTGGCAGTAATGCAATAACACTTGTTTACTTCAAATGTTCACAAAATAATGAAAATGAGAGTTAGCACCTGCATGCTTGTTGAGTCATGTTAAATGTTTAACATGTCCTTCTTTGGTATGAATACATGCCACTTGTTAATTGCGTCGTCGATCATGCTTTGCTTCAAGCCATGTTAGATATCATGGAGCGTATACATGTTGCTTCAGTTTATCAACGTCATGAACTTTTGTCTGTTATAGCCGCTGCTGTATTTCTCCATAAATTTTGCAGTCAACTGGGATCATATCTGGACGTTTGAAGGCCATAAGTCTGATGAAATGGATGCAGGTGTCTCCCGTTCCAGGTGGCTGATTGGTTTTGTTAACAGCTGTGATCGAACAGTGATAAAATTTCAACATTTATATTTTGGAAGGTAGTGGAATAAATTATAATATGTTTTAAGATATGGTGGGAAATATGGTAAGGTTTTTATTGAAAGTTTAGTGCTGAGTCCAACAGTATAAGAATTTTGAAACTTGGCCAATATTTGTCAGAGTTATGAAAGAATGTAGAATGCTGTGTTTTCTTTTATTGACTTGCTGTGTAGTATGGTCATTTGTTGATGTAGATGTGCTCTCTGTTTGGCTGAAGAATACTTGCAGAGCTATGAAGCAAAGTTGTTCTATTGTACAGATAGGTAAGGACATCAAAACTTGCAGAGCTATGAAGCTAAGTTGTTCTGTTGTACAGATAGGTAAGGACATCAAAACTTGCA
>Ga0209149_1002038_pt1 | contig 10972 bp, 9 predicted proteins | sample WorMetTyACAVOLI2_FD_187423 | JGI IMG/M metagenome (GOLD analysis project Ga0209149, IMG submission 187423) | Marine gutless worms symbiont microbial communities from Max Planck institute for Marine Microbiology, Germany - Olavius algarvensis... ...
AGACGTTGGCCTATCTGTTGGTGCTGCCTGGATCGCGGGCCAGGATCGTTCGATGTGGAGGACGCTACGACCCTCAGCTGGTCAAGCGCAGCAGTGAGTGAGTGAGTGTTACTTACTTATTTAGTAACATATCACTGTGAATTAAGATTGGGCAAGACGCTCCGGTTTTATGGCATAGGTCGTGAGTTCGAATTCTGTGGTGGTGGTATTGTAACTTTCTTTTTTTATTTACTTCGTTTTCTAAGTCATTTTTCATTGTACTATTTAACACTTATTCAGTTAACGTCAATTTCCGTGAATGCTGACCGTGTGAATTATCTATTTCCATGCGATCACGGGGCTGCCACACTCATGCATTATGCATGACCAGGGGCGGCGCTCCCATAGGAGCTGGGGGGTCATGACCCCCCCCCCACTTTTCGAGGCAAAGGGGGACGGGGGGACATAATTTGGGAATAATTAACTAAATGATGCACTTATATTTTGGATAACCACAAAATTAACGTTGAAAACACAAAGATAACAACAGAAAATATCAGCATCAGTGTCAGTCAGCTACAAATCAAACAAAGGAATTAGGCTTACTTAGCTATGTAAGCAATATTTTGTCCCCCACTGGCCAAAAAGTGGAGGGGTCAAAAATTTTTTTTGCTCGCTCCGCTCGCAAAATTGTCCCCCCCATTTTCAAAACCGTGGCGCCGCCCCTGTGCATGACCTAGGACGTGGTACGTTATGTAAAACTGTTCCCTTGTTAACTCAATCTTATAAATTATAATCATAAAATATATACTGGTGTTGCCCAAATTTCTTTTGAAAGTGTCTGTTGTATCTGCTGATAAGCCTGATATGACTATTTCTGGCAAGCTGTTCCATGGGTGCAATTAAACCAAAGTGATATGGCTATGACCTCTCGTTATACTATCTTGCTGATTTTCCAGGTAAGCCTACAAATTCACTCTACTATCATATTTATTACTCAAGCTCTTGTATAGTCAATCATGTGATATCACCTCTATGCGTCTATTTTAAGAGTTGGCAATTGCAACTTTTTGAGTGATAAGATAGGATGATTTGTCAAATTTCTCTGTAACATTCGCCTATCTCATCTAATGATGAGTTTCTTCTTTAAAATACCACTGCCCTAAACTATCACGATTTTTTAAAGTTAAATTATCCGACAAGACTATAGGGGGGCATGGGAAAAATATTGGGAGGGAGCAATCGGGGGTCTGCCTCCAGTGGGGTCCAGGAGCAGAGCCCCTGGTCATAGGTCAGGGTATGCAAGTTGCAACTTAGCAATACACAGACCAATTTTCGACGAATTTTAATACTATTTAGCAAATTTTAGAAAATTCACTCTTTATGAAGATGTAGATGTGCAGCATTATAGACATAAAGATGGGACATATAAAGGCTACTGAGTAACAACCAAATAGGCAATAGTTTCACGACAAACATGCACTTCTGATAAGGAAAGTGAAACTTGTAAAACTGTATACGATTGAAGGTGATGATGATGGCTCAAGAATGGGTGACTACGATTATAGTAGTAACGCAAGAAAAATCCAGCCCAATTTGCTCTAGGATACGACATTGTTTTCCATTTAAGTGAGACATTTAGTGATATGCTAACCTAACCTGTAACACTTAGATTTAAAGCAAAATTTCGATCACTCAATGTATCAACAACCATGATTGAATCATTTCATGTGTCTAGCTGGTACAAGCAGTTGGCTGGAATATTCTGTTGTTCCTAACGGTGCATAGTTAAAATTGCAGACGTTTTCTGCCCTCTGGAATATGAGAGGACAGGGCTTTCACAAATAACGCCTTTAGTAGATAAATATAAATACAATATACGTAATTGCCAGTGTCAGCACTGTATAAGCCTCCATTCTTCAGATAATCCCAAGAGAATTTTCACAGTATTTGCTACAATTTCTTGCATGAACAACAACGTGTAGTACGATACCATGGTCAGTGATGGGCACTAGTTAACTAAAAAAGTTGCAACTAAAAGTTTAACTAATTTTTTTAGTTACACAAATAGTTCAACTACTTTTTCATCAACTAGTTCAGTTAATAGTTAAACTACTTTTTAGTTAGTTACTAACTGAAAGTTTAACTACTTTTTAAACAACTATTTTGTGATTAGTTACCGAATGTACTGTTCCTTACTTCACAATCAATTCACATCATCCACACAAATGAAGCCATCGCATTTGGCTTTCGGACGCACTATAAATATTCACTACCTACTTATTTACTTACTTACTTACTTACTAGTGCAAGTTCTGCCGCAGTGAAAAAACTTTTCAGTGCATCTGCACAAGTTTTAACTGCTAGACGATGTTGTATGCAGGACAATACGCTTGGCATGCACATCTTCTTGAGATCAATTCTCAAGCATTGAAGCATGACGTTGACATTCCTGATAATTTATGAGCTGGTCAGGCCGTTGGTGCCGGTAGACAGTAGAAACGTTACAGACTGGCTGTGTTGAGTTGTTCACTATGACTCACTGTTGTACTTTCTGAGCCAGCGCCTGACACAGGCTAACATTGTTTAACAGTAATACACTGATGATGCTTTGGTGGCTGATGAAAGGCTGCATGCGTCAGCGCTTCTGTAATGCTGTTGTTTGGATTGCAGAACTTGTGCGTGTGAAAAAAGTTGGAAATTAGTTGAAATTAATTTAACTACTTTTTTAGTTTAGTTGAGCTAATTTTTTAAAATAGTTTAACTTGAAGTTTAACTAAAAATTTTCAGTTGAAAAAATGGTTTATTTTAACTACTTTTTTGCAACTAGTGCCCATCACTGACCATGGTTACTGTTAAACCTAAAGTAACCATGGGCAATACCACTAAACACAACAGCCAATCTCATTGCAGTGGTCATGATGAAACAGCCGATATCCAAACCAAATTATTTTCCAAAATATTACCATCAAATACACGGTCACACATTGCACGATATGGGTAATTGTAACTAGACAGAGGAAGATCAGGTGGGTTGGTGTTACTGTTGAGGAGAATATACGTTCTTTAGATGAGTAATTGTAACTAGACAGAGAGGAAGATCAGGTGGGTTGGTGTTACTGTTGAGGTTCTTTAGATGTGTCCTTCTGTATGCAGACCAGACTTGTAACTAGACAGAGAGGAAGATCAGGTGGGTTGGTGTTACTGTTGAGGTTCTTTAGATGGTGTCCTGCTGTATGCAGACCAGACTTGTATCAATGTAGACAGAAAATCAAGGTGACATGTTCTTCTGCATGAAACATGTACAACACAAAACAGTTTCAACATTTTTGCAATATAAGCTGTAACAACTGACAACTGTCTTATGCCGAACATCAGCTGTCCACTAGCACTTTCATGACAGTGTCTAAGCAGATGGCTGGTCTCCAGCCGGCAGACTTCGTATGATGTCAGAGTCGCCTATATCAAACCACAGAAACACTTACTGCAGCAGAATACCATGCTTACAATTACATTCTAGCTGATGTACACACTACAAGAATGCAAAACAAACATAATGGCAACAGATCGAAAAACCTGCAGTGTAAAAGCGTTGCCCAGTACTCATCAGTAATTGGACCAAAACAGCAATGGCCAAGACTAAGAGTGTCTCAAGACCTCACATCACTGGTAACCGGCATCAGTAAGTTCAACTGATGCTTGGCTGATCCATCAATGTCGGACAAGAAACCTGCATGAGACGTGTCTTGTCACTCGTTAGGCATCTTAACCTCGAGACACAAAACCAAAGCAGTGATCATCGACACCAAAACAACCACCAAGACCAAAATAGTGATCAACACCAAAACACCAATCAAGACCAAGACAGTGATCTTCAACACCAAAACAACAATCAAGACCAAGACAGTGACTGTCTTGTCAGTTCCTCCAGACTTCCCACCAATTGCACCTCCAGTGTTAAAAATATCATAGAAACGTTTACAATAAAAAAAAATCTCAGCATACAACAGTAAAGCAGGCTACTGTTCAGCGAAGCACTCGTCCATAGCCTTTCCCCTCCTTTCCCCTTCCTTCCCTTACCCTCTCCTCCCGTCCCCTCACCCTTCCCCACCTCTGCCTTTCCCTCCCCTACCCTCTCCTCCCGTCCCCTCACCCTTCCCCACCTCTCCCTTTCCCTCCCCTTCCTCCTACCCCCTCCCTTTCTTTCCCTCCCCTTTTTCACGGCTAGGGGGTCTGGGGCAGCGCTTAAGCTCATCCAGCAGGTCCGAGCACAGCCCGGCCGCCAAACGTTTTCTGGTGCTTTTCGAGCTGAAAATCCTGCATCTGGTGAGCTGTTGTCTGGATTAAGTTACTGTGAAAATTTCACAAACAGGACGACGTTCATAAATTTTGTCAATAAATTGCTTGTCCCTTTCCCAGACCGCACGCGTCTTTCAGTCGTTAGCACTCGTCCAAACGGACACACAAAAAAACCATTTTCCGAGGCCGTGACATTTGCAGCATGAGCATGTACCTCACACTCAACTTGGCTGGTTACGTTTCTATGATAACTAAACGCACACTCTGGAACTGACAAAAGAGTTTAAGACAAGAAGCTCAGCTACCACAGAGACTGTGCGATGCCTCTTGTCATGAAATATTTTGCTAAGTCACTCAAGGTCATTCGAAACGACACGGTTGAGTAGGGCATGTGTAAGTCCCTATTAGTATTCCATTGAAACTATGTCTGTATATCGTACCGTTTCTGAAAGATTCAGTGTGAAAAATGCAGTGACCTTAAAACTGACAGTAGGGGTGGTTAAAGGTCGTTGAAAATGGCGCCATTCAACAGATCATATATGATTCTCTATTGGTCAGCCATTGTAAGCACAGCTCTATGTTGTACCATTTTCGAGTTATTTGCCATTGAATAATCGTGACCTTGAAATCTGGGTTATAGATCACTGAAGGTCATCCAAACTGGTACCAATCGAAAGCTTGGGTGTTGTTTCCTATTCACCTTCCATAGTAACCATGTGTCTATCTTGCATCAGTTCCGAGATAAAGTCCGATATTGGGGATTTTCTCATACCCCCTTGCATTCGGCAACCCCGTTAGGGGGTCCTGTCGGAATATTGCCATCTCGTTTGGTATGGAAAAACCAGAATAATGGGGCTACCAGACGGTGAAAAACTTTGAGGATATGTGTAACCGTTGTGAAGGACAGATGGACAGAGAGACAGGCATCTTGCCATGGCATAGTCCGTGCTATGCATACGCATTGCACGGTAAAAATTACCAAAAGTATGTTCTACCTTTTGCTCTTACGATGTTAGTAACTCTGTAAAGTGGGAAAAGATATTATACACTATGGCCCAAAAAATGAACCTTTTGTTTTCGCAATAACTTTGACACCTGAATAGATTTCCAGCAATATGAGATACAGTGCCTAATGTATGTTCCTACACTACCTTGGCAAAAATGAATCATCAAATTTCCACGTGTTTAACAATACTGGTTTTATTTCCACAAAACTTGTTTGTTCTCAAGCCTATTTTAACATTTCAGCAGAAATAAACCAGAAGAAAATGTTAAAAATACATGTTGCAGTTTGGCATCATACCTACTTCTGACTTCCTCTACCTTGTAACAAACCACGCATGTGATGCAATAAAGGCAATCATTCGCACGGTTAACATGAAATCCAGAAAGTCAGAAACACTAACAAACCTTGGTAACTTAAGCAAGACAGCCACAGCAAGTGCTCAAACTGTCCTCCATGGGCATTCACGCAGGCGCACAGCATGGTGATCGAGAACAAAAAAAACAGTTTTGTTAGAATAAAACCAGTACTGGTTGTTAAACACGTGGAAATTTGACAATTCATACAGTATTTGCCAAGGTAGTGTCTGGCATCTTGGCTTATAACCACATATAACCTGCTGTGGTAAGTGACGCAAGGTAGGCACAGTGGGCAGTACATACCTCATATTGTTGTAAATTTATTTAGCTGTAACTACGCCAAAAATTGTAGAAATCAGTTGACATAAGACTAAGTTATTGCAAAAACAAAAAAGGGTGCAGTTTTTTTTACGAGACACAGTGTATATTCATGAACAACAGCTACGTAATCAAACTGTTTGTACTGTTCTAATTCTAAATATTTTATGGTATGCACCAACAGACATCAGGATGTGTCAGCAGGTAGTTCATCCGTGTCTCAGCATGACATCATGTATGGAATATTTAATTTAAAATATTAAAATCTATAACCCAAATAATAGTATCAGCAAATGTCTTAATGAGACTGACAGACAAAAACAGACATTTTATCCAATATTTCATTGCAACAGACAGCATTTTATAGTGACATATTTAGCTATGACATTAATGTGTAAAGTTCTGCTAATATATGAGGGTGGTAAAAAGCATGCTATCACAGTGAAGAAAACACAAGACACACCTGGGTCAGTGATGCTCAGTGTCGTGACACGGAAGTACTTGCCACATGCTGTGCCAAGCTCAATGTTGTTACCAGTGTAGTGGTGAACACCTGTCTTCGCTAGCATAGCATAGTACTCAATTTCGCTCTTCCTACAACATAACAAACGAAATCTGCAGTATGAGGCATAGCAGGCATATCCACCCCATAAATGGAACGTTTTGATCTTAACTTAGTAAACTGGACCATATCATCACTGTTGCACAACTGTGGTAACTCCAATTTTTGGCCAAAATGTATTTTATACCATTGGATTTGTTATTGTCTCCCACATCAGATGGTGTTAACATTATAATCAACTCTTATTAAGTAAAAAGTTATGAATGAAAACACAACTATTGTAACGGAGAAATTGCTGCATGGTTTAGAATACAACTATGGTAACTTGCATAGCAGACTTATATACTGGTTGAGTCGAACTATTTATGCAGCTTTTGTTTAGAAACTACTATGGTATCGTAGTATTTACTATTTTTCTTTGTCAGACTACCTTGATTTTAGCCGCAATTGTTCAAAGTAAAACTTAACTTGCGTCACTTACCACAGCAGGTTTTATATGTGCTTATATGCCGAGATGCCGGATAACACCATCGTACCAGTAATTTCACATTGATTGTCTTTGTATTCTGCATCCCCCAGTATAAAAATTATTGTCATTTGTCCAGAAAAGTTATTTCAAATACGTGTTTTCCTTCTCCCGTAAAATTCTGAAAAACGTAGTTACCATAATTGTACATGACAGCGACGATGTGTGGTAAGAGCTACAACCGAAAAACTATTTCTGTGCCTCTGACCTTTCACCCTCCAAAATGTTAAGAGACCAAAATTATCATGAATTCTCATCATTTTGTAAATTTTTTATGTACAAGAACCATCTTATAACATTATAGTTTTTACTTGAAGTAAATCGAACCATTTGTGGCACAGCTATAGCTATGGCCAAGCAACAATTTCAGCATTTGCACATCCCTGACCTTGGACTTTTCAAGGTCAAAAATGTAATGGGACCATTGCAGAACATAAGTGAAGTACTATGTTGTGCAAGGACAGATCCAGACCTGTGCTTGACATTCCCAAATACAGTACCTATCCCCTGGTAATAACAGGGGGAATGTAATTACTTATTCACATGCAACTCTTTGTAGCCAATTTCTTACACTAGTGAGCTAGGCCTACTTAATAACCTGGTGTTCCTCAAAACAGAGTTGCAATTTTGAGACTTGCTTGCAACTTGACAGTGAAGACTTGCAAATTGAGACTGTGGTCTAGTGACTTGACAACTGTGACTTGCTAGTCACACATTTCAGTCTGTTACTCTAAAACACTGATATTTCTCACTGTTTGCAGGTATATAAACAACAGCTGAAAGTAAACCCACCCCACTATATGTTTGACACAGTATGATTTAGTTCATTGTGACTCACCTAAGAGAGATCAACCGCCTGTTTGCCATTTAAGACTATTCAATGTCATCGGAATTTTTTTGTTCCAAAACTGTATGTTCTTGTGCATTCCACTGCAATTCTTGGAGTTTATTATTCTTCATCCAGCCCAAATCTATTTGGAAGGCTAATGTTTCCTTCTAGCCGATACCTACACATATCCCTTGCCAAATGCCATTATTTTGCACCTACCACGGTGTCTCGGCACTGACCCACTATCAGCAGGATGCATCAATTGATATCCTAGAAATACTTAAAATCCTTTATCTAATCAACATTACAGTACGTTCTGGGTAATGTGCTTTAAGCCTCTTAGTTGCAGTCAGAAAGCATATCATGGTACTCGCTAGACGTGATCAAGAAGAACAAAGGTAATTTATTTATCATTTTCAAGAAGAAATGTGTTCAGAAGGTACGCTAATAATGTCTGGCAGGCTGCTCACCAAATGTGTGATAAAACAAACAAAATCAGCACAACATGCCTGAAAACGCATGCCACTGTAAGCTATGGCATGGTATAGCACAGTGTACCATCCCACTCGACACATTACAGGTGATTTCAGGATTCCATGACAACCAACCACTTTACACACTGGTTAGTCAACCAGGTCAAGGGCCAATCTCACCACGCTCAGCTCACCAAACAAGGAAGTAAATGAAGTAACAATTTAGATAAAGAGGTGTTCAGACTTCAGAATATAGAGAGCTAAACTAAGCAAGATCAAAGCCCAACCCAGTTGACCTACCTGTCATAACTGCTCATACCATTGTAATATTACACAATACTGTAGCACAGAGACAGTTCAGTTAATATTCCCTTTCCTCCAAACCAACATCAAATCTCACAGTCGAGGTAACCGTGCGACGGCAACGTGCATCACTGTAGTATGCTACACTTGTATACGAACTTGACATCAGCATGAAATAAAGTATTTATTAATACTTAAGACAGTATTTAATAGAACTGCACAACTAATCTACTCAGGATTCCCACTCAATTACTCAATGAAATTCCTCCATCCACTTTATGTACGTCATGACGGAGTGTTTCTGAAGTGACAAAAATTTCTACATTTTAAGCAATGTTTATATTCTAAATGTTAGTATTTCCATCTTTTTATGCATACGCTAGTCTAGACGGTCTGCATGTGTAATAATTTCTATCAATCCATTTGTCTGTCTGTCCATTAATTACCAATCTTCTGAACACAGCATTTAACAAATGAATGAACCGATTTTGCTGCAAATTGGCACAAGTGGCCCGTGGGTCAATGATCAACTTCAGGCCGAAGTCACATTTGGAGACCTGACTGAAGTATCATTCTTGTTCCGTTGGTCGGTTGATGTTTAACGTCACTTTCAGCACAAAAGGCTATATCATGCCATGTGAAAAGTAACAGTTTGTTAAATATATATTAATTTCAGATAACGAGTAAAAATATGTTGTTTATGGTATTAGTTAAAATGTGAGAGAGCTCAAAAGTTGTGACAAGATAATCATGATGAATATGAACAACTAAAAAATAACAGCAACTAAAACTATAATGAAAACATCAAAACAGTTCATATGAACTGCTTTGTTTAAAGGTTTAACGGACCCTCATACAACCAGTCTTTGTGGAGATGTGGTCCTCGACAATATATGCATCATTGGATATGGACTGGCTAGCCAATTACTTGGTAAAGTAGTCCAGACAAACTAGACTAACTGAAATAATACACAGCACAAAAAAACCTAAACAACTAAACCTAACTAAATGAAACTAACACTGGTTCATGACACCTTTCATGCCATCCAGCCAGGAAACGGAATGGGCCTATTCTATAACAACAGTGCCCAGGACCCATACGGGCCTGACCCCTTGGTGGAGTAGGTTTCCTAGTTTATGCATGGTTTAACGTCCCACTCAACACATTATAGAGGTCATTTCAGGTACTATTTTTATACGTCATATGCCCAACCAACAGCATCAATGCATCATAGCACTGAACGTTTGCATCATCATAATGGTACAGTACCCAATACTTAGCATAGAGACAGTTTTGTTAATATTGCCCTTCCTCCAGACCAATATCACATCTCAGCTGTGGCCACGTGGACATGTGTGTGTTCATTTGTCTGTCGCCCAACTTCTGAACATTTTGAGAAAAAATGAACCAGTTTCAAAACAAACTGACACATATGGTGGAGTTAGGTCAAAAGTCAAGGTTGCAGGAGGCCAAAGTCAGAGCCCTGGTGGAGGCATCACTGTTTACCTCTTTGGGTCGAGTAGGACTTCTAGTTCTCTTGCTTAAAATTATTAATTTTTTCATTTAAACGAAACACAAATAGTATGCAATAACAAGATGCGTGGCAAATGATGTGCGGATTGTTGTGCAATTCAACACGTACATATGTAAATACATATAAATAACTCATCAGATATGTTGACACGTTGCTGATCATATCCGCAACTCCGCAACATGGAAACATTAGCAATGGACAACACATCACTGTCAATTGATGCGCCCGCACCTAGAGGACCACAGACGCCCTGAAGTGCTGAACGCAGAGTTGCACGACTCTTGACCTGACCCGCGGGTCGGGTCGGGTCAGAAAATTTACAGGAAAGGGCGGGTCGGGTCCAGTTCGACCAGAGGCCAAAATTTAATTTTAAAGTGCCTTGATATTTGTATTTTATTTTGCACAATGTTCCGGCTATATATTCAGTATCTCCCGTGTAGTTTTCAGTGTATATAAGGCGATGTGGCAGATGGTGAATCTGTATCAGTGTGCCGTCACGCTGGCACGACTATCAGGGTGCGGCATAAAAAAGTAATCCCCTGCCGTGTTTGGTTTATATCTCAACAACGAATTTGAATTTTTATAAGAAAATGTACACAGCTATTTTACATTCATATCTACGTACAATTGCCAAATTACATTATAATATCAGAACATTTGACTAAGTTATGCTATTTGAAAAGAGACAACCCCACATTTCATAACGTGAAATTTTTACAGTTACGTTATGTTATTGATTGTAGCATTTATTATTAAAACAAAAAAAACTGAGCACCAGCTTAAAAG
>Ga0209149_1002039_pt1 | contig 10969 bp, 4 predicted proteins | sample WorMetTyACAVOLI2_FD_187423 | JGI IMG/M metagenome (GOLD analysis project Ga0209149, IMG submission 187423) | Marine gutless worms symbiont microbial communities from Max Planck institute for Marine Microbiology, Germany - Olavius algarvensis... ...
CAGCAATAATCATAGTGAATTCTGTGTGTGATACGTACACATCATTTTGCTACTAGATTACGCTTTGATTTGTACACATTTTGGGAGATTTTTGGATGAGTTTGATTTTTGGAGTTTTTGTGTACAACAGTTTTGAGCGTGTAAATTTACGGTATTGTTGTGTTTATTAGTCCGGTGAAGAGAGGCGAAGTGAGACGAAAAGAGTTGAAGAAACGAGAGGAGTTTGTGTACGTCAGTTTGTGTACGGATGACAATTTTTTGGTCATCTTGTGGCGAAGTGTGACGACATCAAGTTTTACATGGAGATGGAGACGGAGCTGATATATGTTCGCATTGTCGAGTGAGGCGTTGGTTTGGCTGACGACCAAACTGTTGTGTGTCGAGTGTGTCGCCGTATCTACGATCGCTCCAGTTTGCCATACCAAGGAACTGTGTCGTATTGACTTATCACAGCGTTCAGTGATGGACAGCTCGTCGTCTGTGGTATAATCGTCTTGTATTGTGCGAACTAGAGTTTTCTTTGAGTTCGAATTGTACACTATGGTAGTGCGTAGGGCATTATTCTGAGTTAAAAGTGTCACGCCCTACAAAACTGTATATTACTTGTGTGTATATATATTTGCTGTTTTTTTAAAGAAAGATCCAGTAAATATCGTTGTTTATTAATGCTAGGAGCCTAATAACACAAAATACACCTATATCTCACCCAAATCGTAACATTCGTCTAGTGCGCTAGTTTTACGTGGAATTTCATACCAGTGGCCGCGGGGACGGGTAAAGTAGTGTTTCTGTACTTTGGGTGGAAGTAAGATGTGGAGAGGGTAAGTACTGTTGGTTATTATGCTATCAAACAGTGTCTTATTGTCGTATCTATTTTGTACCGTTTTTGAGATATTTGACGTTGAATAATATCGTTACCTTGAACTGTAGGATTGTTGTGTTAGTCTGACCTGATCCTGTGGTGATAGGCAGACTGTGTGTGTAAAGAGAAACTAGATATTCTAGGTCGTTCTCTGCGATAATACTTGTATCAAAGAACATTGCTAAAATTTGGACTATCTTATATAGTTTTACAGATTTTGCTCAGTTTCTACAGATTGTTGATTTTATGTTCATCGTTGGTTATTGCTGTCTTGTGATAGTTGAATGTTTCACTTAGAATATAAAATTTTATTTTGAATTCTCGTGTTTCAAACACTGAAACGTCGTAATTCTACATATCCTAACTTTCCCTCTCTCATAGTGGTCACACCTTCCATAGTAACTACGGCCGTATCTTTAACCGTTTATGAGATATTCGGTGTCAAAGTATAGCGTGACCTTGAAAAATGGGCCAGGGGTTGTTTAAGGTCATAGAAAATGGCGCCATTCGATAGACCATAATATACGACTTTCTGTGGATATAGCTCTATCTTGTACCGTTTTTGAGTTACTTGACGTTAAATAATATCGTGACCTTGAAATCTGGGTTAGAGGTCACTCAATGTCATTGAAACTGGTACCATTCAAAAGCTTGGGTGCGGTTTCCTATTCGCCTTCCGTAGTAACTATGGCCGTATCTTTAACCGTTTATGAGATAATCGGTGTCAAAGTATAGCGTGACCTTGAAAAGTGGGTTAGGGGTTGTTCAATGTCACTGAAAATGGCGCCATTCGATAGACCATGTACGACTTTCTATTGGTCCGCCATTGTAAATATAGCTCTATATTGTACCGTTTTTGAGTTATTTGACGTTAAATAATATCGTGACCTTACAATCTGGGTTAGAGGTCACTCAAGGTCATTCGAACTGGCACCATTCGAAAGCTTGGTGCGGTTTCCTATTCGCCTTCCATAGTAACTATGACTCTATCTTGCATTATTTTAGAGATAAAACGAGATATTGGTAAAAAAAATCGTGATTTTTTCATACACCCCTTGTATTTAATGCCTGCCTTAGGGGGTCCCCGTCGGTCTATTGCCTTCCCGTTTGGTGCTGAAGAACTAGAATGATGCGTCTACCCGACGGCGAAAAAAGTCTGACGATACGATTACTCCTTTCGACAGAATCCACGAACGTGACAGACACACACACACAGATACCGCATGACGACATAGGCCGCGCTTACGCATAGCATCGCGCGGCCAAAAAATCACGATTTGCGACCAATATATATCGCTTTATCTCGCAAATAATGCAAAAAAGAGCCATAGTTACTATGGAATGCGAATAGGATAGCGCATCCAAGCTTTCGAATGGTACCAGTTTGCATGACCTTCAGTGACTTTTTCAAGGTCACGATTATTCAACGTCAAATAACTTGAAAATGGTACAACATACAGCTATACTTACAATGGCTGACCAATAGAAAGTCGTATATGATCTATCGAACGGCGCCATTTTTAATGATCTTGAACCACCTCTACCCTTGTTTCAAGGAAACTCCATTCTTTGACGCTGAATATCTCATAAACGGTACGACATACAGTTTCAATGAAATCCTAGTAGGAACTTACACACGCCTTACTCAACAGTGTCATTTCGAATGACCTTGAGTGACCTTGAGTGACTTAGCAAAAGATTCAATGACATGAAGCGTCGCACGGTCTCTCTGCGACAGCTGAGCTTCTTCTTCTAGGAGCTAGCGTAAGCTTGTGTAATACAGCAAAACGTAGCCGTTTTGTCTGCACATAGTCTTTTAATGTTCTTAATTTCTTACACTTTAAAACAAAACGTGTAAACGTGTCCAATTAAAAGATTAAATATGGGTGTCTTTAGTAAGTTATAGGCAGTGCATTCTGTGAATAACTTCATGCAACTTTACACCTTTCAACATATGGCCACTTCGCGGTCAATACAATATTGTCTACAACTTGTATTAATATTGTTACAATCATTACTACCGAGGACTGATGTCGGTCGCCGAAGCTGACGAAGCGTGACACCTCAAGCAGCAGACTCGTCAGCCAGGCAGCGTGCTGGTGCAGCCATCCGACCGACCGGCCTGCCGGCAAACCTGTTGGACGGCGCAAGACATAGCGCCTTGTTGAGTCGGTGGCACGTTACGCCACTACGAGCGGTCGGCGGTCGTGGCGGCGGCGCGACGAGGCGTGACTGCCGTGTGTCTGTCTGTATGCCCGTCTGTCTGGTGTGTTGGTCGTCTTACCAGGTCACCCGACGTCGCCGTTGTCCCACCAGCGCCACCGCCGCCACCACCAGCATCACTGCTGCTGCTGCTGCTGCTGCAGCGGCCACGTCGTCCAGCCCTGTTGACTGGTCATCGACGTACAGCAGCGTTCGTCGGAGTAGCTTTGGCTCAGCTAGGTGAGTATTACCTCGTGTTACCTCTCTAAACTTGTAGATCATATTTCTCGTACACGTATTTGTAAGAAATATTTCAAGCCTTGCACATGTCGTAATTTCTGACATTCAGACATTTATTAAAACGCTTAAATTAATTTTAAGTGAAACATTTGCTTAAACGTAACAGTGTAGGTCCACCCGCTGAATAGATTCATCTGGTTGGAAGTTAACTATTAGTTAAATTTATCGAACACAACCATTATTATTACCTGAAAAACTTGACGTTTCGACCTCTATCAGAGGCCTTCATCAGAAGAAGCTGGTATTCAGTTCTTCCGGTTATTGACACAACGGGAAGACGCCGTGTCAAGAAAGCGGTCGTATGCGTGGCTCAGTTGGTAGGTCTACATTTATAATAGCTCATCACTGCCAATACTCTTGTGATGCGCTACAGTCCTATACTCTCTGAAAATAAGAAATATGGTTATCAAACGTAAGACGTCGGCACTGCACATTATACTTTCGCTGCGATTTATCAAAAGGAACAACTGCTATAGGCCCTATGGATAGCAGTAACAAATTCCTATGGATAGACAAAAATGCCTATGCTGACAAAAAGCCTTCTTACTTTCGACAGGTCATCCGCATCGGCAGTTGAGCTAGCCTATTTGACAATCGTAATATATAATTAAGAACTTATACTACTACAACGAATAACGCAGTTGCGTTACATCGTCAACAAAAAGTTCAACTGTTGCAGAGAAGCCGCACGACACTATATCATGCAGGATGTCGTTAATATAAAAAGCCACAGAAAGTTGTCCATTTGCAACTGTGCAATGTTAATTTTCTGCCTTTAAACACATCCTATTAAACAACCTTTCTTCTTTTGAACAGTTCGACCATACTGAACCTTAAAAGTTGGAACTGTGGCCAAAACACACGTTGGGCCAAATTAAACGGGGCCAGCTTACATTTTTGCTTGTAACAAGTGAAATGATTTTTGTCACGTACAAAGTTACAAACTACATAGAACCAGGGCTTTTTTAGTGTGCAGTTGTCTGCAGTTCTAAATGGATTTGTGCAGTTCTAAAAGGAAGTTTGTGCAGTTCTATCAATCAATCAATCAATCAATCAAAACACATTTCTGTAGCGCCATATGTCGCAACGAATCAACTTAAACCATCATCTTATGTCCACTTAAACACTTCAAAGATTCTCCGTTTGTGGTTTAAGTACTTCAACTGACAACTTAGTTATACATGCAGCTACACACGGGAATCAGAAATCTAGACAAGTACGGGAAAAGACAAGGGGAAAGAAACAGTTGTACTTTAAGGGAGTTTTTGCTGAGGCGACGATAACTGGCAGAAACAACCGGGATTCTGATTCGGCGGCTGAGTCTGACAATGACGACAATGCGGATGATCGTTGATGACTGCGTAAGGATAGTCTAACTGTATTCAATGGGTTTATTAACAGAATAGCAGATACGTTACAGCAATTTACCGTCAACGGTAAAGGGGTGCACTTTTCGGACACGGTGTACAACTGCATTAAATGTGTGTGTGCAGTAAATGAACAAGAACTTAGCTATCGCAAACAAATCGCACGTCAGCTGCGCACACAATACGCTGAGGGCATCTGTGGGCACAAATATTACACCGTGACCTTGAAATCTAGGTTAAGGGTCACTCAAGGTCACTGGAAACGGAACCATTGGATAGATCATACATGACTTAGTGGTAGTCGAGTTATTTGACGTTGAATACCATCGTGACCTTGAAATGGTGGGTTAGAGATCACTCAAGGTCATTGAAAGTGGTACCATTTGAAAGCTTGAGTACGGTTTCCTATTCGCCTTCCATAGTAACTATGACCGTATCTTTAGCCATTTCGGAGATATTCAGCATTAAGCAATGACCTGACCTTGAAATCTGGGTTTGGGGTCGTTCAAGGTCATTGAAAATGGCGCGGTTCGACAGACCATATATGACTTTCTATTAGTCCGCCATTGTAACTGTAGCTCTATCTTGTACCGTTTGCGAGTTATTTGACGTTGAATAATATCGTGACCTTGAAATGTGGGTTAGAGGTCACTCAAGGTCACTGAAACTGGTGCCATTCGAAAGCTTGGGTGCGGTTTCCTATTCGTGTTCTATATTAACTATGGCCGTATCTGTAGCCGTTGGTGAGATATGTGACGCTAAATATCTCACAAACGGCTAGTGACCTTGAAAACAGGGTTAGGGTTCGTTCAACGTTACTGGAAATAGCATGATTTGATAGGTGGCATACGAGTTCCTGTTCGCCTTGCATAGTTACTATGGCGCTACCTTGTATCGTTTGCGAGATATAGCGACTTATTGGTAAAAAATCGTGAAATTTTATACCACACCTGTATTTAGCGCTCCCGCAGGGGGTGCCCCGTCGGAATTTCGTGAAGCTGTTTAATGCTGATAAAACTAGAATGATTGGGCTACCGTATAGTCAAAAAATTATGACAATATGTTAAGCCGTTTTCATCCAATACCGGAACGTAACGGACAGACGGACAGACAGATATGCTATATCAATATCGCGCGTCAGTAAACGACGAATTGCGCAGGAGCACAGGCTAAACTTGTCTGAATTCAAGGGCAACTGTAAAGTGGATATGGGCGACGTGACAATTAACATATAAATTCGTTGGAGATGCGTCGTTAAACAGTAACTAATCCATTCTCTGTGTGATTTTCTGACTTGGAAATATCAATAATGGGGCACATTTGCAGCTTCATTTGGACACGCAAAACAAAAAGGCATTCAGCTTCAGAGGGGGGGGGGGCTTTGTTTACCTGACCTTCAACCGGAGGCTGTGCCCCCTGGACCCCGCTAAGGTCTCCGTCCCCAGACCCCCCTTGTAGGCTGGCGCTCCGCGCTCGCCATGGAATTCGAACTCTGTGCAGTTCTAAACTGATCTTTAAAAAAGCCTTGCATGAAGCAACAAGTGACATGATGCCAATTTTATGTTATTGTTTACGTAGCACGCTAGACGACGCCACGTTTATCGTCACTTACGATACAGGTTAATAGGCCTATTTGCGAGGAAAGTCGTGTTGTACTCCGGAGTCCAGAACATACAACACGCGTTATTTTAGCAAAATAGCAGGTAGCTATTTCCTCCCAAAAAGATTGCAGTACATTATAGATGCTAACAAATAAGTACTAGCAGAAGCAGACGATTTTACTATAAGTTCCTTTTAACAAGAACTTAGCTATCGCAAACAGATGTCGCGTCAGCTGCGCACACAATATGTCGACGGCGTCCTGCATCCATTATAACTCCGTGACCTTGAAATCTAGGTTAACGGTCACTGGAAACGGTCAAGGTCACTGGAAGCGGAACCATTGAGTAGATCATACACGAGTTACTATTAGACGAGTTATTTGACGTTGAATAATATCGTGACCTTCGGACAGACGGACAGACAGACGGACGTACAGACAGACGGACAGACAGATATGCTATATCAATATCGCGCGTCAGTAAACGACGAATTGCGCAGGAGCACAGGTTAAACTTGTCTGAATTTATAAGGGCAACTGTAAGTGGATATGGGCGACGTGACAATTAACATATAAATTCGTTGGAGATGCGTCGTTAAACAGTAACTAATCCATTCACTGTGTGATTTTCTGGCTTGGAAATATCAATAATGCGGCAAATTTGCAGCTTACTTGGGACACGCAAAACAAAAAGGCATTTAGCTTCAGTGGGGGGGGGCTTCGTCCCTTTGACCTCCAACCGGAGGCTCTGCCTCCTGGACCCCCGCTAAGGGCTCCGCCCCCAGACCCCCCTTGTAGGCTCGCGCTCCGCGCTCGCCATGGAATTCGAACTATATGCAGTCCTAAACTGATCCTTAAAAAAGCCTTGCATGAAGCAACAAGTGACATGATGCCAATTTTATGTTACTGTTTACGTAACACGCTATAGACGGCGCCACGTTTATCGTCACTTACGATACAGGTTGATAGGCCTATTTGCAAAGAAAGTCGTCTTGTACTCCGGAGTCCAGAACATACAACACGCATTATTTTAACAAAAAACAGGTAGCTATTTCCTCCCAAAAAGATTGCAGTACATTATAGATGCTAACAAATAAATACTAGCAGAAGCAGACGATTTTACTATAAGTTCTTTGTTAACAAGAACTTAGCTATCGCAAACAGATGTCGCGTCAGCTGCGCACACAATATGTCGAGGGCATCCCGCATCCATGATAACCCCGTGACCTTGAAATCTAGGTTAACGGTTACTCAAGGTCACTGGAAACGGAACCATTGAGTAGATCATTCACGACTTACTATTAGACGAGTTATTGAACGTTGAATATTACCGTGACCTTGAAACGTGGGTCAGAGGTCACTCAAGGTCATTGAAGTTAGTGCCATTCTAAAGCTTTGGTGCGGTTTCCTATTCGTCTTCTATGGTAACTATGGCCGTATCTGTAGCCGTTTGTGAGATATTCAATGTCAAGGAATTGCGTGACCTTGAAAACCAGGTTAGGTGTCGTTCAAGGTCATTGAAAATGGCGCCGTTCGATAGACCATATGCGACTTTCTATTGGACGGTCATTGTAAATATTGCTCAATCTTGTACCATTTTCGAGTTTTTTGACGTTGAATAATATCGTGACCTTGAAATCGGAGTTAGAGGTCACTAAAGGTCATTGAAATTGGTGCCATTCGAAAGCTTGGGTGCAGTTTCCTATTCGCCTTCTACAGTAACTATGTCGATATCTTGTATCGTTTGCGCGATATAGCGACTTATTGGTAGAAAATCGCGAAATTTTTATACCCCACCTGTATTTAGCGCCCCCGCAGGGGGTGACCCCGTCGGAATTTCGTGAAAGTGTTTGATGCTGGTAAAACTAGAATGATTGGGCTACCGTATGGTGAAAAAAAACTGTGACGATATATTAAGCCGCTTTCATCGAATACCGGAGCGTTATGGACGGACGGACGGACGGACGGACGGACAGAATTGCTATATCAATATCGCGCGTCAGTATGCTGACGCGCGATAATAAAAATCGTTTTAATGTAAAAGTTATTAATAAGTAAAACAGCTATAATGCTACTACAAACAAAATCATTAGGTTCTGTAGCGCCCTCTGGCGAAAAGTAGGCCTATTTAATTTTTATGCTTCTCAAAGTGCATAAATGAACTGTTATTTCACCTGCCAAAAATTATCAAAATTCTCTAAAACGTGCTTTACTACGACGAAAGAAACTGCATTGGCCCCGTTTAATTTGGCCCACCCGGGTACACGTCGAATTCGAAGATGGATGTAAGTAACCCAAACCGTAACCCTGGCAATACTACCATACACGCCTGCAGTATCGTGACTTCTAGTTAGTTGTGTATTTCTCATTGTATTGGCCATTGAAAGGTTTCTGTTAGCTGATGTTACTACAAAAGTCACTGAGTTCACTCGCGTAGCAACGACACCGTACCTTGATTTATGGCCTACTGGACGTAGGCAAGTACTATCCTCTTCACGAACGAACAAAATTTGCTAAGACAAGGTCGTTCAAGGTCATTCGAAATTACAGGGATGAGTAGGGCCTGTGTAAGTTCTTACTAGTTATTGATGCAAAAAAACTTCCATAGCAGTTTGGCATTTTTGTAAGGGTAGAGATGGCACATCTAAAACGGCAAGAAATACTTTCTTAAGATATAAAAAACATAAATACGACCTTACATATGAGCCCTATTCCTAAATGTCAAGCGCTGCTGCATATTGTATAAAGTCGTGTTTGTAATATTTGTATCTTAACAAAGTAATTTTTGCCGTTTTAGATGTGTCATCTCTACCCGTACAAAAATGTCAAACTTTTGTGGAAGTTTTTTTTTACATTACTATTTGCGGTTTTATTAGTAAGTACAAATTTTTATACGAGTCCCGAGTACTTGACAATAGCTATCTCCAATTTAAAGCTCACCTTCTCACCTCTGATAGTACCCAGATAACAGCAGATAAAGTTCCAATAGAGGGTCCTGTACCCCTGGACGCCCACTAGCGGAAAAATATATTTGTACTTAACGCGAGTACTTTACCATATCTAATTGTGATTTTAGTTTAAACTTTCTAACTCTAGTAGTTTCCGAGATATTAGGGGGTCCCAAAACTACATTAGGGGGCCCTGCGCTCCCTGTAAGCGCACTAATGGAAAATGTTTTTGTACTTGAGGCGAGTACTTTATCATATCTAATCGCATTTTTAATTTCAACTTTCTATCTCTAGTAATTTCCGAGATTTTAGGGGGCCCCAAATTTACATTAGGGGGCCTTGCGCTCCCTGGACGCCCTCTAGCGGAAAATTTTTTACACCCAAATCGAGTACTTCACAATATCAAATTGTGTTTTTAATTTCAACATTCTAGCTCTAGTGATTTCCGAGATACTAGGGGGAATCCCAAATTTACGTTAGGGGGCCCTGTGGTCCCTGTACGCCCCCTAGCGGAACAAATTTTGTATTCGAGGCGAGTACTTTACTATATCTAGTGGCATTTTTAATTTCAAATTTTTAGCTCTAGTAGTTTTCGAGATATTAGGGGGTCCCAAATTTACACTAGGGGCCCTACGCCCCCTGGACACCACCTAGCGGAGAAATTTTTGTACCCTAAGCGAGTACTTCGCAATATCTAATTGTGTTTAACTATCTAGCTCTAGTACTTTCCGAGATATAAGGGGTCCCAAATTTACACTAGGGGGCCCTATGCCCCCTGGACGCCCCCTAGCGGAAAAAATTTTATATCCAAGGCGGGTACTTCACAATATCAAATTGTATTTTTAATTTCAACATTCTAGCTCTAGTAGTTTCCGAGATTTGAGGGGTCCCAAATTTGGGTTAGGGAGCCCTGTGCCCCCTATACGCCCTTAGCGTAAAAATTTTTTGTAACTGAGGGGAGTACTTTACTATGTCTAATGGCATTTTTAATTTCAACTTTCTAGCTATTGTTCTTTCCGAGATATTAGGGGGTCCCAAATTTACATTAGGGGGCCCTGCGCCCCCCGGAGGCCGCCTGGCGGAAAAAAATTGACATATTGACATACGCACAAGTACTTGCCTATATCTATATAAATGTAAAAAAACTGCAGTTTATACACAAGTTAACGGCGAGTGACACATCTAAAACTGCAAAAATCACAAAAAGATGATATTACCAACTCACAGTTTAACGAGAAAAGACCTCACAGGACACACAGGGCCAAATGGCCACTTACATATGCCCATAATATAACTAAAAAAGATAAACAAAACAAACATGCAAAATTTATCGTAACACTGCCACATGGCAGACAGCAACATTATTCAGCAGTCTTTTAGTAGGGTCAAAATATATGATTTATGGGCCAACCTCAAGAAATTGCAAGAAAACGTTTTATGATATTTTTTAGTATTATTGGGTCCTGAGAGCAACATATCAAAAGTTGGACAAAATTGGGCCATCACAAAGGGCCTAAATGTGACATCAAAAAAGATGGCCGCCGTTATTAAAACAAGAGGTCAAAGTAATTTGACAAAAGCGCCTCACGGGGGGCCAATTCCCCGGTTAGGGGTCACCCCAAGGGGTCGAAAGTTGTACCATTGAATTCCTGGGGTAGGGTTTCCTATTAGTGTTCCATAGTAACTATAG
>Ga0209149_1002040_pt1 | contig 10968 bp, 6 predicted proteins | sample WorMetTyACAVOLI2_FD_187423 | JGI IMG/M metagenome (GOLD analysis project Ga0209149, IMG submission 187423) | Marine gutless worms symbiont microbial communities from Max Planck institute for Marine Microbiology, Germany - Olavius algarvensis... ...
CATTTTCAACAGCGTAAATCCCCAGTGATGGTAATTTGCACAAATAATTATAAATCACTTAGTGTGACTGCTATAAATGAAAAATTTAGCATAGTCACAACAGAGACACAGCATAGTAAATGACTGGTTTAGAACTTTGATGTAAACCCAAAGTTTACTACACTTTGAATGCAAGAAAGACTTCACTGATCTAGTTTGTATTATATCAGAATCTTTGAATATGGAATCCATGCAGATTGATGTTGGTATTTACTTATCACACTGTATAGCCGTCACTTGCAAGTTTCGTCCAGCTATCTACATCAGTGTACTTTATTCTGCTTATTCTCGATATTTGTGTTACTTCAGGTTAGGTTGTGTCAGCGGACAGATGCTGATGCAAAACTGATGGATGATGATATTGCTTCAGTTGAGGTCAGTGTAACGAAATGATGCCGGCTTTGTAGGGCAGTGACAATTAGTTTTAAAACACAGGAAATCCATTTGTCGGCCTTCTCACTGGATATTTGTCTGTAAATGTGATACACTGTCTGTAGTTTCCAATGTATGCTGTGTATAGTAATAGCACTAGTAGTAGTTGCAGCAGCAACAGCAACCATAAACTACAACACCAAAACAGTAATAATTGTTTTTGATCCCCGTCATCTTTTTGCCACTGGGTATAGACAAATAATGACTAGGGATGTGCGGAAAACTGAAATTCGGTTCAGATTCGGTTTAAAAAAACTTGAACCATCCAAAAATTTGACATCCGTTCAGACGGTTTTATGATAGAAACTGCATGCAACCTGCCATTCAAATAAAAATTGACGAAAAGTTTTGCGGATTAAGAACGTTTTAAAACATGACCAAAACAGAGTTTAGGATATATATTTTAGAATGCAATTACATGTATATTTTTTACTTGTTGTCGTTGTCGTGAGTGATGTCAAAGTTATGTCATCCACTGTCGCTGTAATATTGGCTGTAATTAACTACTTGGCTATTACACGAGTAGCAAATAACTATAATATCCGAAGCAAACCACATTTTTTAACCGAACCAAACCAAACTCATTCCGAACCGAATCCGAGTTTTTCAAAGAACCGAAATTGAACTGAAATAAAAAATCTATTCTGTACATCCCTAATAGTGACAATCTATGTCAATAACTTCTAAGGCACCTTAACATGTGAAGGCTGTTAAAACTGCAACAGTCGATTATACTATTAATTTGTCAGTACATGTCTGCTCTCTGGTATAGTTTCTCATCTCACGACATTCTGCAGATGTTCTCACCTGTTTCATTTAACCTTTGCCACTACCTAGCAATCCATCTCAGTGCCTCTGATTCGTTCATGACTGCTTTGCTTTATAAATGTACTGACCTACTTAATTAAATGTTGATCAGTGTTAACGTTGCTTGTTGGTACTGCAGCGGGTGACGAGCGACCTGCGACGTCAGCTGGACAGTCACAGTTCTGACATCACTCAGCTTCAAGACGCCTTTCACATCGTTGAAGATGACGTCTTCAAGGAATTCTGCCAACAGATCAATGTCTCCAATATCAGGTCTGCAGCTTAACTCTCCTAAGGAATTGGCAGTTGTGGTTATCTTCTTTGATGCAGACTGTACTAATAATATTTTAGCTATTGCAATGATGACGTTAATTTAATTGCTTCAAACATTTGTGTGATTTAACTTCAAGCAATAATATTCTGAATGATACACCAGCGTTGATGACTTATGTAGAGCAAAAGGGTTGAGTAGAGTGGCCGTTAAAATAGAATGTGAGGAATTTACGTTTTTCCTCTCTAAATTTGTTTCATTGGTTGTTGGAAAGACGTGTGAATAAGACCAAAACTGGCAGAGTCTGTTTTTGGAAAAAAAGGTGAAATAGCAATGGAAATGTCAATGAACGTAGCCTCCATACACAGCCATGAGGTTGCCCTGAGCATCTGTATCTTTTATTAGAATTTGTATTCAATGTGCAATTACATGAGAGCATTTTTGAATATATTTTGATATAATGTTGAGTGAGGTTTTCAGCTGCCGAACCTCACCATGTGACAGTTGTGACAAGCCAGACAGCGTGTTCTAATGTAATCGTTAGTACAGCGTCGTTGTGACGTGGTCATTAAAGTTTTCTACACACAGCATAGCAATGTTGATGCACGATGTTGATATAGGAATTGCCTGTCTGTTCGTCCGTCATGATGCGGTAATGTATCAAAACGGCTTAACGTGTTGTCATACTTTTAGCATATGGTAGCCCCATCATTCTATCTTCCCCACTACTAAACATCATGTGATGTATTCTAGGGCCACTGTAAGTGCTATTGCAGTCTGTTGTGTCCTGTCACTGCCTAGCATATTTTATTGTTTTGTGTCTTGTTTTTAGTAAATAAAATAAAATTATAATAAACATCTTTGAGAATTCCGACGGGGTATAACCGCCCTATGGGGGCATTGAATTCAGGTGTAGTATATAAATTTGGCATTTTTGACCAATATCTGGCTCTATCTGGGAAACGATACAAGTAAGGGCCATAGTTAGTATGGAACGGTTATAGGAATCATATGCACTCTATCAAACCCTGACATTTCCGATGATCTTGAGTGTACTTTGAAGGTCATTTCGGTAAGCTACTTACTGTTGTTACTTTGTGTGCACAGCTGACACGATCTGTTAGCGAGAGCTAAGTTTCTTGTAATTAATGTTCAGGGTGACCACTTGCCTGAAAAACCTGAAAATGTCAGCTGTCAGGGACGTGTCAGGGATTTTACTAAAAGTCAGGGAAGTGTCGGGGGAAAATCTTTTCAGGGAAAAGTGGCCTAAAACTCTTTATTGTTAGCTGCATATTTGCGTCCATTCTTGACTTTGCTGAGTTCGTGCATTTCATTTTGGTTTCGGATCATGTGCTGTTACTGCCTCGAACACTGACAATAACACTAGTACCGGCATGTTATGAGTAACACTTAACATGGGCGGGAGTGCCGCGAACCGTCCGGGAAATGTCGGGGAATTTCACATTGTCTGGAGAGTGGTCACCCTGAATGTTGTGTACGCCATCAAAGCACAGATATAAGTACAAGACTGACAATGATATAGGGAGTACGAGGCTCAGTCAAGTGACGTGCCTGCTCTGCAGCGGCTGAAGCAATGTCACGACAGACGCATTGAACTGGATACACACATCAAACGTCTGGACAACCAGATTACTGATGACTCTCGTCGATTTCAGTCGTGTATGTACCAGCTACTGAATGCATTAGCCAGGGTGTCTACAATTTCTGGAAATACTGGAAATCTACTGGAATTTGAAATCCCTTCTGGAAATACTGGAAATCTACTGGAATTTAGTTGCTTCCCCTGGAAATTTATATATAATAGGTTGATGATAGATAATTGACAAGAATGACATCCAGTCATAACGTTTATCTGCAGTCCAGTTGAGGAACTGGCCAGCCTAACCAAGTTCATTACCTTTTTCTTATATGCTTGCCACATTTACAGAGTAAACAGGATCACTATGATCTCACGAATTTGCAACCCTGCCTGATGATTAAAAAACTACTGGAATTTTGTTAAAATGTGTTCTGGAAGTCTACTGGAAATGCTGGATTTGTAGACATCCTGATTAGCTGAATGTGTCACTGTATAGATGAATCACGTCAAGACGACGGTCACAGTCTTGACAACCAGTAGAATTCAGTCATATGTGTTCTAGTATCCAGGCATGGGAGTCTTAGTATTTTCACAGTCTTGGTTTTGAAGATTATTGTCTTGATGTCGGTTTCGGTCTTTATGATCACTGTCTCAGTCTTGGTTTCGGTCTTGTCCTTACTGTCTTGTCTTGTGTCTCGAGACCAAGGCAGTTTAAACATCTGACGACTGACGAGACGCGTCACTCAAGACTCACTGTCATTATCAGTTGGTTGATGTGCAGTGATTTTGTAGCATAAATAATTTGCCTTCTCATTTTGGTTACATCCGTCGTTTAGTGCTTGCTGCTGACGAGAAACGGATCCATTGTATTTGTGACATCGTTTATACAGTTTCTGCTAAAATGAATTCGATAACCGATACTGTCTATGATTGAAGAGATGAAAACTCTTGTGCCACTGTCTCGTCTTGAGACGGTCTCAAGAAACTTTTTTCACCATCTTGGTTTTGAAGGTTACTGTCTGGATCTCGGTCCCGGCACATGCCGTCTTGGTCCTATCCTGCTAGTCACTGCATGTATTAAGTGGTCGTATGTTGGTGTAGCATGAAGCACCTCGACTCCACACTCACAGTTAGTTGCTATAGATGTACTGCTGCTTCTTTTGAACGCCTAATAAGGAATTTTACTAAAAATTTAATTCTCATCTTGCTGAAATAAAACTAAGCAGTTAAAGCCGTTAAGTTGCTCAATTGTGCACTAGTTGAGTGTTCTTTTTATTGTTGCACATATTGATTGTTCTCTCTCTGTCTCTTTCTTTCTCGCTCTCTTTTTTGTACTCCGTGTATGATTTATGTATAATAATAATAATAATTGTCATAATTTGCAGCTTTAATTACTAAAGTGAGTTTAGTTGGTTACTTTTGTTACTGTAACCAGTGAAGGAAAATGAGCGTCGCTTGGCTGCAGCACTAGAGCGCCGAGAGGAAGTGTTTCAGAATATGACAGAAGAAAAGGACAGGCTAGATAAGGTTTAGTTTATTGTGCTGTGTGCCGGTGTAGTAAATGGTGAGTAGGCTACGGTAATTAGTACATTTTTCCAGATGTATATTTGTCAGCCATTTCAAGCACTGGCGAGTATTTACGAAGCTCCAATTGGTAAATTGATGATTTTGTCCAGATGATTAGTTCATCATTTGTCATTTGTTAGATTTTTTAATTACTCGACCAAGTCCGACGGAGGTGTTTGTATTTTTGTTCGTTCTGTCTTTCTCTGAACAGGATAACTCACGTTTGCGGTAATAGGCATCAACCAAACATGGTTGGCAGTTTAGCTTAGTGGTAACATGTTGGTCTCGATCAACATAGGGACGCGGCGCTGGGCCCGGTTAGTGCCTGGTGGGGTAACCGTCTTCGGGTAGGTAAACTATCTCGGTATGTGACCAGCCGCTCAGGTCAACTCAGCCTCGCCATCCCTCTGTGGGTAGGCACTATGAGTACCAGCTTAGGCTGGGAAAGTAACCAGAGGTCTGGCCATGCGTCACAGACAATAGTGGTTTATCCACCACCTACGGGCTCATCGGCCTATGAAAGGGAGATGAGCATCTCGCCTACGCTCCTTCTGGAGTATGTCCCTCCTAAACATGGTAGGCATAGGCAAGAGGTGACCCTCTAGAAGTGGTTAATTTTAGGTGTTGATCTGGGTCTGCACGTGGACTGGATCACTTTTTCATTTATTTAACTATTGTGAAATTGGGGATTTTAGATTTTTTAGCATTTTTTATACATTCACTCGCCCATTTTTTACAAAACTTGTCGAAATGACTGACATGAAAAGGCAACAAATCCACAGCATTTTGGTAGCGATCCGGCAAACATCCGGATCAGGATTAATCCAGAAATCTGGATTTGAATCCTGAAGTTGAACCATTTTCAGTTGACATTTCAGCCTTGGCAGAGTTTGCGCTCTCTGAGTGCTCTCGTTATTAATGTGTTTGGTGGTGTAGTATGTTTTACTGTTCCTTTCTTCTTTTCTTTCTGTGTGTACCGTATCTTGTTTTTATGTTTCTGTGAATGAATTAAATAAACAGTAATGATAATGATTTTTGGACCTGATGTCGTAGTGGGTTTGCGTCTTGTATCGTGCTTTGTTTGACCTTAATTTGTGTGCTTTGCGTTTTGGGGATGCGTTTAGCAGTCATTAACACATTGGCTGTGTAATCTCTTTAGCACCATCCTTTTCACTGTAATCTTCTGTACCATTTAGTTTATGGATTTTGTATTTGTTTTTCAGGTTTTACCTGCTCACTGTTTTGTTGATCTTATTCCCTGTTTGTGTTTATATTTTTTATTTTAGTTCTGTTTAATGCCATGTTAAGCTGGTACTTTTGACCGTGTTTGTATTGTCATTTTCTGATTTGTTTTCAAATTTGTAAATCCCTGCTCGCAAATGCAGAGCTTTATGCAATGGTGATGTTCTTCAAGTTCGTCTGTTTGTTTGTTTGTCTGTCTGTCACCTGTGAAATTCATTAAGTTGTTCGCTACATGGCAGCTGCTAGCCGCGAGTGCCAAGTGGGGCTTATTGTGTTGTATAATTAACACACTTGTTGACAACAATATATAGCACAAGAAGTTTTTGTGCTATGTATTAACTATTCAGGAAGTGGAGAGGATGAGTGAAAAGGTTCGCATAGAGTCGTCAAATGTCGATGACCTGAGGCAGCAGATGCAGACGGCAGAGAGCGCAGTGCGTCATGCAGACGAGCAGCACAGACAATGTGATGAGTGGACTGAACGAGTCAAACAGCGGCTGTCCACTGCTGAAGCCAAGCTTGAACGACTCGCAACGGAACGCCACTGCCTCCTTGTATACGCTGTGGTAGTGAACACCCGTTTTCTGCAAAATTTTCAGCCTCAAAATTTTTTTAAAGGTCTTGCCATCGGCCTTAAAAGTCTTGGCCTTGGTTGTGATGACGTTGATCTTGTCGTTGTCCTTCTCGTGCTAAAGTTGACGGTTTTTACTTGTTCTGCAATAGCTAGCAAGATATTGTTTTGGTCAGCTTTGTTTCTTTTGTTTGTTTGTTTGTATTTTTGATTGTTAGCAATGAAATAGTTACAACTATCATCATGAAGCCCAAAATTTTCTTCAAAAAAATGAAATTTTCAGTGGAACGTTCGACATTTTCCACGATATTTTGCAGCCCAGTAGATATAAGCTGTGATTGACCTTCTGTAAACTTGATTTATTGATCTGTTATTACCTCTGGCACACAAACTGATTCAGGGGTTTTATCTAAGTGATGTTTGGGACTCGGTTTAATGTTTTGTCTTCTGTGTTTCACAAGAGTTTTAGAATTTCACTTGTCATATGTGTTGTGGGAAATTATTATTAGTGTTTCTTCTGATTATTTGGCATTTCCAAAGTTCTGCAGTGTGGCGCAGAATTCCACTAGTTGTGGAAAAACATGGGCTCTGTAGAGCTCTGCGTGTATGCTGTCAGTATAACTTGAAATATTAAATTTTGTGACGTGTATAAATGCGGTAGAAACACAGCGTGAAGTTGCCGACGTCGACAGGGTCGTTGGATGATGTCACGTTTGATGACGAGCCGTCAGCAGCCGAAGCTGAGATGACGTTTGACTACTCCTCAATAGCTCATTTGCTAGCAGTGAGTATCGGTTGACATGCGAGTGGCAACAGTAGTTAATGTCTGCATCTGCTCGGCACTATTATCTACAGCCGGCTATGTATTATTTTGGGTCATGTGTGTGTGTGTGTGTGTGTTAACATTCTAAAATAGAAAATCAAAAATCAAGATGACAACAGTAACGCATTGCTCTCCGTGCGACTGTGTGATGATGTTTTATAATGCAAGTACAAGGTGAGGTAGAAATTTCAAAGTTGGTACTCAGATTGTCCATAGTGAATGCTACCTGCAATACTAGTTAATGATGACAGGTGAACATCAAGGCCACCGGGCCTCGCAGTGCTGCAGATATTACGACATATGCAGGTGCTTCTTAACTTATTACAGTAAGCATATTAATTCCAAGTTTGTTTAGGCTTGCCATAACTTAGAAAAGTGTGCCATTGTTGAGAGACTAAGTAAGTAAGGGTGTGCGAAGATAACCTGCCTGGAGATATACCCCCACCCCCGGAGATTGCCACTAGTCAGATAGCGTGAGGAGCAGGGGTTAGTGCAAGTTTTAAAAATCCCCCATCTCGTGTGTCGGTTAGAGTCAGGCAGTGTTATTTCATGTTTGATGTTTCAGTTTCAGTTAAAGTTTTCTTTTTCAGTTGTGAGTTTCACAATCACAATCACAATGTTCGTTTATTAGCATCAGTAACGAACAGCATTAATCATCAGAATACAAATTTAAGGTGAGATGCTAAATGGAGAGGCTGATAGAAGAGAGTCATTCTCTCTGTTAGAGCTCAGCCACCCCAACACACAGCAATTTCAGTTTGAACATGAGCAAACACAAACAAACAAACATGTATTTATTAATAAAACCCTAAATCTAATATAAAAATAACTAAAAATAAATTTTTGTACTAGTAAATGTCTAACAAGTCCTGTTGTAATTTGGTTTTAAAAGTAGGGTCTGAAGGTGAATTTTTTAATTTTGGTTAACAATTTTTTCCAAACAAAGGGACCTTGATATTTAATACTGAGTTTTAGTTAAGTAATTTAAGTTACAGTTATTTTTTTCAGTTTCTGTTTTTATGTTTCAGTTACAGTTACACGTATTTCACAAGCTATTTTGAGGAGACATTAATTGTTTGGCAAGCAAGCATTATTTATGGTCATTACCTGGTACGTTTAATTGGATGCAAACACTGGCATAGTCTACTTTGCTGAATGTCGCTGTCATACTAACAGACAGTCCCACAGTGTTCAGAGCATTGTATGCAATGTTCAGTTATAATATCTGCAGTTCATTTTAAGGATGTCCTTGTTTCCAAATTCTTGGTGAGCCTGCTCCTATTGCCGGAAGTCAGGTCACCACACACCGAGAACACGCGTTCCACAACCGGCGAGCCTGGAGCAGATATCAAGTCTTCTGCTAACGGAGCCAGAAGAGGAAATGAGCTGTCGGCGTTTATCCAGAATTCCAGCACATTGTTGCCAGAATATGATTTTACTGCACTGGCATAACTGTAATGTACTGTAACTCTGGACGTAGGCTACTGCCTCTGTTTACATCTTGTGTGAAGAATTAGTAATCAGTTAAAAGAAAAGGCCAAGTAAGTAAGACTTTTTGTTATGAGCCCAGGAAATTTTTCCAGTTATTTGCTTTATTTCTATTAGTTAACTTGATTACATTTTTTTTAGTTACACACTGCAGTTACAGTTATTTCCGATATTTCAGTTACTATTACAGTTACAGTCAACTTGCTGTTATTTTTTAATTTCAGTTTTGGTTCCAGTTAACTGAATGAACACTAGAGTCAGGATCCCACCTCGTGGATCTGTTAGGGTCAGGAGTACAGGTTTTTAAATTTTCTGTTGGGTGATAATCTCCAGCAGAATATCTCCAGTGGTCATCACATGGAGTTGTAAGTCAGCAGAACCTTTCGCTTGTACACGGCGCCACAATTACATACCGGTAAAACGCCACAGCAGTGCCAGGTAGAATTTGCCAGTTGCAGTGTCCAAAAAGATACGTTTTTCGACTTCCTCTTGAATGTGTTTGGTGAGAGGCTGTTGTCAGACAGATCTCATGGCAGACTGTGCCACAAAGCTGAGTGAAAATGACATAATGGTAAAACTGCCGGTCAGCATACTCTAGGTCTGACCTTGAACGAGGATGGTCAAATCACTGTCTGTAAGCCATCTTAGGGCCAGTACACACTGGCAACAAAGTCAAAAGTCGACACGATCGAAAAAGTCGAAAGTCGACAAAGTTTCTCGCGGTCTACATTGTCACCAACTTGGTCGACTTTGTCAAAAGTGGATGATTTTTGTTTTCTGAATATTGCCCGAAATGTCAAATGTCCTTTTAACTTTGTTTCCCAGTGTGTATGGGGCCAAAGCGACACGGCCGACTTTGTCGAACAAAGTCGGCCGTCTCGAATTCAGCTTTGTCGTCAGTGTGTACCAGACCTTACTGATCAGCAATTAGCGACAATCTTTTGTCTGTCAGTTAAGCAAATTAAACGTGGATGATGTGATACGATATGTTCAACTGACAGTAGCCAGAGTAGTCTACAGTATCAAACCAAACAGAAAAATAACAAAGAAATGAACTGAAAATTCATGAGCTGTGCTGGCTGAAATGTCTGGCGAGGGTCAGAGAACATACTGGCTGTATACTGTATTGCAGTTGAGCTCAGAGGAGAGGAAGAGGAAAATGGTGTTGGACATGGAAGAACATTTGAGTGAACTGCATAAGGATGTTGAGCAACTGAAGCAGCACACAGACCCAGCTGCTGACGCTAAGTATAATAATTTAATATATTTCTGGCAGCCCTCCTCTGTATATTCTCTTTTCATTTTATTATAAATTGTTTACTTTGGATTAATAAACGCTCTCTCTTCAGCTGTTTAATAATGTTGCCTGGTGTCGAGGGTTAGTTTAATGACACATTTGGACATCGTTAAAAATAACTAGATTTAACGTTGCCCTAGTCTGGCAATATTGTGAGTTGAGTACCTCCATGTTTACATTCACATCACTTCTGCTCGTTCTGGATCCGCCACTGGCCAACTTGCCCAGTGTACCTGCTGACGGCTTTTGTCGCTTGTCGTAGTTGACTTGTCTTTAATGCTTTTGCCAACAATTCCTTGCACTAATTCCACAGTCTGCAGACTCGAACTGAAGGAGCTTCAGTTCAGGGGGCTTCAGTCCAGGAGGGATTATGTCTGATATTCCAAAATTTAGCACCTTTTAACCGCCTGTTGTCTAGACTATAGCTGTTAAGCCTGTTTTCATCAAAGGTGTGTTATAAAGTAGCACCACCTAGCAAAAGCAACAAACTCGACCTTTCTCTGATAAGCAGTGCCGCAAAGTCAGAAATTGGAACAAATGCACCGAAGGATCTTGACAGTCCATTGGATATTCCCGTGGTTTTCAGCAGCGTTTGGTAGAGAAATTATATCCAGTCTTAAGTGGGTAATCTTTAGTTAACTGATATTGACGTGCAGCTATAGTATCTCAAACTAGACGCTGGCATGTGACGATATCATGCCAACCGGATGGACGCCCGCTGCAGCCAGTTCAACCTTGGAAGAGTGGACGCGTACATTAATGCCCGGGCAGCAATGTAGTTGTTTTACAATTACCGTATTCTACAGAGTTCAGGCGGGAGAGAGAAAATTTG
>Ga0209149_1002042_pt1 | contig 10967 bp, 6 predicted proteins | sample WorMetTyACAVOLI2_FD_187423 | JGI IMG/M metagenome (GOLD analysis project Ga0209149, IMG submission 187423) | Marine gutless worms symbiont microbial communities from Max Planck institute for Marine Microbiology, Germany - Olavius algarvensis... ...
AAAATAAATGAGAATATACCTGACTCAACTGGCTGTCTATGTCTAGAACTCCCATCGCTCTGGACCATCAATTATGACAGGATCCCAGGACTTCTCAACACTATGCTATTCACTGTCACAGTATAAATAAATAAATAAAAATAATTTTTGTTATATTTCACCCATTTGCCCAGAAACCCCCAGTGAATGAATTTCTACCAAATTTGGTATAGGAGGTCCCCTCGCGGATGTAATCAATTCTGCCGATTTTTTGTCGATCGGTTCAGGGGTATTGATTTTGTGGGGGTTGAAATTTGCCTATCCCCACAGGAATTGAAGGTCGCCGTTAACACTGTCTGAACTACCGTTCAGACTGTGATTACACATAAGCTTAGTATGGCCCACAACAGAAATTAACAAGAAGTGTGGCCGCCGAGTTCGGCCGACACGGTATGCCCCCGCCGGCCGATAATGACACAGGTACAGCATTGAGACAAGACGGCTCAGACTGATCACGTGACCTTGCGACCTTGACCTCTGACCTTGGAGGTCATGGCGTCTGTGGCTGATGCGGGTCGTCGTCCTCCATCCGTGTACCAAGTTTGAAGTTCGTAGGCCTTACCATTCGGAAGATATGGCGCACGATGTGTGTCAGCATTAATGGGCCTGGTGACCTTGACCTTTGACCTTTTGACCTTGAAACTGGTATGCCAGTCTCATCAAAGGTGGGGAACCTTCATTCCGAATTTGGGCACGCTAGGTCTTCGGGTTCTCCAGTTATTTGCTGTGTACGCGACGGACGAACGGACGGACAAAACCAACGCTTACTGCCCCCTTTCCAGTTAACGGGCGGGGGTATAATAAACTGACTACCACGACCGACGCGTTGTGTACGGAAAGCAACGTTCAGCGCCACTGCAGTGGAACAAAAAGCTCAGCTATCGCCTTACGATAAGATCGCCGATAGCCGTAGATCGTAACCGTAACTATCAACATGACTTACGTAAGTTTTATGTCACTATATAAACTGTCAACACGTGGTATGCTGTATTTCCAGTTACGTTGCGTCAGCTGACACGCTGAACTGTTTCAAAAGCAGACTTGATAAACAATGTGCAATCAATAATGTCTAACCAATACTGTATAACTTTCATGCATAAATTCAAGGAACCGGAAACCTACGTGAAGCGACGGTTAACCCTTTAGAGCCCAGAGGCAATTATAGTGCCACATCAAATGATATGAAGTTGGTACAGTGGCCGTTGATGGGTGGGCTGTTACATTTGGTAAAGCGATGAGGGGACTGGGCGGGGCCCCAGCCCGCCCAGGCCCCTCCTCGCTGTACCAAATGTAACAGCGCACCCATCAACGGCCGCAGTGTACCAATCACCGTACTGCTGTGTAATAGTCCGTTGCTGTGCAGTTTCAATGTGGGAATTAAAGGGTCAATAACACCGCAGGTTTAACAAGAAGCTCGGTGCTCTGCTGTCTCAAAGAGGCCGCGCAAGTCCCATGTCGTTGAAAATATTGCTGTACTCAAGTAAATCAAGGTTATTCGAACTCACACCGTTTAATACTACTACTACTACTACTGTCATGGATTAGAGTGCTGCCATCACATAGTTGCGGGGGCACTTTACAAAAATCTAGATTTATAACTGTTGCACAGCTCAATGCAGACGTCTGCTGACTATGCATCGGAGTGGACGGCGCCACGTCAGCCATATGACTGACGAAAAAGGTGACACTTGGTCTCCCTCCGGAATGTAAAAAGTGAGGAGCATGAATATGCCATGTGTAAGTTCTTATTGGTACTGCATTGTAATTACAGCCCAATCTTGTATCGTTTCCGAGATAAAGCGAGATACGGGTCAAAATCGCGATGTTTTCATACCCGTTCTACATAACAACCACATGGGCTAAACGCTTGCCTTGCGAATATTTTCGCACTGTTTTTTTCGCAACTGGCCCAGATCCCGGGCCCAGAAAGTGGTCTAAATAAATAGATTCTACAAAACGCCTTCTGTTTACTCATAACTCTCGCGTCACAGACGGACAGACGGACAGACAAGAACAGACTGGCAGAGACGGACATAAAGTTATTTCAGTAGCGTAGCGCACTGCGTATACTGTACGTAGCACGTGCTAGAAAGCGCATTAGACGAGCATATCCGCACATCTTAACAGTTAGATATAGTGACATCGGTAACGTCAGTACAAAGAACGCATTTCGCAAAGACGTGCAACTGGCTATTAACTGCTTGATGGGTGAACTGAAGCAGCGCGAGGAAGGAAAGGAACAGCGCCCATTAGTCTTGGTCACCCATTAGTTGGCTTCCTTCCTCACGCTCGCATTACCAACTTACGACAAGATCAGCGACAGCGCGTAGTTCGGTTGACCCTCATCATGAACATAAATGTGACTTGTTGAAAGTTTAGTTAAATGACACATGCACTTGTCAATACGTCGTGTCAGCTGATTCTGCGACGTTTGGCCAGCATCTTTCACTGTTTCCGATACGAGACGTACTGATCCGCGTGAAATCAACAAGCTGTGCGGCTAGGTGGCCGCCACAATATGCCCCCGCCCCGTGACCTTGACTTTTGACCTTTTGACCTTGAAGTCGGTGTGGGAGTCGCATGTGACCTGGGTACCCCTGTGCAAAGTTTCGTCTTCCTAGGCCTTTTGGTTTTCGAGTTAGAGCCGATGTACGCGACATCAGACAGACGGACAGACGGACGGACGACGGACGCCGATCACCGCTAAATGCCCCCGCCCCCCCCTACGGGGCGGGGGCATAATAATCATATAATTATGGAGTTAGATCAGACGTTAACATATACATAAGCTGTATACGGGTACAACGTAATACAACAATATAGACTGGCCACCGTGACTGTGTAACCTCGAGTGACCTCTTTTATGAGTAAGAATATTTCCGCGGATTTCTATGAGGTTTTCTGCGACAGCTGAGCTTGTGTTTACGTTGTTGCTGCTGCTGCAACCACGGATCGTGCAGCCTGTGAGCAAATCGACTTTTCAGCGCCATTTGTACGCTGCAGTTGCACCGTAAGTGCAGGTTTGCGGACATATGCCAGCGATTTAACGATCGTCGACAAGCAGGCGTTGCTACACGCTTGTCAAGCTGATGGAATGTAGCGAACTCGGTCAAACTGGTGCGCTCACCTGCCTGTACGTTGTCATGCTTGTCCATGCCATGTTTATGCCACTTATCAGCATCTCTTACTGGATCGAATGACGGACGGATGACAAGTAGAAGTAGAGTTCCGACTTGTGGCGTCAGTGATTCAGTATGTTTAAACATGTTCAGCGTTAAATATACTGCCACGTTTAAATTTGCCGTAAAAGTCAAATTTAAAAGCAAACAGCTGCATTAGCTACAAGCCTACAATGTGTTTGGAAGGCTGACTGCGAAGTCACATAAAGTTGATACAGTAACTGTTACAGTAACAACAGTGACTTGTAGTGCGCCCCCTACAAGCAGACCGATGGCGCATTCCAGAGTTCACATAGTGTTCCCAGTGTAAGCAGCATGCCATGTGATTGATGCGAGTCGCATCAATGGTGGGGAACCTTCCTTCCGAATTTGGACACGCTAGGCCTTTGGATTCTCTAATTATTCGCGATGTACGCGAAGGACAGACGGACGGACGGACGGACGGACAAAAACAACGTTTATTGTCCCCTTCTCTACGGGCCGGGGGCATAATAATTTTATCACTATTAGTGTATGGTGCAGGTTCACGCAGCCGACACTCGAAATGTATGTATATATTTAGGTGAATGGACATGACGTCAATGAGGCGACGACAGACGAGGCGGTGCGAGCGATCAGCTCTGCCACAGAACCTATCGTCGTCGAAGTTCTGAGACGGCCGGTCGCGGTCGTCTCTGGCCGCCGACGTCCGCCGCTGCCGCCAGCGACAGCGACCACCGGCGGCGACGTGATGGAGAGCGACGGCGGATCGCCGACCGACTACGCGCCGCCCGTGACGATGATTACGACGGCGACTCAGACGGACGAATGCGCCCTCGACGACGACGACGAAGTTGATTTCGGCGATCAGCTCGACTGCTATCCGCTGTCGGGCTCCTCTCAACAGTACGCCTTTTACGGACATCTGTGAGTATACTAGTAGGCGAGTACCATGATGAAACAAACTTTTTCGAACTGTTTCACGTGATGTTATCAAAGAGTGCCGCTGCTTCTTTGGTATAACTGATACAAAACTGATAATTGCCAGACGTAAAATGAAATTTATACGTAAATATTGTAACTCGAAAAATGGTCTTTGTAAACTGTTTGCAGACACTGCCCCAGTCTTGAATGCAAAATGTTGGTCATATGAGTATGTGACATTTGTGCATAATTAATTTGTTTTTTTTGTTTTGTTTTTTTGCTCATTAACTGCTGCCGTATTATTGGCGAATAAAGTTGCTTAGTAGTTTCAGTTCATCAGAGCATCCTTATTATGCTTTGCCGCCCAAGGGGCATCGCCCTCCGTCTGTCCGTCCGTCGGTCGGTCTGTCTGTTCCATGTAACTCAATAATGTAGAGCTGTAGAAAGTTGAGATTTGGAACACAAGTTCCACGAAAAAAACTGACTGCTCTTGCCACTTTGAAGTCAATACATCAGAGTCATCAGGCTTCAGAATGCTTGGGTACAAAATGCACCGTTATTGACGAACGAACAGCATACCGTCTTGGCGATAAGTACTATATGCATGTAGTCTAACTAAAAACCTAAGGTAAGAAAAATTGCAGTTCACTGTACGACAGATGGGTTATCGTCTCACCCATTGTTTAGATCGTTTGTATAACTAGTTTCTTAAAAAAGGTAAAAAGGTAAGTGTATTTATATAGCGCACTTTTTGTAGCACCTCACACTCAAGGCGCTCAGGTACGGATCACACAGTGTTACCTGCAAATCACACCGTACCTGCCTCTATACATCGTAAGCATTTACCAGATGGCGCATCCCCAGACTGAGGTTGCGAACATCTAATTGCAGCCTACTACTCATTTATCTACCCGGAAAGGATGAAAGGCTGAGTCGGCCTGGTTGGCTGACCTACAGCGGACGGTTTACCCACATAAGTGGTCACCCGTCAGCCGCAGGTCGAGCGCAGGACAGCGAAAGTTCGCCTGTCAGAGACCGACATTCTACCACTGTGCCACGCAACCAACCAATCTGATAGTTGTTGAGTTTCTAAAATTTTCTGTCTGTTTCCATTCACGCGTAATTTTGTCTCTTCGAAAAAACTGGACGGTAAAATGTCCACATTGAATTTTAACTTTGCGCTGCATTTTGTTAGTACATGTATGTTATTGCTTATACAGTGTTGTTGTAAAATACCGAAAAAAACTGTTGGTAAACAGATAGCAGATGAACCTGTTTTTTTTGCGCAACACTATAACGATACGATTTGTTTTCTCGCACTGCAGAGGAACAACAAATAAAAAAACTAAAAAAGTGGAGACCCGAAGACCGCCTGCAGTCATTTGGTGCCTCCGCAGGTGCACGTGTATAATGGACTCGCCCGCCCTTCGGCACGGGACGGATAACAGGACGGATAACGGGACACGGTGAAAACTTAATGCCTCTGCTGCAAGCTGATGGATTGTGCGTGGTAATATGATGGTCGTAAAACAGACTATGTTGGTCGACGGCGAAGACGGTGGACGTTTACATGGAACAGCCTACCGCATGCAGTTCATTCGTGACGCAGTGTTTTCTGTATTAAGCGTCGTCGTCTCAAAACTCACTTTTTTAGATTATCAGATTAGGTTTCTCGTGTTTTATTGATACTCTGTAATGCCTCGTTGGTCCGGCTGCGTGTGAGTCACTAAACACCGATGGTGATGATGATAATGATGATGATGATGATGAACTTCATAAGCAACGTATAATAGCAGGTGCGTGATACCGATGGAGATTGGAAAGAACTGCAGTCTACTTCAGTACAGTTGGTCTGAATAACACCACACATATATGGACGCTACGAGCTATTTGTGTCTGACAGTAATGATGCGCAATTAGTCAGTGGTGTTGGCCTGGAGCTATGCGATGCTGTCTGTCTGTACACGCCACTCTAAAGCAGCTTATCGACCAGTTGCACAGCCGACATTTTCGTCGGTTTGCCTCGCGCGTGTTATAGTAACACTGGATATTGTTTTGACCTTTTCGGTCCTTCTCGGCATGTCGGCGCAGCACTTAGTCAGGTCTATCCATGTAATCAGCCTGGGACTTGCATCCATAACGGTTTGGAACGTGCAGAAGTCCAGTGCAAACAAACAAGAGTTCATGTTCAACTTTATTAGCTGGAGACTTATAAATATGCTGGTGCTTGACGTAACGACAGTAAATAAACTAACATAAATAAACCAAGGCTCTTATTGATAAAAATGCAGACACTTAATCGAATACGGTTAATATTTGTTCGATCGATTGATTTCAATTAAAACGAATAATATACATTATCACACCACACATAAATTATTAAGCGATTAATAGGGCAAAACTTTACTGTTAAACCATTTCGCGCCCTTGTAATGGTTGGCGAAAACATGTTACGGCTCGTTAGAAATTGTCTGAGCTACTACTACTACTACTACTACAACATAACCAATTGCAAACGACTTCAATATCGCTAAACGAGTTATAACAACATCAGAATTTGCTCCTTGACGGTAGCCGAGACGTTACGTTCCAGTCTTTGTGTAATGAACCGGTTGCAGCCTACTTCCAAAAAACATTAAACATAAAACATATTCGTACGGAATGACAACAACAACAACAACCGTTGAATGACTATCCGAGATAATCCGATTGAGCCGGCACCAGAACTCTCAGAAACATTAACCCAATATATCATACTCATTGTCCTCAAATTCCTCCCAACCTCCCCTTCCAGGCCTCCCAGTCTACATCTACGGTCTAATACGATACGATCGATAGTGTGTATTTAACGTGCATTAAAAAGCTGACGGGTGGCCAGCTTAGTCCACCACACGGAACAAACAAAAAATTAAAATGTGTAACTAAAAATAAAACGATGAGCATGATAGGTACGGTCCAGTCCCGTTGTCATGAAGGCAGTCCGGTAGGTAAAAGAAATCTATGGTGGGAAGGATTTGTTGAAAAGGTAGGTTTTGAGCCTGGAGTGAAAGAGTGAAGGAGTGATAGATGATGAGAGTGGTGATGATAATAGAGATGAGCTGACAGGTGAATGAGGAGCTGAGTCGAGACATGACTGGCGAGGCCGACGGAAAGAATTCGGGAGTTGATTCCAGAGACGGGGTGATGCATATCTGAATGAGCGATCTGTGATTTTCAATGACGAGATGGTTGGTGGGCGAGAAAGGGTGACAGTCAATGAGGAGCCGAGCGGGTACTGCGAGGGGGTTGAACAGAGATCAGACTGTTAAGATAGCTAGTTTGACTGGTTGTAAGAACTTTGTAGGTAAGAGAAAGAAGTTTATATTCTAAGGAGAACCCAGGGGAAAGCTGAAAGAAACATGAAGAACCCGAAAAGAAGAACCCACGCTTCGGTTATACTTGCCTAATTCCGGATATCATGGAACGGAACGGAACAGACCTGGCACAAATATCAGAAAGCAGTCCACAGAGAAGGATAGTGATCTCTCAACCAACAAGGTCAGAGTTTGCCGGAGAGCGGCGTGGACGTAATAAACTCCACTTGGCAAAGTGTGATCTTGTCATCACATCGGTGAGTTGCATTATCGGACTTGTTGTCGGCCGAATCGGATGCGATTGTACTGCTGCTGGCAACGATGCGCAAGTCCAGTACAGATGCCCATAGACTCCGCGATATACGCTACAATCTAGGACTCCATGGACTATATCGTACTGTACTCGTTTATCGGCCGCCGTTCAGCATCTAACTCGTCGTTGCCGTACGTGCAGCAGGTGCCCGCGCCGGCGCGCCCGTATTCGAAAAGACGCTCGAGTTTTTCCCAGTCACAACAAATGTTGCATGGTGGATGTCGGATATTAACCATGTAATGGGCACACTAAAACCGCAGAGCAGCGGACCACTACAGCAATACGGTGATTGGTACACTGGCCGTCGATGGGTGGGCTGTTACATTTGGTACAGCGAGGAGGGGACTGGGCGGGCTGCGGCCCCACCCAGTCCCCCTCCTTGCTGTACCAAATGCAACAGCCCACCCATCGACGGCCAGTGTACCACCTTCATATTATTCGATGTGGCGCTATAATTACCTTGCACTCTAAAGGTTAATGTAAAAAAAGCAGTTTATACACGTGTTAAAGGAGAAAAGACATTTAAAACAGCAAATGCTAGAACTGGAATTTTAGTTGTAGTGCACATTGCCGAAAAACGTGCTGCACAAGTAAAATCTGTGAGTATAGAGTGCATGCACCAACGTCACAGACGACAAACGAATTTGTGATGCCATAAGGCGAACGTAGTAATGTTCACCTAAAAACTACACTATACTAGTAGTTTCACTTTAACTTACTTTAGCTCACTTTAGTTTTTTAACGTGATTTGTTTCGTTTTCTGCGCGGAATTTTCGTACATGGAAGCTGTTCGTTTAAAGAAGGTTAAATTCATTCTCACACTTGAAAATTTTGTAAATCGTACGTACAAAATGGCTGCATTTAATAAAATTGTTACACTAATGTCAGCGTGTTTCGACTAAAATTGAAACTGTCGTTCCAGGTGAACTTTGAAAACTGAAAGTGTCACGCTTTCACTGCTGATGGCGATGTGTGAAGGTCTGATGGTGAAACTTCGCTGTCGGAGCTGGCGAACGGCGATGGTTTCAGAGCCTGTTTCATCGAACGCCCCACGAACGACGCCAACGACGACGACGACGACGACCTCGAACGGTCACTGGACTTCGAATATGAGGTCTGCTTCTTGTCTGGAACGTTAACATGTAGTGACGTTACAGTGTGTTCACAAAAACATCTGCTTTTTTTGTTTTCTTGCATAACTCCCAGAAGAAGGAAAGCAGCTGTTGCACAGAGGCCGCACAATGCTCCATGTCGTGAAAAATGTCGCTAGTCACACGCGGTCACTCAAGATCATTCGAAGTTACGCCATTGAGTAGGGCATTCCATTAGTATTCCATTGTAACTATGGCTCTATTCATATCGCTCGCTTCCGTGATAAAACAATATATTGGTCAAAAATTGCGATTTTTTTTCATACCGCACCTGCATTCGATGTCCTCGTTAAGAGTGAACGCTTCAACTTTTCTCCGATCAGTATTTTTAGCACAAAAAATTCCATCCTCTGCCACGAAACATCTTAAGCAAGCATTTTGCGTCACACTTTTCACCGACTCACAGCCATGTAATGAAATATTTATATTCAACGCCAATTCCCGTTGTTGCGACAACACTTTTTGTGACGGCCAATTTATACTGCTGTTAGCAAAGAAATTTTAACAAATAGACTAATTATTTTGGACGAATAGAATCAGCATTCTCTCCGGTGTACCAGCTGAAATTTTTCTGCAAATTTATTAATATTTCTAGAAGTAATGTAAGTAAGAAAAGGAAAGGGGATGTTTTTGTCAACACTGTTTTAGGCTAGACTTGCATCTGTCACGTAATGTTTTGTCTGTTGATGCAATTAAATATGCATTTTGTATAGCTGCCGGAAGCACAAGTTTTTATGATACTGTTCTCAATTATCACTATTTTTACATGAAATTTTATAAACGAACTATGGTTTTAATTTTTAACATTGTTCTTAAAATTCTGTTATATTATATTATATTACATTATGTTATCGTAATTCTGATGATGTCATCGTCTGTTTTATCAACCAAACGATGTTTTATGCTGCTGATTAGTTAAGTTTTCACTTTCATTTTTTGCGTATAATTGTGCTGCCTTTTCAAAAAGTGAATAAAGTTGTGTGTGGTAAGCTTTATGTGGTTATTGTGAGATCGTTAATCATCGTATCAGTAGGCAATGCTGTCAACTTGTGAAAAAGTGTAATCACTGGAGTAGAATGCCCCCAACGCTCCCTCTACCCCTCTCTTTTGTCGAGCGGTCAGTCAATGGCTTCTGCAGCACGGTTTGTGCAGCTAAGTGAAAGCGACGTTTATAACGGTCGATCGGACACACTGTTTTCTCCATCCGTCATATTAGCGCAGGCGCCGAAATAACGATCGCTTTACCCACCACCACACTTTTATCTCCTCCACTCCGTGCCCTCACAGCACCCGCTTTCCTCGCCCTCCCCCCCGTACAGTCGATATTCCCCGCGTGACCCTCTTCCGCTGCGTGTCGCTAGAAAGCGTTTTGTTTCGCGCTGTCGGCACGGAAGCCGTTATTGCGCATGCGGCGAATTGATTTCTGTTTCCGCATTCAGTCTCGATCTGACGACCGAGTCAAGTCACTACAGACACTCGCTGCTATGCTATTCAATTTGTGCGTACTTTTCTCGTAGTGTCTTTAACTACACGTCTGATGACTTCTGACTGTATGTGTACTAGAATTAGCTGGATGCCTATGATTGAAATGCAGCTTGCCAGCAACCGAGCACGGACTACTGTACGTGTGAGATAACCGCGAAGGTAGACGTAATGTAAATGTAGTGCATTATAGTGCAGTAGTAAGTGCGAGCCGCCGCCGGTCGGCAAGTCCATACAGCACTGCTCACACTTGAATCAGCAATGCACAAGAGTAGTTAAGATATCGAGCATGCTGGAACATGAAATACCACACTGTTTAACAAATTAACCAGCGCTAACTCTGTTAGGGAAACGAACGCCGCATTCCGGTAAACAGCGGTCATAGATAGGTTGATTTCTTGGGAAACAACGCCACTGAAATATCAAACCTATAAACTCCCTCAGTTTTTTAGTCTGTAATGACCATACGCTAAGGTATGAATTCCGTCTTCCATAATAACCCCTTTATCATCCTCAGCTGATAAAGCTACTTTGTTAACCTCTTCTG
>Ga0209149_1002043_pt1 | contig 10966 bp, 6 predicted proteins | sample WorMetTyACAVOLI2_FD_187423 | JGI IMG/M metagenome (GOLD analysis project Ga0209149, IMG submission 187423) | Marine gutless worms symbiont microbial communities from Max Planck institute for Marine Microbiology, Germany - Olavius algarvensis... ...
TCAACAGCCTCACAAAACTACCATCTTCGACCGCGAGCTCACAGCCAACAACTACCGCAACATACTGGACATCTGACTGACTCCAATTTTATAACTCGCATGCTCTTTACCGATATCTACTAAGCCTTCGTACGACTCCACAGACGATGATGTAAAAATAACTGTACATAACAATTTGATTAATTACTACTAACTGCTACATATATAAATAATTCTGTCTTCCTTTCTTGCTTTTCTGTCTGTCTGCAGTTGCGTTATGTCAACTTGTACATTAAACGAATATGAATGAATGAATGAATGAAATGACTGTCTATAGTCGTATTTCGATCATACACATATACATATCATGGCATCGAGTAGCGCTACTACTATTGTCATGGCGCAAGACACAGTCTCTCCAGAGGCAGACAAGGACAACAGTGATTGCACAGCCGCTACCGGACAGCATGGATTACAGCCACGCAGATTGTATGTATGGGATAAAGGTCGTGACGATGATAATCTTGGATGTCAATACCTATTTGGCGAGTCAATTGATGGCTCGAACGGCGCTCAACTTACTCAACCTACCCGAACCGCAGACATGCAGCGTTCACTCACAGACGCTGTCTTCCCTCAGGGGAAGAGATCCACGACCACTAGAGATCTTGATGAGCTTGGCAGTCGACGAGAGGTTTTGAACAGCGTGCGACCAGCTGCCACCAGTTGTACGTCGCACTACTTCAGGACCTCGACTGATGTCGGCGGAGATCATCTTCTGTATCGGTGTGACTCACCCGATGTGAGCGGGTTATCTGTCGGTAATGACCTTCTGGGCAATGGTCAGACAGGGGTCGCCGACCGTTACACATGGCGCCCAACGTGGGGCCCACGTTTCGCGGGTGCTGACAATGATGTTCGGGAAAACGACTTTCTAGACGTGGCTGATGTTCATGACCGTAATGATAAACGACGACCATACGGTTGTTCGAAAGAACAACGAGAGGTTGAAGATGATGTTGAAACTCGGATTGACAATGGAAATGCCGGACTGGATTATACCTCGCGTCGTGCTCTGGGCCATGGAGTGAAATGTAACAATAAACAGGTTACTAATACGCGTTTGATGGATGGCGGTATAGTTGAGATTGGCAAAGAAAAACAGCGACAGGGAGCTATGGAGGAGTTCAAGGTTGCTGAATCGAGGAAAGATCACGCTCCATATATGTCAAAGAGAGAACCTCGAGTATATCTTGATCAGGACATAGAGTACAGGCCTCAAAGGCAACACCTGACACATAGATTTGTCGATAAAATGTCACTCAAGAAAGATAAAATTAAGACTTTCTTTGAAACTGATACGGATAAAGATGAATATGCAACTAGAGTAAAAGGTGTTGATGACAATGTTGCTGTACATATGGCAGATCACTCAAGCCCGATGGCTATGAGAGCAACGCGTCGTGCGGATGGTGATGATTCCGACGAGGCGGATCGTGATGAAGCGAGATATGGGATGATGCTCGTGTGCGACGACTCGCCAGGACCTGATGAGCAGCAACAACGTAACAGAACAAAGTCATCTATCAAGGAGTGCAACAGCAACGCGTCGACGAAGGTGAAAGTTGCACGCTTACGTAAACAACTTTCTGTAGATCTGTCTAATAAAGATAGGCGTCGTTTTCGCCGTATTGACACTGAACAGGACAGTTCTACTGACGATGACATAGACTACGACGCCAAGGTCACGACAAAAGAAGTAAGTCGTCTGGAATTAAGAACAAAAGACCTGCTAAGGGCGGACGACATCATAGCAGTGATGGTGTGTACAGCACTGATGACGAAGTTTCTCGAGATTTTAGAAGTCGTCTAAGTTATAGACGAAGGACCTCAGAGAACAGAAAGTCTCGAAAAGGTCGATACAGAAGTGAATCGTCTGATCAATCTTCATCTTCAAACAGAGATAAAAGATATCGAAAAGATAATGAGCACAAACGTAATAAAAAAAGACATTATTCAGGTTACAGAAAAGGAACTCCATCTACGGATGATAATGAGGCGCCTATGCACTCAAGAAGTTCCTCAAGCGAACAGTCCATGCCCAGTAAGCGTAAGGGAAAACGTGCTGGCAGATCTGAATCCGATGACAGCAGACACAGAAAAAGAAGCAGCTCACGCAGAAGGCGTAGCGGTAGACATGACAGCTACGAACGGTCAACTTCTAGTTGTCGAAGGCGAAGACGGCGCTCTTTTTCACGTACACATAGACACCAAGAGATCAAAATAGAGAAATACGATGGAAAGACTGATGTTGAAACTTTCTTGGCAAAGTTTGAATCGTCAGCTAGTTATAACGAATGGTCATCTAGGAGCAAGGCTGCTCATCTCAAGGCTGCTTTAACAGGTACAGCAGCTTTAGCAATATGGAGCAATCCGACAGCTACTTACAAGATGGTGGAGAAGCTACGAAACCGTTATGGCAGCAGAGGCCAAGGTGAGAAGTTCAGGGTTGAGCTCCGGTCACGCCGGAGAAAGCAAGATGAGAGTTTACAGGAGTTGGCATATGATGTAGAACGACTCGTGAGTCTAGCCTACCCTAGTGCTGGGTCACCAACGAGAGGAATTCTGGCACGAGATGCGTTTATAGACTCTATTGGATGCGTACCCTTGGCGAAGAAAGTACGTGAGAGATCCAGAAACGTTGAGCAGCGCTTTAACATGTGCCATGAAGCTGGAAACAATACATCAATCTACTGAAGCACAGAAAGAATCGCAGAGGGTGCGATATGCAAGAGTAACTCACACAGGTGACAAAGTTGAAAAAGATTTAGTAGTTACTTCTGAGAGAAACTCGAAACAACCACAAAGGGGTGCAGATGGAAAGGCAAACGGGAAGGCTCCCGTGCAAAAACAGCTTGATTTGCAGGATAAAGAAATTAAGAACCTGCAAGATAAGGTCAAGCAAATGACGTTGGACAGTATGTCTTCTACTCCTAGAAGATGGAGAGGTAAGCAGGAACAAATGTGTGGTTCTACGACGTCCATACCGGAAATGGCGAGAGAGTTGACTGAGATGAAAAATCAGACAGCGCAGGGTTTAAATCATATAGTGAATATGATTACGCCAAATGCACAAAAAGCGAACACGCATTCGCCCGTGCCATCGATGAGTCCGACACCGATGCTATACGGGACTGATTCGGTAGTTGCAGCCGGAGCGGCAACGCCACGACAAGTGCTTTATCAAACAGGATATGTTGATGCTCCAAGGCCTGAGTGGCACGCTAGGCCATCACGTCCCGGAAGTCGACAGGCTGTCAGCAGCAATGACAGACCAGCTACACGGCAATTTCGCTGTTTTGAGTGCAATGAAGTGGGCCACATGAGACGCGCTTGTCCTTACCTGACAGGCATGATTGGCGATGTGGCAGGCACGATACAAGGATACGACTATCACCGACAGAACAATGCACAAACGCCAATGAGAGCAAATGGAACGCTAAGTAATCATGGAACAGACGGTAGAGTGTATGTGAGAGTGAAGATACAAGGAAAGGTTTATCGCGCTCTCTTAGACACAGGATGTGACGCTACCTTGATCCCAGCAAAAATGGTAAAAAAGAACAAGGTTTACAATACCGATCATTCATGTGTGGCTGCAAACGGCACGACCATACCGATTCTTGGTTGGGCATCAATGCAGGGTTGGATGGCTAATATGCCTGTTCAGGTCAATGGTTTGGTTACTGAGCACGTAAGAGAACTGATGCTTGGAATCGACTGGCTGAGCGCAAATAACATTACTTGGAACTTCAGCAGAGGCGAGATAATGATGGAGGGCGAAACGTTCAAGCTGGAGTCAAGGAAAGGTGTAACAAGAAACGTCAGAAGGGTCGTGCTGGCGGACAATATAACAGTTCCACCTCGTTCTCAGTTGGATGTGAGTACAAAGGCCGTATTTGATGAGGTGTGGTCTCAGTACGACGACGTTGTCTCGCCTAGCAAAAGGTTGCTTGATAATGCCACAGTCTGGGGAACGGAGTCAAAAGAATTGAAAGAAGGTTTGTTGCTGGCAAGGACAGTTCTTCCAAACAGGGTGGACGAACTTCCAGTGAGATTAATGAATACGACAGATCAGCCGATACAACTACAGAAGGATGTAGTTATCAGTGAACTAGAACCATTGCAAGTTGTAGCTGATCGACTGCAACTGACGTGTGGAAAACCGGTAAAGCAGACGCCTACTTATGATGATATTATTGATGATATGGTGAAAAGGGTAGACTCATCGGTGACAACTGACATTAAAGATCAACTGAGGTCGATGCTTACAAAGTACTCTTCAGTATTGTCACGAGACGAGTTAGATCTAGGGTGGACAGATCTAGTCAAACACCGTATTGACACTGAAGGTGCCCAACCATTCAGGCAACAGATGAGGAGATATCCTCCAGCACAGTTGGAGATCATTGATAAACATTTGGAGGACATGATGCAACAAGGAGTGATAGAACCTGCTGCTAGTCCTTATGCCAGCAATGTTGTTTTAGCCAAGAAGAAAGACGGTACCTATAGGTGCTGCATTGACTTCAGGCAGTTGAATGATCAGACTCGAAAAGATGCGTACCCTCTTCCGAGGGCAGACAGCGCTATGGATGCTATGCCAGGAAGTAAATATTACTCGGTTATGGACCTACGCTGTGGATTTCACCAGGTCTCTATGGAACCAGAGGACAGGGACAAGACAGCGTTTATAACCCGCCGAGGAATGTACCGCTTCCGGAATATGCCGTTTGGCCTTTCAAACGCTGTGGCGACATTTCAGAGACTGATGGATTTAATATTGACTGGACTTACACTGGAGATTTGTTTGGCGTATTTAGACGACATTATCGTCTTCGCATCCACGCCAGAGGAGCATTTGGAAAGGTTGGAAATGGTGCTGAAAAGGCTACAAGCAGCCAATTTGAAGTTGAAGCCTTCAAAATGTAATCTGATGCAGACCTCTGTTTGTTTTCTCGGTCATATCATATCAGGACAGGGAGTCGCTACTGACCCAGAGAAGATCAGGCTGATCAAGGACTGGCCAGTTCCTCAAAACCTCAAGGAAGTAAGAGGATACTTGGGACTTGCTGGGTTATTATCGAAAATTTATCAAAGATTACGCAAGAATCGCGGCGCCTCTACACGCTTTGATGAAAAAAAACCAACGGTTCTCGTGGACAGAGGAATGCCAGGAAGCTTTTGACAAGCTTAAACTGGCATTAATGTCACCACCAATACTGACTTTGCCAAGAGACGAGGGCATGATGATCCTTGACTGTGACGCTAGTACGAGGAGTATCGGTGCTGTGTTAAGTCAAATGCAAGATGGTCAGGAGAAGGTAATCGCATACGCTGGAAGGTCATTGAGCAAGAATGAAGTCAATTACTGCATTACGAGGCTTGAACTATTGGCAATCGTACATTTTACTAAATATTTCAGGCAGTATTTGCTTGGAAGGCAGTTTCTCGTGAGGTCAGATCATGCTGCTTTAAACTGGCTTCGAAAAATGAAGGACCCAATAGGCCAAAATGCACGCTGGTTGGAACTGTTGGGGGAGTACGATTTCATCGTGAAACATCGCCAAGGAATGAGGCATTCAAACGCTGATGCTTTATCTAGGCATCCGTGCCTAAACAAGCCTTCGTGTAGTGCATGTCACCCAGAGAGAACAAATCAACAAGACAATAACGAGCTTATGGTTGACTACGTCATGGCGAGAGCTGTAGGAAATGTGGAAATGTCGTTAGGGAGCAGTGCATTCCTACAAGGTGGGGCGGCCGATGAAGCTGCATCGCCTGCTCCTGTTAAACGAGACGGACCTGTAAGTGGCAACGACCGATCTGAGCAGATAATTCAGTCGCTACAAGGCGCGGTGGCCGATGGAGTTACATCGTCCACCTCAACAGTAAGCGCATGCAATGATGACAGGTCTAGATTGGCACTGCAGGTGCCACAACATGCCAATTGTCTCAGCTGGAGTCGTGATGACATAATAGCTGCTCAGAAAGCAGACAGTGACATAGGAGTCATAATTGCGTTTATGTCAGCTGCGGAGGAAAAACCGGACTGGAAATCTCTGGAACTCTACTCGTCAGGGACAAAGAGTCTATGGCATGAGTGGGAAAGACTCAGTTTAAGAGATGGAGTTCTGTGCCGGAAGTGGACACCGATATATGGTTCGGATATCAGGTGGCAAGTTGTACTTCCGAAGAACTACAGAGCAGATTTTGTCAGGCTGGTGCACACAGGTATGACAGGTGGTCACTTGGGCAGATCAAAAACGGAGGAACAAGTGCGACAAAGAGCTTACTGGCCAAACTGGAGAAGTCAAGTAGCTATGGAATTGAAGAAGTGCACAGAATGCGCTAGATTTTTTCGTGGAAAACCTCAGAAACAGACTCCGTTACAACCCTTTGGAGCTGGCGAGCCATTCGAAATAATCGCAATAGACATTACCGGGAAACACCCGACGTCAGCACGTGGAAACCAGTACATCCTGACTGTGACGTGTCTCTTTTCAAGGTGGTCAGAGGCGTATGCAATTAGGAATCATACAGCGCCGGTAGTGGCCAGAGTATTGGTGGATCAATTTTTTGCAAGGTATGGGACTCCGAAACGAATTCTGAGTGACCAAGGAGCTGAATTCCAATCACAAATGTTTAGAGAGCTTTGCAAAAGACTAGAGATTGAGCAGATCAGGACAAGTCCGTATAAACCATCAAGTAACGGGACAGCGGAGAGAGTCCATAGGACGTTGAACTCCATGCTGGGCAAGGTGGCACAGCACAACCAGAAAGACTGGGACGACAAGCTCCCTATAATTATGGCAGCATATAGGCAGCTAAGCACACGTCTACGGGTTATACACCTAACGCGTTGGTGTTAGGCCGCGAAAATCGCATGCCAGCTGATCTAGTGCTGGGAGTGATCAAAGAGGAAGAGGAGCACTTCAAGAGTCATGACGAGTATGTGGAACAGCTTCAAGAGCGTCTTCGCGAATCACACAGGCAAGCGAGGCAGCATCTTGGTGTTGTGGCTGAGCGCCGAAAGCATGAGTATGACATCAGAGTCAAACCGTCGGAATTCAAGGTTGGTCAATGGGTTTGGTATTATTACCCGCGTAAGTACCAGAACCGTTCGGCCAAGTGGACCAAAAATTATATTGGACCGTTTCTTGTCACAAAAGTTGTCCCTCCGTCTGATTACGTCATACAAAGAGCTAAAAAGTCTGCACCACAGGTTATACATGGAGACAAAATCAAGCCCTTTCACGGAGAGGCTCCTAAGTCGTGGTTGCACAAGACTCCAGAAGTGGCTGAGGAAGTGCAAGATATAACCGCTACATCGGATATGTCTCCAGCTACCACTCGTTGTTCTGACAAGTCACTGGCCGCCAACACACCGCTGACCGCTGACGCCGGAAGGCGACTAATTACTTCACAGCAGCAGTTTGAAGACTATCCGCAGGAGTATGATGACGAGGATGTCACACCATACAAGAGGCAGAGACGTGAAAGACGCGTACCTGCACGTTATGGTGATTACTTGATGTAGAGTGGTGCTCATACGGGTACAGACGACGGTAAAAGAGTATACTCCGTCGCAAGGGAGTAAATTGTGACGACCCTTTCCCTCTGAGTCACCGAGCGGATGGAAAATAAGCAACACTACGTCACTGATACAGGCCATACTGTGGGGTTTTAATCAGTGAAGAAGCTAAAGTTAGAATATAAGAAATGAGCAACGGTATAGAGTGCGTAGAGGGCATTGTCGGCTGTAGAGTCGTCTATTATGCCAGCATTCCTGTTGGTGTATTGCTAATGCAAAGTTCTCAACTCGTGGACGTGAGATGACCCGAGTACTACTGGTTATAATGACTGGATGACTTTTGGATATTTTTCATGATCACAGAGCCTAGAGCTAGAAGTTAGCAACCTAACAGACTGTTAGACCGTTGGGCCTGAACTAGTGGTATAGGCAACGATTGTCTTTAATCGGTTGGCCCAAAAAAACACTGGTTAGCAGATAAACGACTAAATGGCCAGAGGAACTCTGAATTATATACATTGAGACGGCCGACTATTCGACTGTTTTCTCGCTGTTATATGTTAAAAGAGTAAAAGATCAGAAAAGTTTCCGTTGAGGTCATATTCGACATGGCAGTGATTATAACTTAATCAGTTTGGCCGTGAGATGTCGACAGAGATGACAAGTTGAACAGAAACCAAATAAGTGTCTACAAGTGATAGCGACAACTGGAAAATTGTGTCTGTCTAAGTCCAATCACTAAATAGACACCCGCTGACAGTATCAGTTCGTAATTACTATTAAAACTGTCTCTTGGAGGAGTTGTCAGTTAGACTTCTCATGCAAATTTTGCTGTGTGAATTTCATAAAGATTAAACAACATCTGTCACCGTGTCTGCACAAAATTTCAACAATCTGTTGCATGTTTGTTGTAGCTCGCAAAGCAGACAACGGCACCAAAGTCGACAGCATCTGAAACATCAACAAAAGGTAAAGTGAAACGGCTGAAGCAGTGTCATATTTGTCACGAATTCCGTGAGACACGTAATTTCGCCAGACATCTTGCCGCTCATAAGCGTTTCGGTGTGAAATATCGACCACACTCAAAGACCAGAAAAGAGACCGGAAGCGTAATGTCAGATGAACAATCAGTGGACATAAAGCCAACAAAGGAAGTGATCAAAGCAATGGAAAAAGCGGTAAAGAAAATGTACCCGTTGCTGGAGTCCGGAGTTTCTCCAGACGTGATAAAAGTGATGGTAAAAGATGACCTCAGCATTTTACCAAGGGTGGCCCGGCACACGTGTCTAGCAACGGCAATGTCAATGTTCCAAGAAACAAAGTTGAGACGCCGACGTCCAGTCGATACCAGTTCGGAAGATGAACGTTTGGAAGTGGATTCCATACATGTCGGTGAAATTAGTGACGAAGAGTCAAAAGTGGATTCCAATCAGGTAGGCGAGAAAGCCGAGAAAGCTGGTGATAAAAACCCGGTTGACAAACAAGTGGTCAACTGCTGGGTGAAACTACTAGTGAAATGGGTGACAAACAATATGAATGTTCAAGTACACAACCGACGATCTGCTCACAGGAAAGTGTAGTACCAGTCAAGCTGTACAAAAGCAAATACCCGATAAAGAAAAAGGCCAAGACTGCGTCAGAACAAGAGCACACTAAACAATATGACAAGTCTACTAAAGGTGCGGATATGCTGGAACTCGCACTCATTACTGCTGATCATGACGAACAGGAGCTGTTTGAAAATCAGGATTGTCAACCAGGGCCAGTAGAATCAATAACTGTTCCGGAGGTCCCTAACAAGCCAGTGAAAACTGCTGCAAGTTCGGAGGAGTACAATCGTACTGGCTACGTGTGGGAACATGCAGAGCAGAAGGAAAAGACATATAGTGACACGCGCCACGTCGAGGTAGTGAGTGCAAGAAGTCGTGATAAGGAAGCCAATGTAGGCCATAACGCTGGACGTCAGGCCAGGGAACATCGCAGGAGTAGATCAAAATCCCACGGCGATCGCAGCGACACAAGAAATCCACCATTTTGCCACCGAGAGTCAGCACATCGTGAAGAGACCAGAACAAGCATGCGCAGTCCAGATCGACATCGACGATGGCAGAGGTGGAGTGGCGTTCGTGGTCAGTACCATCATGAATCTACTCGGGGGCCAATCATGGCTGGCCGCGTGACCGTTATGCCTATCAGCCAAGCGCAGCAGATAGCAGACGTCTACATTGTATGTTAGAAGACTTTCTTCGATCTCTTCCAGAAGGCGAGAACACGTCAGCCAGTCGTCGGTATAACTGACAACTGGCTATTGAGGAAGTGACATTGACATTACCTGCTGAACATTTTCCTGTAAATGCGTTGTTTGTTTCGAAACATTTTATGCGAGTAATTGTGAAGATTATAAGACTGCATTTTACAGTGTTAGATAGCATAACTGTGCATAGGTCACAGAACTGACCTTGATTTCATCCAAAAGTATTTCTGGGCATGAGTACCCAGACTTTGGACATCAAAACCTATATTAATCAGCAGTTCTTAAGATAACTGCAAATTTTGGTTACACTAAAACTTATACATTTTAGGTATACGAAGTTTTGTGTACTTGATAATATGTTGTTAATGTAGCAATTTTACATTACACAAATAGTGCACGTACGATAATAATTTGTTTTTCTTTGTTTTATAAGCTTGTGCATTTAGTTAAACGTGTTGAGAATAGTCATATCCAATATTACTTGGATATTTTTGTTACTAGTGCAGTGGAAGTCACAATTTTGGTGTTATGCGAGTATAGTGTATAGCATGGCCTAGTTGTTGTGTTGACCCCATCTAGTCACCCTGCTTGATAAACATTAGAGCATGAGAATTTTTAATCTCAGGGTTGGGTTCGAGCCCAGTGTTCTTTCCTTTCCCTCAGGACAAGTACAGGGTCATTGGAAGGTTAAATCAATAATAAATAAAGTAGCTATCTAAAAAAATATTGAGTTGATGTAATGCTTGGTCGTTGACGTTGTTAATTAACGTACGTTTTTCCAATAAGTATCACGTACTGCCAGCAGTTTTACTAAAAGAGGTGCTGATTACTGAATGTGAACTGAACGTTGATATTTTGTATGCTAGATTGGCACGATGAAGGCTGAGATGGTTGCGTGTTTAGTTAACCTGATGTTTGACTTGAATAATTATATTTGGCAAGTCTGTATTGTTGACAACAGTGTAATCCTACCTGTAGTGAAACCAGTAACTTTTTCTACCCTACTTTGTTACAGCTTTGCATAAGGTCATCACTAATGTGTGGTCCACAGGAAGAGTTCCAGCTGAATGGAAAGAAGGCATTATCGTCTCACTCTACAAAGGCAAAGGATCGCAGTCTGAGTGCAGTAGCTACAGGCC
>Ga0209149_1002045_pt1 | contig 10963 bp, 11 predicted proteins | sample WorMetTyACAVOLI2_FD_187423 | JGI IMG/M metagenome (GOLD analysis project Ga0209149, IMG submission 187423) | Marine gutless worms symbiont microbial communities from Max Planck institute for Marine Microbiology, Germany - Olavius algarvensis... ...
CTATCACTGGACCATCAGACTGTGGCGCTGGCTGATCAAGTAAGTCATCTCTCTGTTCTATCACTGCTACTGGACCATCAGACTGTGGCGCTGGCTGATCAAGTAAGTCATGTCTCTGTTCTATCACTGCTACTGGACCATCAGACTGTGGCGCTGGCTGATCAAGTAAGTCATCTCTCTGTTCTATCATTGTGTCTGGACCATCAGACTGTGGCGCTGGCTGATCAAGTAAGTCATCTCTCTGTTCTATCACTGCTACTGGACCATCAGACTGTGGCGCTGGGTGATCAGGTAAGTAATCTCTCTGTTCTATCAATGCTACTGGACCATCAGACTGTGGCGCTGGCTGATCTAGTAAGTCATCTATCTGTTCTATCATTGTGTCTGGACCATCAGACTGTGGCGCTGGCTGATCAGGTAAGTCATCTGTCTGTTCTATCACTGGACCACCAGACTGTAATGCCGGCTGATCGTTTACAACTGGTGTGTCTCGCCCACTTCTTTTCAGCCTATATAGTACATCATACACAACGAAGTCCTACAATGAATGTTGCAAACATTTCAATCTTATTAAAACAATCCTAATTTCTAAATGTTTTAGTGCATACTCAGGAACAAACCATGCCATATTGGTTTAAGCATAGGCTTATTTAATGAAAACTTGCAACGATCGTGTTGAAAGACGATTTTACGAAAAGTTCTTAAAACTCTTCTGTTATCGGACAAGGAACATAAGAAGCAACATTGTATTGAAGGACTCTCTGCCGAGTAAGTGACATTTAAATTATCCAAAATATGACATAGTACCTTTTAGCATGAAAAGCGTTAAATCTTTACAAGGTACTGTCTTTACTGGCGATTTACTGCGTACATGTTTGCCGGCTTACTACAACGTCTGCATACCATTAATGGACACAAAACAATACATCCATCAAAAACAAACCTTTTTCGTGTCGGTCTATCTTCGATCAAGAAGTCAGATCCAAGATTACGGTTAAAACTACGAGTACGTGTGCTGCGTCTACTCGCCATTTTACATTACCGAGCAACACGGGCAACACGGGCCTATGTCCAAGCACGTGATCACAATGGCGTGCGGTCATTAGCTGTGGACATAAAACTCTGTAACAGTATTCTCCATGGTACATAAATGGGTACTATAGTTGATCACGTGGTAAAAATGCGGCTATATGATTGGAGAAGGACATAGAACTGTGTAATTTTTACAAAAACCTGTTGCAGCCGGACTTAGGGCTTTGTAACTTTGCTGTTGCAGCATTTAGCCTACCTATACGTGAATGGGGACTACGGTGGACATAGAACATTGCACGGAATTGCGAAATATGCCAAAACATGAAAAATGATAAAAACTGGACATAGAACTTTGTTACTTTGATGTGACGCAAGGTAATAAAATACTTGAAATGATTAAACGTAATTTACAGATAGGTCAGAAGAAACTATAATGTCATTATATAAAAGTTTGGTTAGACCGCACTTAGAGTTTTGCACTCCGGTATGGAGCCCTCACTTGGTTAAAGATAGTAAGTTAATCGAGGGTGTGCAACGTCGAGCTACAAAGTTAGTGCAATGCATTGAGCACTGGGAGTACGAAAACAGACTTGTTTATTTACGGTTACCTCGATTGGATATGAGAAGAGTTAGATGTGATTTGATTGATACTTTTAAGATTATGAATAGTAGGGCCTATATATGATGTACACAGTGAATTATTCTTTCATTTAGATGAAGGTGGGGAAAGAGGACATGAAAAAAGTTGTTCAAAAAAGATTTAGATTACATGTAAGGAAATACGTCTTTAGTAACAGAGTTGTTGATAGATGGAATCAGCTCCCAGAAAAATGTAGCCTATTAAATGTACCGTAGTACTGTTACATCTCGATTGAGTTGGAACCGGAGAGTTGCAGTATGTTATGAAGATAGTGGACATGGCGAAAGCCTGTGTCGACTTATGCCATCAGTGCTTGTGAGGCACTGGTGGCTTCGGTGAAAACTCCGCTATTGAGATCGCTTTCCCGTCCTCTCTGTCTGCCTGTCCGTCTGTAGCACACTTGAAACAAGCAGTTACTAGCAGTAGATCAGAAAATCATACCGACCAATATGTCGCATGGAAATAGAGGATTCATATGGTCAACATAATTCTAAGTGGCAATAGTACAATAAAAAATGACTTAGAAAACGAAGTTAATAACAAAAGATAGAAAGTTATAATACCACCACGGGATTCGAACTCACGACCTATGGCATCACGCCGTAGCGTCTTGCCACTGGGCTATGTGGGGAGTCGGTGGTAGCGGTGTAAAGGAGCAATATAAGCTAGCGAAAACTCGCCCTGTTAATGTAGCGCGCATGCGTGACGATCCTACAAGCGTGATTGGTCGGTATGATATACTACATTTCTGTCGATAGCTGCTTCTCACTTGAAGTTCAGCTGTGATCTGTGAGTAAACAGAGGACTTTCGCATCTGTCTGCTACTTTGGGGTCAGTGAGTGTGAGAAAGTGTTACTTACTAATTTGGTTATTTACAGTTTCACCTAAAGTCTACTTTTATTACTGCACGTTTTGGTTTGGTGTATAACTTCCGTTTCGTTGTTTGCATAATAGAGTCATAATTTGCATTCAAATTAGTAAAAGTGACATAGAGATAGGGTACGATACACAGAAAACAGCTCAGCTCAATTTAGTTTAAGAAGACATTTATTGTAGTACTCGTACTGTGGCTAAAGTACGGGTACCCTATCGTGGCTTCAAATCGCAACGGTCGACAACTTCCTTCAAGCGCAGTCTGAAAACTGTTTTGTTCAATCGGGCCTTTTCTTCCGAAACTGCGTAATTGTCCGTGTAATGCGCTTCCGGTCTTTCCAGTAGGTAGCGCAATACAAATACCTATGTTACTGTTACTGCGTCACGTGTTTGTGCATCTCGGATTGGCCTCTTTTCTCGTCGCCGAATTCATCTTTTGTGATCCGGAGAGCCGACGGCTCAGTCACCAACTCGTATCCAAACCGCTGATATGCTCCAGTACGGGCATCCGCCCTACTTTAGTTCAAACTAACTATCCCGGTCACTCTAATTACCAAATCGAACTAAATCGGATTATCAAATATGGACACTTTGCCCGCAGTTACACCATTGTATAAGGTCGACGTTTAGCCTATACTGGATAATACGAGTGCAGAACTGACTGAACATTGCTACCCATACTGCTTAGGCTAATATCAAACTTCTTAAGTTATTTGAACGACTGAATATATATCACAAAGTCATTTATGAATTTTGGTAAGCAGACTTGTCAGCATAACTTTTCTGTTAGTTTTTCTCACTCAGCCCAAATTCGTGGGTCCTTTGCGATATGATAACAATAGAACTGTTCTCAATAAAGGTGATGATGAAGTACGTTGATGGCTTTCAATGGTTAGGCCTAAAGTTATAATAATGGTTCCGATTTGGAAATGTGTAGGCCTAACTTCCATTTGGTCCAATTTTCCTGATGTCTCCATCTCCATCTCCATTTATTTCGTTCAAAAAACAATAACAATACAATAAAGTGACAAAAGAACAGGACAACAAGGCATATGGCATGCACTAACAGTTGCCCGTTGTAATCAAACAGTAATAAAGCAATACAAACTACATCGTACATCCTACACAAAACACAAATTAACAGATGATGTACATGAAAATCTGAGAAAATCTGTGAAGTCAACACTTTATACGGAACGCTTGAACTTTGAAAAGGAACTAAAATCTACAGTGTGGGGAAGAGAATTCCAACAGTTAATTACTCGCTCACTAAAGAAATTGGCACATACACAGCTATTGGTTTGGCGCTTGTAGAGTTTAAATTTATGACCACGTGTGTACTGGCAGGGGCTAAAAACAAACAGGTCATCAAGATTAACATAAACCAAACCAAAAACAATTTTATAACACCAAAACAAATCAGTATGGAGTTGTCTAAGTTCTAAGCTAAATATATTTAAACATTTTAGACGTTTGCGATAAGACAAGTTCTTTAGAGTAGGAAGTCTTTTGGTGAAACGACGTTGTACTGATTCCACAGCATCAGTATCACGGGCACGTCGGGCAGTAGAGGGGGACCAAATAATTGAGTTATATTCGACAATAGGACGTACATAAACCATGAAAGCACGCATAAGTAAGTGAATATCTCGAGATGTGAATGTTTATTATCTTTCTGACACGCATACATTATAAAACGGTCCTGATTTTTATAATAGTTACCTCCGATTTGGTCCAGTTTGGTAATTAGAGTGACCCTAACTATCCATGTAGCCCTGCCACTAACCCTAATCCTGATCGTAACGTAACTGAATAAGCGTGAACGAACAATATGGTATCATTTGTGGACGAATGTCAGAGCTAATATATTATGATTATGGTTCGCTATTCGAAAGGGCTGCTGTTCCGAAAGTCCACTATTGCACTTAACCATAACCCTATCACCTATGACTACAATGAAAACAGACTTTCGGAATAACGGCCGGCCCCTTCAATAATAACAGCCATTCGGTTGGCGGTTTGGCTTAGTGATAACGCATTGGCCTCGATCTATGTAGTTGCGCTATGTCAGACCCGGTTAGTACCGGGATGGGTGACCATTTGTGGACAGGTAAAGCATCTCATTATGTAACCATCCAACTAGGTCGACTCAGCCTTCTATCTTCTGTGGGACGGTAAATGAGTATCAGCTTTCGGGCTGAGTTTTAATAATAAATGGCGATGGTGGGTGTAGACTCTGGCAGACTGTACAGGCGGACTCACGGCCTAAGTCATCTGGCTTGGTCTTGGGTCAGCGGCCACTTGGCACTGTTCTACATTCATCAAATGAATCGGGTGAACTCTCGCAATGGCTATGGCATGATGACAGCACCATAAACATTGTCTTGGAATTATTATTATTATTATTATTCGGAATAGTGGACTGGTACCTTAGCTGTTAGCCTCTTTGTTCCATCCATCTCCGGTTTTTTTACTGCTATCTGTCTCAACACGTAATAGGTCATTTTGGAGACAGTCTTTCCAGGCACTTGATGGCATTAGTAAATCGGTAACTAACATCATTTATTTAATCCACAAGAAAGCAGTAAAATAAAGCAAGGATGTGTAAGGGGCCTCTATGCCAAGCTTGTGCAAACAAAAAATAAGCAGTGCAAAAGTGCAATTATATTATAATGTTGTTGTCTGCATTAATTTGGCTTCTGCTCCCAACCCCGGTTAGCTCAACCTTATAGTCATACATTATATCCTGCAGGTGTAAGTTGCAACCGAAATTTATCTAGTCTTGTGTAACTTTCGTTTGTTTCGCCCAAAGAAAACTGTTTTACATTTATGGATGTTCAGTTCTAATAACCATTTTTGGACCTAGCTTGTAAAGCATTCAGTCCTAACTGTAGAGCTTTATGATCTTCGTCAAAGATGACATGCTTAAACAACTTTGCATCGTCTGAAAATTGGTAGACTTGGACAAACTGTTCACAAATTTCTGATAAATCATTAATGCAAATTATAAATCGCACCGGGCCAAGTATAGTGCCTTGTGAAATCTCGCTTATGATATCTGTCCATTGGGAGTAGAAACCAGTGATTTTGATTATATTGTAGATTTGTCAACCAGGTTGCTGATGTAAGCATGCAATCAAGTACTGGTAAGTTTCACCTTTACGTTGTCTTACGTTGCTGTTAGGCCTAGTTCATAAGTTATATTAGGTTATTGTCCGACAAACGCTAGTATGCATTTCGTTGGATATTATATATGCTGTGTCTGTATTTTTGTACGGCTCCTGATATCTCGGCGACGATGGTAGAGCTGTGTCGCAGAACGACCTTTTCTCCTTTTGGTGGTGATATCTTATCTTTAGGGGTCACCAAATGTGGGGTCAAGAAAAGGGCTTGGGTGGACCATTTTTGGCCTCTCAGATAATTTTTGCCATTTGACTGTGAATATCTCAGTGTTACATGTCAATTGGAGCATAACATCAGCTCGACGAGAGCTTTCTAAAAATGTTAAGTCAGTAAACAAAAATATGTTGCAGTTTTGCAACACCGTCTGTGATAAACGCGTGACCGCTGATGATGGCCGTGCCATGCATGCCATCTTGTGTATGGTGGGCGACATGGTGGCACGGTTGATGTCAGCTGAGCTAGGTGACGATGCACGCGACGACCAGCAGTTATCGATCGCTGTTTTGCCATACACCACGTGCATTCGACGCTGGCAAAGGGTGGTCATGTTAAAGTTCGTCTAAACTTTTGTCACAGATCGTCCTTGTTTTACTGTATTTCGAATGAAAATTGAGTAAAACTCATGTGTCGTTGTCAAATTCAATGCAGTTTTTGGGGTATTGACGATTTATGCAAATTAGGCAAAGAATGTTAAACTGCACTGACACGCGAATTATGCCATTCATTCTAGACAAAATTCACAAACTTTTGACATATTACACGCCTTTCTGTTAGACGTTGCAAAGTTATCTGATCTTAAAGACAGTCCGGTTTTTTGCCCACCCTGTATATGACAGTTGACAGTGATATTCTGTGAAATTGTCATAATTGTTGTTCCCATCTGTGACAGTGCGAGACAGTTGCTGTAAACGGACGGCGTTAGTGTCATCAATTGCTTGCCGAGGTTTCACTGGGTTGACAACACCGGCGACAGACAACAGTTCCAGAATATCTAAATGCATCATCACGCTTGTCAGTCACACGTGTGACATGTGTACGGTTTCTCTCCACCACTGAATTCAGTTGTGATGAACAACTATTGAGATATTGAGAACCTCTGATCGTTTGCTGCAAACACTACATTCACATAGTTTCTCGATTGAATTACTTACAATAACCCATGCATTTTGTGCAATGTGTGAAACGTGTTTTGCCATACCACCGTTACCATGCACGTGCATTCGACGCTGGCAAAGGGTGGTCATGTTGAATTTCGTCTGGACTTACGTAACAGATCGTCCTTGTTTTACTGTATCTCGAATGAAAATTGAGTAAAACTCGTGTCATTGTCAAATTCAATGTAATTTTTGGGGTATTGACGATTTATGCAAATCAGGCAAAGAATGTTTAACTGCACTGGCATGTAAATTATGCATATTTCATTCTAGACAAAATTCTGAAACTTTTGACATATTACGTGCCTTTCTATCGTTAGACGTTGCAAAGTTATGTGATCTCAAAGACAGCCCGTAACAGTTACCGGTAGTTGTTTAAGCCGTCTGCAAAATGTATTCGTTGAATAGTGCCATGCAGAAGTTGACTGACACAATCTCTATTAATCCAGGCTGACTAGTTTAGTTAAGTAGCGCTATACATTACACGAGACCAAAACACAGCATTGACGAGCTGAAGCAGAGGCTCGTTGACTGTATTACTCAGAGCATCATGCACGAAGCCACTGGCAAACATGGCTGCATGCATGTGTAAAGGCAAAGGGACGTCACTTCGAACACCTACTGTGATTTAGCCACGCAGCCGGCTCAGAGCCACTTCAGACACACCGAAACCGGTTCTTTTCAGAACCACTCACACTACTGAGAGGAAGACAACATAACTCTTCCGTTTTTGTGTAATGTCAGGTAGTGTAGAAACATAACTAATGTGAAGTGGAACTTATGTATGCATTTAATAGCTAAGGTCATCAGGATATCACATGCTAAATTTCATTGCAGTAGACTTACAACTGTAGGCCTACAATATATTCAAGATTACGCGAGTCTCATTTTTTTGGACACAGTGTATATTCGTGTGTCGTTGTGGATGGTCTTAATCGCAACGTCATGTTTCGTGATTGTGGGTAATGAAGCTGCATGTCACACTGTGTGATTTTTAATCAATGCATTTCGGCAATAGCAGAAGCACGCCAGCAATATGCATATAATTCCGTATGATATTGAGTCTACAGATTACTACAGGCTGCTGCAAAACAGCAAAACGTCATTTTCAGAGTCTGTAGAATAGGCTGGCAGCAGCATGAGAATAGTGAAGACAACTTCGTAACTAGTCAAGCACGTAGAGATGCTTCTTGACGTGACTGTTCTCCGACTATTGATGACGACCTGAAACGTGTAACGTAGCACACGTAAGTCTACCAATAAGCAAGCAAGCAAGCATCTTTATTTGCCCAATTAATAAACAAAGACATATAATATCAATGAATAACATACAAGGGCAGGCTGCCAGAAAAGCCCATAAGGCCCAACATTGCTGGCCACCTTGCAAAAAAAATTCTAAATTAAACAAACAAACAAACATATGCATATACATACATACATGTGCACAGTGCAGGAGTACAAATAGATTAGTAATTAACAGGGAATTATATTGAATTTAGATATACAGCAATGTTACAAATACGAGACTTTACGAGTGTCCCCTCCCCAGAAATTTTTTGCATTTTTTATTTCAAAATGGTGAGTTTTTGTGCACGCCTGCATGGATTTCTGAACAAAGTTGGCTAACTAAAAAATTCAAATAATTTCGGGGGTGTTTTAACACCCAAAACACCCCCTTGTTACGGCCTTGGGACACGGTGTAGCCTACATTGCACATTATCAAAATGTGTGAGTAAAAGTAAGACTCACGTAAACAACGGCGATCCAGTAGATAGTTGGTAATGTGCCCACGTTCTTGCATGCGTTCAATGTGGGTTGATGTCAGAGTCCAGCAGGTTTTTTTCCAGCGATTGCCTGGATGCCAGTCAATAGCAACGCACCTGCTGTCTTTGATACACGCTGCTTTACACTGAGACAGAGTTAAGGTACGAGCAACTGCAACGGGTCCGTGGGCATCCTTTCTTGCTGTCCAGCATGCTAATTTCAATACAGTACAAAAGAAGTATACAGAAGGTGTATGCAAGTTCAGTCTGCAGCAGTGATAAACACATCAAACTGAAAGTTTACCGTACAACAAACTTAGCTATCGCTAACAGACTGCGCGTAATGTGCGCACACAGAGTAACAACAGTAAATTTCCAGTAAGTGTGTCGCCTTCATGACGCCACAAGTAAGACGGGCTGGTGTATCACGCAATGAGCCTGTTTACTCCCCAGCTTTCGCCGGGTACTCATTGCGGGCTGCCGCACGGCATGCACGCTTGTTGTTGCTGTGCATAAATTGTATTATATTGTATTGTACAGAGGGCGAGCTCGGGTTGAGTAGGCCTGGTTCTGCGCCGAAGTGATTTGCCCGTCCAAATTCCAAATTCCACCTAGGCACTAAGCGGGCCTAGCCTATAGAGCAACTACGTTGATCAATCCGACGTGTTACCACTACACTAAACCGGCAACCTAGGTTCTATTGCATCGGGAATGATGAAATTTATTCGTCATGTCGATGACTCACGCCCCGCATGCGCCACATTTCTGACTCGGCCCCTGCTTGATACCGTATCTCGAACGGTCGTTCTGTCTGCTGACTCATTTAAAATTTGAATTCGTTTTACATGCATGTATTGTAATCCAGCCTTAGGGCTGCCATATACCAATAAACCAATTGTGTTATGTGACCCCTAAGCCAGGTTTCAAGGTCACGCCAATATTCGACATATTTACAATGAAAGACGAATTGGGATTTGGGTCTAATGCGGACGGGGTGATCTATCGCGATCTATCGCATGATGGCATTTCCAATGACCTTTGACTGACCCCTAACCTAGATTTCAAGGACGAATTGTGAACGTAAAATAACTCGAAAATAGTACATGATATAGGTATAGTTACAATGGCAGATAATATAGTCGTACATGGTCTATTGAATGGCGTCATTATCAATGACCTTGGATGACCCTTAATTAACCATCATTCACAGGCACGCCATTATTCGACGTTTACTATCTCTATTATCGCTACTAGTGTTCTTTATGTTATTACTAAAGACTAAGAGGCCCAGTATGTTGACGTTTTTTGACAACTCATAATAAACTACTACTATGATGATGATGATGATAATGATGATGATGCGGGTAACGTTCGGCTATCTAATCTACTGAATATATCTTGTTATTTTATGCGCAGCTCGCGATCACGGTAAAGCCGCGACAATAAAACAACATGCAGTTTAATAGAAGTCATTGAAAGCACGAGGTAAAAAGAATTTTAATACCTTCCGGGCCTTGATCCACAACTGTAATATAAAACAAAAACATCATTACTCAAAGTATATTATTTGTTAAAACTAATGATAAATTTCATCTATAACAGGAATAAACCTAAGCTTAACCGCATCGAATTCGAACACAATATGTTAACTACAAAGCAAGCCTTACAAGTAGACGCACACGCACACCTCGCGATCGCAGTAAAGCCACAACAATTAAAAACATGCAATTTTATAGAAGTTAACGAAAGCATGAGGTAAAAAGAATTTTAATACCTGCTGCAGGATTATCCGTATCTGCAATATAAAACAAAAAAAATCATTACTCAAGTATATTAGTTGTTAAAACTGATGATAATTTTTATCTAAGCTTATAACACTAACAGGAACAAACCTAACACACAAGCTTAGCCGCATCAAACAAAATGTGTTAATTACAAAGCAAACCTGACAAATACACACACGCACACGCATACCTCGCGATCACTGTAAAGCCGCGATAATGAAACAACATGTGATTTTATAGAAGTCAACGAAAGCATGAGGTAAAATAATTTTAATGCCTTCCGCGCCATGATCCGTATCTGTAATATAAAACAAACAAGTAGCTATGCTGTTGCAGAGAGGCCGCGCGATGCTTTGTGTCCGTCAGTTAGCCTCAACAAAATAATAACTCGTCAAAATAACAACTCATGCGGAGTCCTTTATTATTAAGCGCCTCACTTTACGTTAGTAAAAGAGGCGCTTATTGAGATAGGCTGTGTCGTGACGTCGTTGGTCGTTGGTTGGTTGTCACGCGCGTGCACTGTGGCCAAACGGT
>Ga0209149_1002046_pt1 | contig 10963 bp, 5 predicted proteins | sample WorMetTyACAVOLI2_FD_187423 | JGI IMG/M metagenome (GOLD analysis project Ga0209149, IMG submission 187423) | Marine gutless worms symbiont microbial communities from Max Planck institute for Marine Microbiology, Germany - Olavius algarvensis... ...
ATGGTGAACGACACGTATAGTGACATAATCAGCAACGCAGGTGGTATATACAAATATACAATATATTTACACAATCCACACTTCACAGCTCCAGTACGGAGTCCTGTCCGCACTCCACGATTCTCCCCACAGAATAATACTACTACAAAGTTCTACATTGCACGAGCAGACTCCGCCCCGCCTACGACGCCACACGCGCCCATGTCACTCACAAACTCACCCGGCCCCGGCGTCGCAGCGCGGCGCCGTGGCTCCAACTATCCTGCTCCCTTGTCTCCGATACAATTTCGCCGAAAATGTAATGAGTTCATCTGTTCGTGGTATTGATTATCTCCCCAAATTTCATTGAAGTCGGTTCAGTTTCGTGCAAAGCGAAAGAAATGCCGATATTGTCACGGGACATCGGGATATGGTAAAAACATAATAGCCTCCGCTTACAGGGGCATAAAAAGTAAACAAATAAATAAATAGCTAAATGAAAAAAAACATAAATTAATAATAAGTGAATGTCTACGGTTTGCTTAAAATATTTTCAGTATTATTTGTCTTAAATAAGGTGTAAATATTAATATTTGCCAGTACTTCCATAGTTTATTTACATTTACAAACAACAATGTTCGACGTTGCCTTTCGTATTTACGCCAAAAAAACTACTAAAAAGCTTAAGAAGTTAAAGAAACTAAGAAACTAAAGAAATCTTGGGTTTCCGTAAGAAAATCTGTTGTGCGAGGTACAGCAAGCACATAGCCGTCCTTCGGAAAAATACAATTTATAAAGCGCCATAGCAAAGTCAGTCATTACAAGTGCATTGTTCAACGTCCGTTGCTTGTACTTTGCAAAAGAGTAATTTGAGCGGACTTAAAGAAAATTGGACCATGCCGCATTAAAGCCGAAAAGCGATTTCGTCATTTTCGACTCCTTGAACTTTGACCTTTCAGTGGGTAATATGACCCTGTTTACTCCCAATTTATTATTCATTAGCATGTACTTGCCACGCTGCACCAACATACCAAACTGGAAGTGTCCGATCGCCGGTTGTAACCGGGGACGGGTAAAATTACTGTGGGCGACTGAGAAATAACATAGACCTACAGCTTCCAACGAGAACTGACGTCATCGCACCTTGCTGTACGGCTGGTGGTTGAGTTGTAGCAATATAAGCTTCGCCCAAATACTGTGCCGCTGTAGTCGTCGGTGCCTTTACGGAAACAGACGGCTCATTGGTTACTGTAGTCTGCGCTGTAGCAGCTGCTGTAGTAGTAGCAGATACTGGTGTCGTAGTCGGCGAGACATTTGTCGTTGTTTGCGCCTCAGCTGCTGACATAGACAGTGTACTTGTTGTCTGTGCCAATGTTGTAGTTGTTGGGATTACCGATGCAGATGGTTCGCCTGCCATCGTCGTGCGTTCTTCGGTTGATGTCGTTGCAGCGACTATATTCATTGTATCAGGAAGTGTTGTAGTCGTTGAATCAGTTGTCGTTGCTGGTTCCTCCGTTGTTGTCGTTGGAGCTGTCGTTGTAGTTGTTGCTGCGGTTGTTGTGTCAGGTGCTGTAGTAGTAGTCTGTGCCACGGTTGTCGTTGTTTCTTCTACAGTGGTCGTGGGAGCCATTGTTGTCGTTGTCTGGACGGCTGTCGTTGTTACACCTGTCAATGATGTATTGTACAGGAAAACATCACCTTTTGTTTTCTTGCATAACTCTTACAAAAATTAACCAACTTGAATGAAAATTTCAGACAAAATAGCTGATGAAATGCTGATTGTACGAATCTAAAGTATCTTTTCTAGTTAAATATTCTTTGATATCAGCAATGTAAATAGGATGTCGGTAAAAGAGCCGTTACAGCTCAGTAAGGTTTTAGCATCGAAGCTATGTATCTCATTAAATGGATGACAGTAAGCAAAAATTATTTCGCAAAAGGGTTGCTTAACATACGTTTTTGACAGAAGATGAAGTCACAGTGTGAATGGGCTGATGCACTGATAAAACTAGAAATTTAGCTGTCATAACAGGTTGCAAAAAGTCTTCTATTTAATCACAGCTCAAACACGTCACAGACAGACAGACTGACAGACTGACAGATGAAAAGCAATCTCGATTACAATCGCTCGCTAAAACACGGATCTCTGCCAAAGCGTCAGTTTAGGGGGTACGAGGGCTGTGGTAGCTCCAATTTTTGCAGTAGGATACCTCTCAATGTTAAAGGCTTTTACAAAAACATTTTTTAAATAATTTTTTCCTAAATGTCAAAAAAATCGTTCTTATTTTGCCATATTCGACGGCTAAATGAATCAAATTCAATTTCGGATGTGGCAGCTCACAGCAGAATGGAACGGAAAACGGGGGAAAAGAAAAGAAGGAAGAGGAAAAAAGGGAACAGTTACCCACTCTTTTTTTGCTCAAAGCAGCGCTAATGCGTATATTCTCAGATATTAATGTGCATTTTTTTATTAATTTGTCTTTTGTGTAGTTTGTGTTGTATTATTACTGTTTTGATCAAAACGAGCAACTGTCAGTGCATGCTATATGAACTTTGTTGTCATGTTCTTTCTTCTTTTGTCACTTTATTGTATTGTTGTTGTTTCTTTTAACGAAATAATTGGAGATGGGGATTGATTGGTAGGTTTATTGCAGCCGAATCTGTCACGACGACATGCACGCTACGATTACATTCAGTGGCGTAGCCAAGGGGGGGGGCATTGGTGCATGTCCCCCGTCGTCGTACGGGTAAAATTTTTAAAGAGCAGTATATTTGGATCTGTTACTACTGGCTATGACACTCTACTAAAATTTACTTACTAGGACCATCACTAGTGAGAATATGCAGTTTCTCCTACAGTATTTTGCTAGTCTGCATGGTTTACTGCATGAGTATGAACTGCATGCGGTGATATGATAGTGCAATATAGAGTGCAGGAAAACCAGTTCCTAGTCAGTTTAGTTCATTTACGCTGTTTTGTTGTGATCTGTTAGACTTCTTTCTTTGTTTTTAACACGGTTCTATGTTTTCTAGTCTGTCTACAGAAGAAGTGTCAGTAACTGTGTTAGTTTTCCTTGTGTTGTATATTTTTGCTTATTTTCTCCGTTAAAAGACCATTATGCATTCAGTACATGTCTCCAGCTTTTGGGGGCGACTTCCACCGGGGCTCTGCCCCTGGACCCCGCTGGGGACTTTCGTACGTCCCCCAAACGCCTGTTCCCCCCTTAGCAAATTTCTGGCTATGCCCCTGATTGGATTTGACAACAGACAACACTAACCTCCACGTCTCTTGCATACGAATGTATACTGGTCTTCACAAGTTTTATCCACAAATCTGCCACTCCCCATATTCATTCGGATACAGAAATGGTCGCTGTTTGATGGTTCGTTAGATTTCCATTTGCGGAACGTGGACGTGCTGCCGTCCAACCAGTACTGAGCTGTCGGCGACGGGTCTGTGCTGGATGTGTACTTGTAGAGGCCAATCCAACTGCTTCCGGTACCGGATCTATACACATTATAACAAGAACAGCCCATTACGGTCCGCGCGGTTTTGCCGTGGCAGGGCCAACCACGTGGAACTCACATCCTGCGTCGCTCAATGATAAGCAGCTATCTGTCACCTCGTTCCGGCGTCTCCTGAAAACACACCTGTTCGGCAGAGCACACGTTGGCACACCATGAGCACGATCGTGACTGTTTCCAGTTATAGCGGGCGAACATAAACTTCTCGATTTAGATTTAGATTTAGATTATGAAGAAAATGCTTATTTGCACCTGTATGCGACATGAATAATTTTGTGCAGCCACCTGGCGAACTTTAATAAAGCTTAAATCTATTAGGCCTACTTGAAAAATACGGCCGGCAAGCCTAAGCGCATAGGTAGGTATTACCGTAAATGGAACAAGCGAATCCAAGTTCAAAATACACCATTCAAGTAGTATAACTTACTGAATGGAAAGTAAGAAGATCTCTTTTCGTATCGTAAGTACTAATTCGATAAAATTAAATATGGCCTAAAATATGCACTTAGAAGGTCATTTTTCATTGTAGAATATAGCGATACAAATGTAAACAAACATGACGTAAGCACTGTTCGGCAAGCTTTTGTGCCGACAACTTAAATAGAGCCGCCTCGCAACGGCACCCATAATCGACACAATTTCTATACAGAATAGTTGTAACTGAGCTGGTACAGCAGTGAGATGACACATAAAACCAACACATTCGGCTCACCATGCTAGACATCAACAAGGAATGCTAGACGGTGATTGGCTGACGAGCAAAGACGGAAAGAGCCGAGCCAAAGCGAGAGCTGTGATTGACTGTCGTCCTCTCTCAGTAGCTATAAAAGCAGCTGCCAATGGTGAAACCTCAGTTGCTTTCCCGCAACTCGAAGAGAGCACATCGCCGGCTTCTTGGACTAAGAAAGTTGAGTTTCTTGGTTTCTTCTTTTTTAGTTTCTTAGTTTCTTTAACTTCTAAGATAGCCGAGTTTCTTAGTTTCTTGTTTCTTTAGTTTCTTAGTTTGTGAGACTTCTTCAGTTTTTTAACTTCTACAACTTCATGAGTTAGTAAAGAAGTTACGATAAAAACTACTACTTCTAGGAAGATAGTTAAGTTTCTGCAGTTACGAATTTCTACTTCTACTACGAAAAGAAGACATCTGCATTCTACAGCTGCAGCTGATAAGTTTTCGACATCAACAAGAAAGAAACTTCTACTTCAACGAAGTTAGTTAAGTTTCTGAGAGAACGAGTTTCTAACTGCGATTTCGAGAAGCAAGACGATATCTGCGCTTTATAACAGCAGCTACTATAAGTCTTCTGCATTCTTCGAAGTTAGTTCAGTTTCTGCAAAAACGAAGTTAGTTGAGTTTCTTCAGTATTATAATTCTACGACGAGGAGATAGAAACTACTACTTCTACAAGTAGGTTAAGTTTCTGAAGATACGAGTTTCTAGTTTTATATAGATAGAAGGAAACTTCTACTTCGGCAAGTTAGTTAAGTTTCTGTGATTACGAGTTTCCAACTTCTTCATCGACAAGAAGAAGATATCGACGTGCTACAACTCCAGCAAGAAGTCTGCAACTTCTACTTCAATAGTAAGTCTTCTACATCGACATAAAGAAACTACTACTGCAACAAAGTTAGTAAAGTTTCTTGAATAACAACGACGAGTTTCTAGTTCTACATCGACAGAAAGGAACTTTGACTTCTACAAGTTACCCAAGTTTTTGCATCGGCAAAGTTAATTAAGTTTCTACTAGCCTACTAGTTAAGAGAACTACAAGGAAGTTGGCTGAGTTTCTACTACGATAAAGTTAATTAAGTTTTTTTCGACAAAATGTCCTACTTCTATGTGAACAGAAAGAAAATTCTAAAACTATGACTACTTCGACGAAGTTAACTAAGTTACTTTAACAACTTCTAAGTTCTACATCAACAAGGAAGATATCTAAGTTTTTCAACATCTACTACTGTAACTAAGTTCTCTTCCAAGTCCGTTGAAATAAAACTGTTTCAACAAACTAAAAGGGAAAGAAACTTTGACACTCAGTAACTATAAGTTTCAAAGTTTGTATTACTTGAGTTTTACAGTTTGTGCTAATTAAGTTTGAAAGTCTGTATTTGTTGACTATTGAATTGTGGAGTTTGATTCTTCTTAATAAAAGTTATAAGAAACTATATCAAAAAGTCTGGACTCTTTATTCATGGCATACAATTCACAGATAGAATTATGCGATGAAGAAGTAAGAGAAGTGGATTATAGTACGCCTTGTAGTAGCAGATCAGTGAGTCCTCATCGAGGAGCATCCTGCAGCGGTCTTTCCCAAGAGCCCATCTTTAATAGGAATGAGGAAATGGAAACTGAGAATTTGTCCACTGCTGCATCGCGGTTCACCCTGAGATCCGCAACTGAGCTAGTTGGAGATAAAGAACCGCGACCGGCTCCGAAGCCATCGTCAGTTGCGACACTGGCGTCCGCGAGTGGGGCACGCGGCAGTTCTATCTATCTATCTATCTAAAAAAAGTCACGATTAGGGCGACGTAAGTGCCGAGGCACAACAAGGGCGCCTAACAATGTGAATTAAAAGCGTGATTGTATAAAAATGTCTTAAGATGACGTTTAAAAGTAGCATGAGAATAAACGCGACGAAGCGGTGGCGGAAATTTGTTCCATGCACGTGGACCAGCAGCCGCGAAGGACCGGTCTCCGAGCGACGATATAGTTCGTGGCACTGCAACTGAACTGGCAGATCCGAGACCAGGTCTGACAGTTGCAGCGGTCGACGGCGTGATCAGGTCCGCCAGATAAGATGGTGCGTCGCCGTACGAGCAGCGATAGGGCGAACCATCATACACAGCTTGTACTCGACGCGCTGTTTGACTGGCAGCCAATGGCGGTCGCATAGCAGAGAAATCACGTGATCGCGTCGCGATGAGCCGGCGACCAGACTGTGTTGAGGACTGACTGTATACTGGATGTCACAGGCTGGAAGACTTGCGAAAACAACATTGCAGTAGTCTAACCGGCTGTGGACCAGAGCAGTGACGCGAGTGACAGTGTTTAGCGCGTGTGATGGCAGAGACGGCATGATAGATCTGATCTGTCTCAATGCGCAGTAGCATGACGACAGTACATGATTGATGCGAGTCCTCATCGTCATTCGTCATGCCACCGTCGACATACACACCGAGGTCTCTGGCTGACTGGACCGGATGAATTGAGCCGTGGCCGACCTGTACGTCTCTATTGGGAATGTGATGGCGACGGCGTGCAGGAGCGCACCAAATAAACTCTGTCTTCTGTGCGTTCAACTGCAGCCTATTGCTGGACGTCCAACTCGCGACGTCGAGGATGCACTGCGACACGTTGGCTTGGAGCGTGCTGGCATCAGACGGTGGGGACCAGCCGTAAACCTGGGTGTCATCTGCGTACAGATGAGAATGCAGACAGTGATCGGCGATCAGCGGGGCGAGATCAGCGGTGTACAACACGAAAAGCAGGGGCCCGAGGACGGAGCCCTGCGACACGCCAAACTTGATGTACTCCTGCTCTGACTGCGTTGCGGCATGACAGACAGACTGCTGACGATCGGTCAGGTAAGAACTGATCCAAGTGAGCACCACGCCACTGAAGCCGTACGATTCACGGAGACGGCGGAGTAGGATGCAGTGATCGACTGTGTTGAACGCAGCAGACAGGTCCAATAAGGCCAGTGCTGCTACGTCGCCGCGGTCGAGTGCCATCATGATGTTTGATAGCACCATCGCCATCGCGGTGTGCGATAATATTATATATAAACAGTTGCGATAATATAAACGTCATCTGCTGCAGATAGCATAGGCTTGGAGGCTGAAGCTCTCCGTGCAAAATATTAGCTCCATATGCCCATGCGCTTTCCTCGATACTTGCGCGTTCTGCGATAATGGCATACGCCAGTATTTTACTTATTTGAATCGTTGTTCGTACAACAAAGGCAGGCAAAGTTCTCAAAGATCAGAGCGGTTTAATCTGGCAAGACCAAAATTATTCTTCGTGATTACATCAGCTGAAGTGAATTGCTCTGCTATAACGGAGCAAGAAACTTAGCTATCGCTAACACATTGCGCGTTAGTAAATTGTCAACAAGATCCTTCCAACTGCACCTAAAACGTGTACCTGCACTGCTTTGTGAAATATTAAATATCACAAATAACCTTAAAAGGTCACTCAAGGTCGACGGAAATGTTACGGTTCGATGTGGTCCTATCTTTATCGTTTCCAACATACACTGTGAGTCAAAACACTGTACCCTTTTTCATTTGAGCATAACTTTCGCAAATACTGTCCGATTTTATTTTTTCTTTTATTGTTGCAGACAGAAATTATCTGCCCATAAATATTTAATTGAATTTCCCATTTCACCTATAGTTTGTTGGTGCACTACCTTGAAAAAATGCAATCTCGTACACTTCTTCACAAAAACTGTTGAATAAATATGCAGTGCATGCGGTAATTTCACGGTTGTTACACAGCAGGAAATTCTGGTGATATCTCTTACTGACTTCTTTGATGCTGCTCCACGACGTCATAATGACGTCATACTGCTACCACTGCCAGATACGCAGAGTGTCTGGTAACGACTTTGTTCCAGCAGGACAGTGCACCAGCATACTGCGCCGCGCACGTGCAACAGTTGAACTACTGCATCAAGAAACGCCAAACTTGCTTGCGTCCAAGCTGTGGTCTCCAAACAGCCTAGATCTCAGTCCTGCGGATTACGAGATCTGGGTTGTCATGCAGCATCGTGTCTACCGCAGACAAATCCATAGTGTGGATGAATTGAAACAGCGGGTCATCAATGTCTGGTGCGGTCTTGCATGAACAGTCGATATTTGACGAGACTATTGATCAGTGGCGAGGAACACATCGAGCGTGTGTCCATGCCAAAGGAGGACATTCCAAGTACAGCCTGTGAACTGACAATGTTGATTTTGTGCATATATATTACATTCAGTGTGACTTGTTTGACTGTTACATCTTTAATTACGAAATCATGCCAGCAACGTTGGCCAATACATTCATTTTACAAGGTACTGCACTAGCAGATTTGAGGTATGGTGGTAGATTTTATTGCACACTTGTCGTAGTTAATTGCTGTCTGCAACAGTGAAAGAATTATTGAAATCGGACAGTATTAGCCAAAGTTATGTTCAAATAAAAAAGGGTCCAGTTTTTTGACTCACTGTATTATTGGTCGAAAATCGCAAAATTTATGTACCGTACCTGTATTTAACGCCCCCGTAGGAGGTAATTCTGTAGGAATTTCGCAAAGATGTTTAATAGTGTGAAAACTAGAATGATTGCGCTACCATACGCTGAATAAAATAATATTATCATCATTATCATCATCATAATATGACGATATGTTAAGCCGTTTCGATACAAGAATGCCGGAGCGTGATAGGTGGACGGTCAGACGGACGGACAGACGGACGTCGACAGAATTCCTGTATCATAATATCAATACCGCGCGTCAGCATTGTTGTGCTGCGCGAGAACTATTAGGGCAATGCATTTCAACTCAATGCAGCGATAATTGCTGTTGCCAACGCACGCGGTCAATGCATACCAACAAACTGAAAGCGAGACTGTGTAACCGAGGCAGGCCCGTCTTTAGTGGGTGGCATATGGCACTGTGCCAGGGGCCTCGCCCTCCGACAGCAGATTTCGACTTTGCATCAATGCATGTTCGACATTGGTAGCCTACTTAGACTCTAAATGTCAATACGTCGAATATGAAATCAGAACGCTTGAAACTATAAATTTTCAATTCGTTTGTAACTGTTCGTATTTTACAGTCTGAGTGTCTGACAGCTGTTTGTGATACTGGATTACTTGTCACTCGGTACTGGATTTGTAATTAGATCATGTCACGAGTCCACGACATGGTCTCACTCAGGCATCGATGATTATGATGACAGCCCAGGACCTAAGACATTCAGGTGGTGGAAAATTTTGGTCCCGATTTGCCTTTACTGTTTAAATTACACGAAATTTGGTCAGTTGATTCTCAGGAAAATAATTAAAATTGTTGCCACCAGATGACATATTTTAAGGCAAAACTGCACCAAATTCGATTTCGGCCGGGACGCTGGGGAGCTTACATCGCTCCCCAAAACCCCCTAACTGGATTTAAGGGGCCTACTTCTAAGGGGAGGGAGGGGAGAGAAAGGTAAGGGAATGGACGTGACAGGAAGGGAGGAAAAGTAGGGGTAGGGAGGGGGGACGACACGAGAGGAAGGGAATGGAAGGGAAGGGAAGAGGAAGGGAGAATGGAATGCGGGGCCCGCAGGCTGGCAGGTGCCAGGGGCCCCGCACTGGCAAAAGACGGGCCTGAGCCTAGGTGTCACGCATCAGACTACCGGCACACAGTGAGCATTCATTTAACCTTTTACGGGCACATTAAACCCGCGTAACAACGGACCAATGCGGTGGTTTGTACACTGGCCGTTGGTGGGTGGGCTGTTACATTTGTTACAGCGATGAGGGGCCTGGGCGGGCTGCGGCCCCGCCCAGTCCCCTCCTCGCTGTACCAAATGTAACAGCCCACCCATCAACGGCCAGTGTACCGACTTCATATTATTCGACGTGGCACTATAATTGGGTTAAGAACTCGCGACACAAACAGCATGAATTATAAACATTGCAATCAAAGGATCAGCCAACGATGAGGAGAAAACTAAAACATCTTAATTCTGCAAATTGCAACTAGGCCCTACTTAATCTGATCGCAGAAACAACAGCAAAGTACAGCAAAACGATACGTATTCATTACATTCTGTGTGCCAAAAAGTTATCAAATACAATGCGGTTTGAAAAAATATTTCAAAAATAAAAAAGCGGCAATTATTTGACTCATAGTGTAGTCAAAACTGACAATAGTTTTGTTGTAACAGCTATACAGATTGAAAACGACTTATTAGTTGCTGATGAATACGAGATGACAGTCACAGACGGTTTATACTGACATGAGTCCAGTGACATAGTCGCACTCAGCGTCACTGGTGATGCTGGCCAGTTCGGCACCTCTACTCTGACAGATGCTGCGCGCCGTCGAGTGATTTATTTGCTGCGAGTCAGCGCAGTACTCGTTGCCGAAGTTGCTCTGCCAGCCGCCATAGCATTCCCCGTCGATAGTTGTCGCCATTGCTGCAATTATTATTATTATTATTATTAAGAATGAATGTCATAGCAACATTATAGTCGATAGACTTCAAGGTTGCAGCCACAGCAAAATGCTGCGGGAAAGTGAAAGTGAGTAACGCAGCAGTAAAGTCGTTTGACAGGCGCGGTGTCAGTTGTAAGAATGCTCGAACAGTTCAGTTTTCAGGCGGCGTCGAAAAATGTCCAGTGACTCGGAAGACTGCACTGCCCTTGGTAAACTGTTCCATATTTGAGCTGCAGTTGAACTGAACGCACGGCCACCGATGGTCA
>Ga0209149_1002047_pt1 | contig 10961 bp, 7 predicted proteins | sample WorMetTyACAVOLI2_FD_187423 | JGI IMG/M metagenome (GOLD analysis project Ga0209149, IMG submission 187423) | Marine gutless worms symbiont microbial communities from Max Planck institute for Marine Microbiology, Germany - Olavius algarvensis... ...
TGACTTATGAACTGGCGCTTTGGAAATGTACTGACTAACTAACTACCCTAGTACCTACACCAGCGTACCAAATTTCAACTTATTAGCTCTGTAGAATATGAGCTGCAGGCTGCAGCCAGTAGTGTGGCCCACCACGCGGTCCACGGACAACCCTGTGGGTTCGATGGGCGTACAATTTGCACAATTAGAAACTCCGAAATGACCTATAATTTGTGGATTGGGACATTAAAACTACTATACCATACTACAGGCACGTGAACGCCAAAGATCACAAAAAAATATTTAGGCCTATAGGTTACGTTACACTTCAAAAAATGGCGGTAGCAATAAATCAGTTATATAATCGTCATTATCTGAAACTGTGTAGAAAAATGCACTTTGCACAAATTATAGGCCTACACAATAACAAAGTCCAATCTACCACAAAATAACTTAATTTTATTGATCTGATGCCCACGCCAGCCAAAATATGTTGATCAGTGTTGTTAATACAAAACGAAATATCTAAATAGTACAGCATCAAAGGCAAAAGTACAAGAAACTTAGCTATCGCTAACAGGTTGTGCTTAGCATCAGTCTGACAGTATAATTGCTCACAACTGATCCCTGACCGTTGTAATTGAAAACATACATTAGGCCGATGTGTGCTATATTTTTGATATAGCTGAAATGATCTTCAAAGGTCACACAAGCTTATTGGCAACGTAGGCCTAATCCTTCATTCGATCGCCCGAACTTTCTATCACAGGCTGTGCACCGGGAAACTAGGCTACCGTTATTTTCAGACAAAAATAGCTGAAATGATCTTGAAGGTCACTGGTAATGGCACAATTCAATCTTGTATCGTTTCTGAGATATTCAACGTCGAATAATGGCGTGTCCTTGAAACGTGGATTAGGGTTCATCCAAGGTCACTGAAGATGACAACATTCGTTAGATCATATAGGCCTACGACTTCCGTATCAGTCTGCCATTGTAAGTATATCTGTTTTGTACCATTTTCGAGATATTTGAGCGTGAATAATACCGTAACCTTGAAACGTAGATTAGGGGTCATTCACCTTAAGAATTTATACACAATTTGTACATCACTGAAATCTAATGTAGGCCTACCAACAAGTGTAAAATGGAACGAGACGGCAACATCAGATATACGTACAGCGGCACAAGATATTTCATTTCGCTTAGAAATGCAGGATTTTCAATAAAAAATACGACAAACTACACAACTCTTCCTAGAGAAATTCAGTAAAAGCACATACAGTTTCTTGCTGAATGAAGAAAAACAGCAGAGTAAAAATTTACCACAAGTCTATTTTAAAACCACTGGAAAAATGCGACTTATTTGGTGTAGCGGAAACAAGTATAGTTACCATAGTTACTTTATGCCTGGCCCAGTTAGTGCCTGGATGGGTGACCGTCTTTGGACAGGTAGGCCTAAGCCATGTTAGCACAGAATCAGGCACCCAGGTGTACTCAGCCTGAGCCATCCCTCTGTGGGTAGGCCTGCTGAATACCCAGCATAACGTGGTGAGTAAACAGGCACATTGCATGAGCCCGTATACGTGGTCTTTCAGTGTGGGCTGTGTCTGGCTGAAGAACTAGTTTAACAGAGATCAGTGCCAAAGTACGATAAGCGGTAGCACATTAGAGGTGTGTTTACGACGATACACTATACAAATCCACATTTACTTTACTTTAGGAACAAGTTAATGAAATATACGGACATTTCTCGCTCGATCTTTACCCTTCTTAGACTTGATAGCATCATCACAACATAATACATAGTTCAGTATTTAGTTACATATGCAGAGAAGCTGGGTGAACTGACTAAAATATAAGATTATAATTACTATGATAATAATTAAATAAAAACCTGTCCGACTCAAAGAAACTCATCAGGCACGTCCACAACGTTATGCACACAGTCTTCAGTGTCTGTATTTTTCGCCAGTACACTATACATACTGAAAGTGAGATTACGATAAATTGACGGTTGTTCGCTGCAGCCAATTAGCACACGGGTAAAACCGTGAACCAGGCCGTGACGCACGACTTTAAGGACGTGCTTGACAACCGCTGACGCCTGTCCGCTATTCTCCAGGTCATCCAGAGCCATCCACTGGCACTTGGCTATCTCCTGTATAGATGGACGTAGTTCGTATGTGAGTGGCGTCATGTGACACACAAAGAATAAATCTGACTGCCCAAACGCACCCGGCTGCCTGTGTTGTTGCCGAAATGCCAGAATGCCATTAAACTCTACACAACAGTATTGCTAACAGTTGGAGGTGGCAAACCGCAGCCTAACTGCTATTTATACATATGACAATAATTAATTTTGCATATGTAATAAATTATAGCCTTTAGTGATAGGCTACAATGGAAGTCTGGGAGACTTGAGCAAAAGATCATACTTACGATGTTTTTTTATAGCTCAAACGGATCAGCTGAACTGCAAAATAAACTGATAACTAGCAAAGTTCAGATAACTGATCTAAGACCAAGGACGGATACAGAGGGAGGGCTGGGGGGATGCAGCCCCCCACCAGCATCTGCGCTATTTTTTAAGCATAATACTTTGTATAATTGGGGCGGAACAAGTTGTGATGTGTGCTGGGTTTATTTTTGGCTAACATGACAATAGATGATAGTTTGACGACAAGCACTGTCAGTGTCACTGTAGTTAAAAGTCAGACAATCAATCTCATAATTATACCTCTCCATCTGAAAAAGAAAAATGTCAACCTAAAAACCACTGAGGTAAAATCTTTTTCAGTTCACCGAAAACGCGCTAAACCTCACATACAGCAATCTGCAACCTCAAAAAAAATTCGTCCGATGCCCTCAATTCAGCCCCCTCCACCAGCAATTCCTGTATCCGTCACTGTCTAAGACCAGAGTCTAAAACCTAACAACAGATACTGACGACCTGCTCATCAATTATTGAGTAAGGTCCTGCCACTACATTGTATTTCATGGCAGGGTGAAGTTTCTCACGGGGAAGAGTAAACATCTGGGAGTAGACATCCGTGGTACGCATGGCTCAACAGCACTGCCTGTTCATGGCCACAAGCACCATTGAGCCGCTGAGCCAGCCGATGGCTGACAAGTGTGTGGTGGGGACATACAAATGAACGACCTAATTTGGATAAAATATGGAAGGGCAGCATCATCAGGTAAAAGGGGCATGTTCATATTATTGCTGACAGACAAAGAAACGCAATTACACCGGCACTGCCGTCGCCAGTCATATTTCGTCAAGTTGCAGTCAGTCATTTTCGTGTACTTAAGTTATCGCCATCAGTCACATTTTGTTCAACAAAAGTCAGTCCTATTCACATTGACTGGCCGTGGCTTTTTATTTTTTTTATCGCGCATCAGCATACTGACGCGCGTTATTGATATAGCAAATCTGTCTGTCTGTCTGCCTGTCCGTAACGCTCTAGTATCAGATGAAAACGGCTTAATATATCGTCATAGTTTTTTTCACCATACGGTACCACAATCATTCTAGTTTTACCAGCATCAAACATTTTCACAAAATTCCGACGGGGTCAACCCCTGCGGGGGCGCTAAATACAGGTGGGGTATAAAAATTTCCTGATTTTCTACCAATAAGTCGCTATATCTCGCAAATGATACAAGATATCGCCATAGTTACTATGGAAGGCGAATAGGAACTCGTATGCAGTCTCTCAAATGGTGCCATTTCCAATGACCTTGAACAAACCCTAACCCTGTTTTCAAGGTCACACCACTCTTTGACGCTAAATATCTCCTAAACGGCTACAATGCCATAGTTACTATAGAAAGCGAATAGGAAACCGCACCCAAGCTTTCGAATGGCACCAATTTCAATGACCTTGAGTGACCTCTAAGCCAGATTTCAAGGTCACGATATTATTCAACGTCAAATAACTCGAAAATGGTACAAGATAGAGCTATATTTGCAATGGTCGACCAACAGAAAGTCGCATATGGTCTATCGAACGTCGCCATTTTCAATGACCTTGAACGACCCCTAACCTGGTTTTCAAGGTCACGCCATTCTATAACATTGTGACATTGAATACCTCACAAGCGGCTACAGATACGGCCACAGTTACAATAGAAGGCGAATAGAAAACCGCACCCAATCTTTCAAATGGCACTAATTTCAATGACCTTTGACCCACGTTTCCAGGTCACGATAATATTCAACGTCCAATAACTCGTCTAATAGTAAGTCGTATATGATCTACTCAATCGTTCCGTTTCCAACGATCTTGAGTGACCGTTAACCTAGATTTCAAGGTCATGGAGTTATCATAGACGCCCTCGGCATACTGTGTGCGCAGCTAACGCATGATCTGTTTGCGATAGCTAAGTTCTTGTTTAATATGAATAAGGTTACAGCCATCGTCACGAAACTTTCAGAATTGATGGGCAATGGTTCTCGGATCATGCTGTTAAATACTGGACCAAAATCCGTACCACTGGGCCAATCAAGCGGGAGAAGACTGGTGACACCATTGACCAAAATGTTGAAAGTGTGTGATGCAAGCATTGCTGAGGCTGGCACCATGTGTTTCACACGATCCATTACATTTTAATACAAACTGCAAACATTCGGCATTTTCATCAGGTCAAGTAGTTTTATGTATGATCTGAAACAACACCACCTTACGCTCCCCGAAGCAGCAGATTTTGCTCAGAACCGCCCTCTGTGGAGGATGATGTCGACGTATGGCGCTACGCTATCGTGAGTTGCATGCCAGAAACGATGACGACGACGGTTCTTGTTAGTAATCATTAATATTAATATTAATTTACAATTAATGATGTGTCGGACAATAAATGACGACAATTAACATTCATGTATTTAAGTCAAAATCTATTTGTATGTTAGCATCCATCAATTTTGCAAAATATCACAGCTGCTGCAGTGCATATCTCTAATGTTGCCATGTTGATAGCTGATCAGTGACATCTGCTAACAGCTAAGTTTGACCTTCTGCATTTAGAAGACAAGCTTTACAGAGCTGCTGATAAGACTGAACTGTGCAGATAAAGTTTGGGATTATACTGGTTGCATTATGACCGAAGTCATGTCTAATACAAAAGATAACACTGAATGCTTGTCGAAAAATTTATGCAAATTAGGACTAAGACCAAAGCATCTCAGAACAAGTAAAATCTTTTTTTTCAAGTCACCCACTGTACTTTTTGTGAGAGTAACCACAGCATATATAACATGAACAGTAGCCTATGCTGACTGCGGGCGTAAAGTGTGACTGGATTCCAAAGTGCCGTTGTGCGCAGTCGGCGCCATTTTGAAAGTTAATCAGTGAGTCTGCCTGGGTCACTGATAGCATCATAGCATGACGCGTCGTCATGTATTCAGTGCCGTGTTATGGACCCTCAGTACCTGCAGTTGCTGGGGGTCGCATATCTTGCAAGGGGCCACAAGTAAGTGGAAAAAATTTGAAGAAAATTTTCTTACTTCAACGCGCCGCAATGGCGTATAGGCCTAATGTTTTTGCCATACTGTCAAAACAAAAGCTTATATATCTTTAAAGCAATATTAGCAGCAGATCTGGAGATTAATCCATCATGTCTGGAACCACAAAGAAGGAAGAAGTCTCGACTGTTTTCATATGAAGCTGTTGACGAATCTGACCAGCAAACAGGTGAAGTTTTCAGACGACAGTTCTTTCCTCACAACCTTCAGTAGCCTTGAGCGTGTCAAGGACATGAAAGCTTTCAAATCAGACTTTGGATTTTTGTGCGGTTTAACATGCAATACACGCAAGAATGCGTTGATATGTAAGCCTAAACACACTGCACTGATTTGGAAAATGGTCCAGCAGCAGGAGACATCAATTAGCGCATACGACCTGAAATGTGAGATCACGAGCTTCGTTTGGTTTGCTTCTAGTAGAAACCTGCATGGCCTGTCTGCTGTCCAGCATGATATCCATAACATTGTCTTGGTGACCTATATCCGATAATCCGAACGTATCATTGTTGCACTGAAAACTGAGAATGTTAACATATCTTACTGCAACTGTTACTGTTGCATCGTGTGAGAACTTTTAAAAAAAACTGAAATTTATCTATCTCTGCAGCACGATGTCGCAAGGCTTGCTGGTTTATCTATGGTTTCAATCGAGCATGGCGCGGGTGGGGGGTCCAGACCCCTGGACCCCCTGGCCAACTACGCCCCTAAGCCTACGGACATGCAAGCAAATAGAAGGACATGATATGATAGGCCTATTGGTATTGAACTTCTGTCAACGTGTAGTATCAGTCTCTTAACTTTTCCTAGCCATTAAGTATGTTTTTAAGACTGAAAATAGAAGCAATGATTACAGTCGCAAGAAAGATCTTGCAGGGTGCACTGGTGCAATGTTACTAAACTGTTAGTCTTCGCTTTACATAAAATGTTCATAAAATGAAAAGTATACTACTACAAAGAAAAAGTACAGAGACAGCTATTGCACAGCTGCAAATTGCAGCACAACATCATTGCAGATTGAAGTGACCTGACAAGTTACTTCAGGTTTCCCACTGATGATTGATCGGTAGGCCCAAGTTCAATTGGCTTTAAATAGCCTATAGTGGTTTGATTTTGTTTAATGTCGTTTTCGCTTTTTGTACACGTAGACCTGTAGTCTGTAAATTACGAAACAAATCACCTCAAGGGCATGCTGGCATGGGAAGTCCAAGTCAAGGGGTGGGACTGGGATTGTGAGCAGGGGCAAGAATTTGACATCTTGTTTAATTTTATGCGAAACAGATTCTACAGTATGGTTTAAAATAGTCATTTTAAAGCTCTTAGAGCTGGTTGCACCAACGTCACTTAACTTTAAGTAGAGATTAACTACAGCACTAATCTCTACTTAGCGAAAATTGCGTTGCACCAACGTCAATTTGCCGCTAATGGTTACTTAAATCCTCACTTAAGTTAAGCAGCCAATATCGGCCACTTAAAAGTTAAGTAGCAATTTTTCTAGATGGATCTGTTATTTTTTGAATTTTTACAACATTCTGACAAGGAACCACGTAACATTCGACCAAGGAAAGATTTGTTCGACCATTTTGATGACGAAGAGTTCAAGAAGCGGTTTCGTCTGACGAAGAGTACCGTAACGAAGCTGTTGGAACAGGTTGGTATACCAGCGAACTGCACAGCACCTCAAAGCTTCCTATTTTTATCGATATTTCTATATTTTACACTATTATTACAACATCAGCGTGCCGGCGTCTGTTCGTTTACAACCATTGCTATTAACGACGTCACCAACTACGCGATAGGCCTAGGTCAAGGCCATGCAAGCCTATAGGCACGTACTAAAAGTAGGGATGGGCGCGGTTAATCGGTTAAACGAAAAATTTTCAGTTAACGCGTTAGAAAATGAATAGAATATTACAATCAGTTTACTCATTTATCCTACTGTCTAGTGTTTGTAGCAAAAGCATCGTTTATTTCATTCAACCAAAGCGAGAGAATGGATTAGTAAATAAGAACGTCGTGTGTCCAGTGTTTGTTTACATCTGAGCAGCCAATAGAAATCGTCGTTACATTGAAGTTTTGCTTAAAATCTTCACTTAACTAATCAACAATTAACTTGCGTTGGTGCAACAAACATGAGATAAGTGACGATTTAATCTCCGCTTAAAGTTAATCGGAGATTAACTAATTGGCGATTTAAGTAGCATTGGTGCAACCGGCCCTTAGTCACTGTTGCGTCTCAGTGCATGTACAAGTATGCATGTTTGGTGAAATAAAGTTGTATATATAGGCAGTCATCACTGTAATTATACGGCAGATGCAGCACATCAGCTCAGCTGATGCGGCACTGGCTAACTCGCGGAAGCTGCCGCAGGCATGCTGCTAGTGGCACTGTGCCGTCACACATTTCAACAGTGCGACCTATGGGTAGTTGGCGTACTGTTCGCATTATGTATGCTGTGGAGTAACACAGTGCAAATGGCAATGATGAAATTCATACCCGTGTGCAATCCAGTTTCTTCCATAATCTCTCTTTTTGCTGTTTCTTCTAAACACAAACAACAAATCAGCAGTATTAAACACATTCACTGTAGCTAGAAGCAAGCAATTCATCCAACACACTTAACTTATCAGCTGTCAATCAGGAATGCATAATTTCACCAAGTAAATTCCTCCATCCAGACAGACTGAATGTACATACCAATATCTTCATCAAGGTCTGATAAACCTCCAGGAAACTTCCACAGCGGATACTAACAAACAATAAAAGCAAATATACACTACACCCACTTTTGTTTTCTTGCATAACTCTTAGAAAAAGTAACCAATTTACATGAAAATTTCAGGCAAAATAGCTAATGAAATGCTGATTCTAACAACATAAAAAGTAATTTGTATTCTTCTTAAACGTTCTTTGCTAGCAACGATGTAAACCAAACATCAGTAAAAGTGTCATTACAGCAATGAGATTTACCACTGACGATAAACGTCTCATTAAATTGATGAGTGAAAAAAATTATGCAGAAAAACTCTTGCTCAAGATGTTTTTAACAGAATATGAAGTCTTCATGGCATAAAGACACTGATCAAAAAATATCAGTGCGAGATCTTTAACTCTGTTGATCTTTGCAGTGGGGTGGGCATTGTGTGGTCGACCACAACCCGAACATAAGTCAATGATGCCACTGCAGTCGATTTCTCTGTTAAATGTGTAAACATATTTAAAATTCTATCTTCTGTCAGGAAACATCTTCAGAAAGTGGTCTGCTTCATACTTTTTATGAACCCTCGGGGGTTCGCTCTTCTGGGGTGCTGTGGGGGCGTTTCGGTCTGGGGGGTCAGCATTGCTGTTTGTCGGTTTCTCTGTGCTGGTAGGTATATTGCTCTGCTCATTGAGCATGAGTGGGGTGGCCCTCAGCACCTGGCTTATGGGGGCATTAAGCTTCCGGGGATCCTGTTCATGACTTGGCGAGCGCAAGGGGACATGAGCGGTTGGCTACTTGTGTTCCTGTTCACGATGTGCTGTCACAAGGCATATTGAGCAGTAGTACGACTTGTGGCATTTCAGGGTGTTTGGAGGTGACTGAATAGGTACGCTGGAGTTGTAATGTCACATGTGTATGTGGACATCATGGGAAATCTGTTGGAAGGCTGCAATGGACATGGAAGACTGTTAAAAACCTTGGCAATACAGAGTAACACTTACTAACTGGTTTCTCTCACGGATCACAAGTAATTCTGAAGTGTGGCAATTTATGACACAACCTACAGCAATATAAAATATATTTCATCACAGCGGAAGTGGATTCATTTGAAACACTCAGTGCATTATACTATACACTACTGTAATACTGTACTATACATCGCAAGTCAAAAAAAATGCCAGTCTGGTCTTAGGCATAACTTTGGCAAATGTTGACCGATTTTTAGCAAGACTCTTTGTTATATTTCCCACTGTTCCTTCAGTGTGCTGCTACACTACCTAATGAAATACAAAAGATCAAAATCGGCAAAACTGACATATTTAACACAGTAACACCGGTTTACTTTTAACGTCCACAAAACCAACAAACCAAAATTTAGCTTTGACATTTTTACTGAAACAGAATTTCTTCCAATTGGTCTCAGCACTGTCATTATAATATAATCAATAAATGACCAGAATCCATTATGTATTGTACAGTAATCTACATCTACTACACGATGAGACATAATTACCGAACCCCCTAGCTTTAAATGGCATAACTTAGTCAATACACGGTTTATTTATATGAAAATTTCAGTCAATATACCCGAGGGAATGTTGAGTCTGCAAATCTGTAAATAATTTGTCTTTGGTTAAATATTCTTTGCTAGCAGCAGTTTCAAAAGCCATCAGTAGAAGTGCTGCTGGATCGCTGTAGTCCGATGCCCTACCATTACGCCACGCCGAAGGTAGGTCATTTACCCATTGTCAAGTGTGCCCCGTCACCTGCCCCCAGTCAAATGCCGCTCCCAGTCACTTGCCCCCTTGGTTAAGGCCCATATTAAACTGCCAATACTGGGCCACTGGCTGCATATCCATATCGCGCAGCAGGCTACAGAAATAGACATTGCTGTGAGATACGGATACAGATAAGTGGCGGCTAGTACTAGCAGTTTAGTGTGGGCTTTAACCAAGGGGCAAGTGACCGGGAGGGGGCGTTTGACTAGGGGCAGGCCGCAGGTGACGGGGCACACTTGACCGGCAGTAAATTAACTACCTTCAGCGTGGCGTGATGGTAGGGCGTCGGACTATAGAGATCCAGCAGCACTTCTACTGATGTCTCTTAAACTGCTGCTAGCAAAGAACATTTAATCAACAGACAATTTATTTTAAGATTTGCAGACTCAGCATTCCCTCAGCTATATTACCTGAAATTTTCATGTAAATAAACCGTATATTGACTAAATTATGCCGTTTAAAGCTAGGGGGTCCGGTAATTATACCTCACCATCATCATAACATAACACATTATGCTACACACAGCAGCTCAAGTATACACTGTGGTCCAGTAAAAATGTGGCAGTAAACTTTTGCAACAACTTTTTTGCAAATCTTGACCGACTTTGATAACTTCTGCACCACATTAACCAGAAATAAATTGTATAGCTTATGGTACACACTGTCTCACTTCACGATGCGTATGTAAGCAAACTACAATGTAAAATGAAAAATGCTTTTTCACACAAGTGCTGAAATTTTCTTCATCAAAGTATTAAAATACCGATACAAATACAAAATTCTTATGAGATGTTTATAGGCCCAAGTGATGTCCAAAATGTCTGCATTCAGCATTGACACAGATGCCAGTTGACATCAACACGGTGGCATCATTCACAGATTAGAATTTTATTTTCTTTCGTTACCATTTCAGTTTGTAAACAGTGTCATCAGGTATAGATATAGTAGGGTTTAATGTCCCACTTGACACATTACAGGTCA
>Ga0209149_1002048_pt1 | contig 10960 bp, 4 predicted proteins | sample WorMetTyACAVOLI2_FD_187423 | JGI IMG/M metagenome (GOLD analysis project Ga0209149, IMG submission 187423) | Marine gutless worms symbiont microbial communities from Max Planck institute for Marine Microbiology, Germany - Olavius algarvensis... ...
GTGGAAGAAGACGTTGGCCTATCTGTTGGTGCTGCCTGGATCGCGGGCCAGGATCGTTCGATGTGGAGGACGCTACGACCCTCAGCTGGTCAAGCGCAGCAGTGAGTGAGTGAGTGTAGGTCGGCGGGAACGCGTCGTTGAATGACGCCGTTGGAAATTATCTTGGCGACTAATCGATCAATGAAGCAGTCGGGGCGGAGCTTACCACCGAGCGTGTTATCGATTTTCCACGTGATTTTGACTCTGAATGAAATAGCTGGCAATCGGCACTCGGCAGTACTCAATGACATCGAAGTGACTATGGCTACCGCAACGCCGCTCTTTTGGGTATCGTTTTTCATTTGTTTCGTTTTTCGCTTGGTTCTTCGCCGTGTTCAGAGTTTCGCAATATTGAGGAGTCGAAAGGGTCGAACTATTAATGTGATCATTCGTTCGTGTCAATGGCGCAGCCGACTGCGACTATGCACAGATCGATCAGCTCACTACATGTCGTTCAATCTTTAGACTGTATATAGCAGTGTCCGTCCGTACTTCTTGTGTCGCCGATCTTTACATCATGTCGCAGAAAGTGTTTCTTGGACTCTTGATCTGGATTCTGGACTGCCCTGTTGTACAGCTGAATACTCTCTAATAGAATCATCGTCGTCGTCACTCATAATGCATTTGTAGAGGGCGCTGCTTTTAAAAATAAGTGCACGCCATTAGTCAAAAGAAGGGAAAACTAGAGAACAAACCCGATCGAACATTAAAATCTAGGCTAAAACGATGGGTTTTCAGTACTTTTCAGAAGTTGTCATTAACTCTTTAACCCTTTAGTGCCACATCGAATAATATGACGTTGGTAGCCTACACTGTCCGCTGATGTCTGTTACAGCGAGGAGGGGACTGGGCGGGGTCGCAGCCCCAGGCCTCTCCTCGCTGTACCAAATGTAACAGCCCACCCATTAACGGCCAGTGTACCGATCATCGTATTGCTGTACACTGTGTCTCAAAAACAAGAAACTCAGCTGTCGCCGAGGGACCGCGCGATGCTATTGCTTCGTGTCATTAAATATTTCACTAAGTCCCTCAAGGTCACTGAAGGTCAATGACACCTTTAAATAAGGCATGTATAAGTCTCTATTAGTATTCCATTGAAACTGTGTATCTCGCACCATTTTTGCGTTATTCGGCGTCAAATAATGCCGTGACCTTGAAATCGGGGTAGGGGTCGTTCAAGGTCGTTGAAAATAACGCCGTTCGATAGATCATGTACAATTTACTATTGGTCTGCCGTTGTAAGGTTAGCTCTATCTTGTACCATTTTCCAATTATTTGACGTTGAATAATATCGTGACCTTGAAATCTGAGTGAGGATCACACAAGGTCATTGAAAATGGTACCATTCAAAAGCTTGAGTACGTTTTCCTATTCGTCTTCTATAGTAACAATGCCGTATCTTGTATCATTTATGAGACATAGCGAGATAGTGGTCGAAAATCGCGATTTTTTCATACCCCTTGCATTCAACGCCCCTGTTTGGGAGGTCACTGTCGGAATATTGCCATGTTTGGTGCTGCAGAAACGAGAATGGTGTGCCTACCCGACGGTGAAGAAGGTTTGATGATACGTTGAACCGTTTCGACAGAATACCTGTGTGTGACAGACGGAATTGCGACGGCATAGTCTGCGCTATGCATGGCATCGCGCGGTAAAAACGGGACTGCAACGAATAATATCACATAACTTCACCAATTCACAACATTTACTAATTATTTTTGGTTGAGAGAGACCTTATTCAATTCTCAATTGATGTGATAACAATTTATTAAATTGGCTTTGAACCAGCTGGGTGGTTTAAAACAACAGCAGACAGCTACTTCACACAGTCACACACCGAACAGCAATCTGCGCTGACTTCGAACAACGTATTATCGAACGGGCAATAAACGAGTAGCAAAACGATTATGGGCCTGCATTTCGAACAGTTGTTGTAAGTGTTGACACCGCACATTGTTCCGATAGAAACACGATTTGTTTAAAAGATTTAACTTTTCTGCTTATAAGGCAGCATCAACTGTGGAATGACGCGTACTTGAGGATGGTAACCGCTTCAGCTAGTTGGCCCTACACTGCTGTAAAAGCAACTATCTTCTACTGATGTTTAATGAAGGATATTGAACAGAGATTATCTGTGAAATTTTATTTAAATTAAAGAACGTTTTATCAAGTTATGCCAAAATATCGTATTCAGCGGACCGGTTTTTTTTAGAAACAGACCGTCAAGTAGCTGCTGTTGTTATAGAAACTGCGCAGCTGGTTCTAAGCCAATTTAAAAAGTTTTAACTGTATTCAGTTGAGAATTGAATAAGGTCTACCTCTACCAAAAATAATTAGTAAACGTTGTGAACTGGCGAAGTTATGTCATATTAATCGTAGCGGTCTGGTTTTTTTAGACACACTGCGTAATGGTCCTTTGATCTGCAGTTTTGTGCCCATTAAAGCGTTATAACTTGATAACAACTCCATCAGCTTCAAACAAGAAGCTTGGTTTAGACAACTGAGTGTACGTGCAATAGTTACGTAACCTAACGCTCGGTTGAAAATTCTTCGTGTGTAGAAACCACCTTCAATAGGCCTACCGCAACGTACGTATTTCATTCACGCCGGTTACTGGCCATAGGCCTACCGTGTTTTGCCGAAATTCTATGAAGCATGTGCATGATTATCGCGAAATTCGGCTAGGATTACCGTTCTGTCGTCAAAATAATAATTGTTGACATATTACTAGGCTAGGAATATGTCAACAATTATTATTTTGACGACAGAACGGCTTGTTCACGAAAGAAGCGGAGTGAAGCTGAGGAAGCAAGAGAGCAGCAGCAGCAGCAGTAGCAGCATCTGGCAATATGACAGGATGTGCCTACATCCTATACAGGCATGGCTGACTGGCAGTCCTCCTGCTGGCTTGCTGTATTCTATCGAGATAAACCATCGGTGACACACGCATTAATCTTCTTTCCAGCTTGGTCCAACTGACATTGACGTGGTATTATGTAAACCCGCTTGGCGCAAGGGGCTTGGCTATAGACGTATTTGAGACTTACCATTCCGAACTCAGTCACGGCAGATGGCGCCTGTTTGTGATTTTTTTGTCGCTTTCATCTATGCTAAAGCGCAACGTAGGTTTGGGTGGAGTGTCCGTCTATTTGTCGCAAATCCGTCAGTCTGACGTCTGTCTGTGACGTTGGTGCACGGTATACGCAGAAGATTGAACTTTTCGGCAATACTTTTTTGCACCATCTAATAGCTTAGGGACTCGGACAGTTTGTGTTAAAATTTTGGAAAATTTTGGTGATCTTGGAAATTAGAGGGAAAAATTGGCTTTTTTTCGACCAATATCTCGTTTTATTTCGAAAACTATACAGGATACGGCCATAGTTACAGTTGAAGACGAATAGAAACTCGTATGCGCTCTATCAAATGGTGCTATTTTCAATAACCCTGAACAACATTGAGTGACTTGGCAAAATTTTTAGTTCATGAAGCGAACGGTAACTTGCCTACGCTCAACGATCCCGGTACGGTAGATTAGTTTTACTGTATGTAGGTCCATGTGACTGTGCTTCCAGTGGCGATCGACGCCCACCAGCACCAAAACCACCAACAAAGTAATATAGTTTTATTTCTGTAATGTACATAGTTGCTTTTTCAGTTCAACTGATAGTTTTGTAATATAATAATAATAATAATAATAATAACCAAGACAATGTTTATGGTGCTGTCATCATGGCAGAGCCATTGCGAAGGTTCACCCGGTTCATTTGATGAATGTAGAATGGCGCCAAGCGGCCGCCGACCCAAGACCAAGCCAGACGACTTAGGCTGTGAGTCCGCCTCTACAGGCTGCCAGAAACTACACCCACCGTCGCCATTTATTATTATTACTCGAAAGCTGATACTCCTTTTACTGTCCTACAGAGGGTAGAAGGCTGAGTCGACCTAACTGGCTGGTTACATACCGAGATGGTTTACCCGTCCACAGACGGTCACCCGTCCTGGTACTAACCGGGTCTGACGTAGCGCAACTACGTTGATCGAGGCCAACGCGTTACCACTAAGCCAAACCGAGAATGCTTTCGCACAGTCGAATGTCAGCAGGTAGAGAGTTCCAGGTGGATGGAGCAGCAACAGACAAAGCGCGACGGGCCAGTTCGGTGTGTAGGCCCCCTATGCGAGGAACGACGAGCGTCATGAATATGTATCAACAGAAAAGTCATCAGTAAGTAAGTAAGTTAGAGTATTTATAAGGGGCAATAATGAACAAAGTCACGATGCGCAAAAAAATTCACGATTCGCCGATGAGAAAGGTGAACGTTACGGCGAAATTGAGTATAGGGGTGGTAAAGTTTTACAACTGTGGCTCGGTTTAAGCGGTAATTAAAATTCCCCCGTAACGTTCGATGAGTGAGGACCCATCGGAGACGCTAGTAATGATGTGTCGGTAAATGACATCGAAATTGACCGTGTCCTAACCCGTTATGCCGACACTGCGCCTCGTCATATACCGTCATATAGGTTTATGATTTACATCATACATGCATTCTGTTTACTGTCATGAATCTGAAGAACAGTCAGTCATTTTTGCCGCGCGATGCTATGCATAAGCGCGGCCTATATGCCGTCATGCGGTGTCTGTGTGTCTGTCTGTCTGTGTGTGTGTCTGTCACGTTCGTAAACTGTCTCAAAACGAATAACATATCTTAAAAAGTTTTTCACCGTCGGGTAGCCAAACCATTCTAGTTTTTTCGTGCCAAAAGGCATAGCAATATTCCGACGGGAACCCCCCTAATGGTTGCGTCGAATGCATGTCGGGTAGGCAGAAATCGCTATTCTCAGCCTATATCTGGCTTGACTGCCTGTGTTAACGCTACAATAGGCAGGTGTTGTAAACGCGGTCGCCGGCCAGCGTGTCGCAAGTTATGACACATCAAGCGGCGGTGTTGATTGCCGGAGAAGACGAACATGACAAGAAGCCTCAACGTTACGCCAAAGACAACAGAACAGCGCATTTAACTGCTAACGTAACTAACAATAAAAGACTACTCGACGTTTTGTACTGTTGAAGCTAACTACTGACAGACACGAAGCAGCACGTAGCCTCTTTGTGACAGCAGAGCTACTTGCATATAGTAGGCCTACCGATATTGCATTATTGTTGGCTTTGTTTCAACTCTTTCTTTCAACTGTTTCTAACAAATTTCTATTTGGTTTCTCAGTGCTTGAACAAAGAACGAACAAATGCTGTCAGCAGCAGCAAACCTCGCTTTGTGCCACGTTGCAGGGTACTGCCACCAGGTGAGGCATAATCCCAGAGTTAATGCCCGTCTATTTAAAACTTTCGCGACCATGACTAACCGTTGTTTAGCGCGCGTCAGCATACTGACGCGCGATATTGATATAGCAATTCTGTCCGTCATGTTCCGGTATTCTATGGAAACAGTATAACATATTGTCATAGTTTCTTCACCGCACGGTAGCCCAATCATTCTAGTTTTATCACTATCAAACATCTTCGCGAAATTCCGACGGGGTCACCCCTTACGGGGGCGCTAAATACAGGTGGGGTATAAAAATTTCGCGATTCTCGACCAAATAACTTGCTATATCTCGCAAATTATACAAGATAGCGCCATAGTTACAATATGGAACCCTAATAGGAATTCGTATGCGATCTATCAAATAGTGTCATTTCCAATGACATTGAACGAACCCAACCCTGTTTTCAAGGTCACACCACTCTTTGAAGCTGAATATTTCGCAAACGGCTACAGATACGGCCATAGTTACTATAGAAGCAGGGGCGGTTCTACGTTGGGGCCTGGGGGGCACAGGCCCCCCAAATATCTGAATCGACGAGCTACATGTTCTCTGTGTTCTGTTGTTGCTGTGTATCTGTTCACTAGCGACGCCTATACCCTATAGCGTAACATAGGACGAACAAGTGTGTCACTGCCAGCCACAGCCCCCGGGGCGGGCATAATAACGGAATGGTATTCCCGTTACCACCAATATTTATTATGTACTGGAAGTAGTAAAACCGAAGTTAATTCCTAACATCGTGTGGCTTAATCCAATATTGGAACCATTTTGCGGAGCTATTACTTGGAGCATAAAAAGCCGTAAGCTTGCCATTAATACTCCACAGAAGATTATGCGAATCTATAATGCAAGAATATCGTCCACTCCTTAACAGACGGAAATTCCCAAAGCGTAGGCCTATAACGCTCTGTTGAAACCTACAATGCATTATGTTTGTTATCTTATTATACTAATTATATTTTATTGCTTTGCTGTTGTTCAGATGTCACGCCTGATAATCTAAACCATTTACTTGCTACGCGTGTTTCTATACGATGGAGTTAGGCGTGCGTCTATGGCCGGTGTGCGTACGCATTAATCTAAATTGGCTTCGTGTATGTGGGATGCATGATGCTAGTTTGGCTTAATGGTAACGCACTTGTCTCAGTCAATTCAGGTGCTCTGTATTGAGCTCGGGTAGTACCGCTTTCATGCGGCTAAATCATCTGGGTATGGCCTATTGCCAGCTACCCAGGCGAACGCAGCCTAGTCATCATTTTGTAGATAGGCGCAATGAAAAGTGAGCAGGCATTCCGTGCGATATACCTACTGTCACTGTATCCGTGGTGTCGCAGCGTACGTTTGAATTACAGCTGACAAGGCTATGGAAACGGATGATAAATACCTGTTCTCACTCCCTCTCGTCCCATTCCGAAAAAGGACAAATACAATGCAGACAGTTCAGTTAACTGCGAAACGCAAGCTACAAACTAGAGGTGAACGACAGTGGCTGCTCTAGGCTGTCATAGTTGGGGGCCGAGTGATGGCAAGAAGTTCCTGCAGGGGGCCAGAGGGTCTGGGTATCTGAGAAAGCTGAAGATTTTGGTCCAAATAATTCTAAACGTACACTGGATAAAATTCAATGAACTCGACACTCAATGACAACATTATCGGATGGGGCCAAATGGGCAGTAATCTATAAGGGGGCTTGGCCTGGCCGCCCTTTGGAGCCACAACTGATGTAGAATTTGCAAAAGCGGTGCTTATTCCGTGAAGCTTTTGATTAACGTCCACGACTGACCTGCCACCAGCGCCTCTGAAGCCAATGCCAGACGCTTTATAAATCGGATTATTATTATTATCATTATTATTATTATGCGAATTTCTAAAGAGTGCATACAGCCGGTACTATAGGCTTACTGTATTCACGTAAAGATGTTTATTTGCGGACAATGATTTATTCTACGCACTGTGACAACTACTCATATGTTGTTGTTTTCCACGTCTACATTGTTATCAGATAACAGCGACGGCGACTGCTTTCAGTTTACGACGCAGGCTGTAAACTGCAGGCGGCCTTTAATGATTTGATGTCGACGCATCAATATCAGTCTGTGACAAGCATTATATCTAAGCCAGTTTATTGTGGTAACTGTACAAACCGGACAACAAATAGCAAAATATTGCAAATTGTGTAACATCAGCCGAGGCTAGGACACAATCGTAGGCTAGGTACGACGGGGCGAGACCGTGTAGACACTTAAAGACGATCGTGGCAAGTTTGAACAGTATCCGCTGCCGGAGAGGAAGCCAGTGAAGGTCGCGCAATACCGGTGCTATGTGGTCAAACTTCCTGCTTTAGGAGAAAATTTCCATCTGCCGACACCATGAAACTGTTGCTACGGTGAACTAGGACTGTCATCGGCGCCAGAGACTTTGCAGTTTCGGTCGCAACCATTTGGAACAGTCTACCAGCAGCTTGTCTTCCTGCTCGGTTTTGCGCGGAAACTGAACATTTTCTTTAATTCCTTCTATTACAACCTTATAAACGTTTAAATTAATCGGCTCCAATACATTCAAAACTCTCTTGCACCTGCTGTTGTTAAGGCCTATGTATCCACTCATATCAGTCCCATTCTCAGATCTCTCCACTTGCTTAAGGTAACTGAACGTACTCAGTATGCATAACCTCGTCTTTGGAATCAACTTCTAGATCCATTTCGGTGATTGTACTTGAATTGTGTCAAATCAACATGAGTTAAAGTTTATAAAAAGTACAAGAACTAATAGCCGAACGTTATGCCCCGTCAACGTACTGGGCCTCTTAGTTTTAGTAATAACAAAGAACGGTATTAGCGACATAGATGCATACGTACATATTTTATTTGCCATAAACTCAGTATCGTAGAATACAAACATTATGTAGACAGCAATGGCAGGCTACCAGAAAAGCTAGTGCTCATCGTGCTGGTCGCCCATTATTACATTTATAATAAGTATTGTAGTCACACAGACACACATACATACTCACACACAACAAGAGAATGAAACCGAGGAAGAAGAAAGAAAAGACAGACGGGGACATAACGTTCCAATGTGCAACAGATTGTCTACATATCCATAACCATGTTAAAATGTAACATTCAAAAAGTCATTAGCGGTCACAAAATTATGATTCAACAAAAACATAATATATGTCAAATGGCAATAAGTTTTACGAACTAAGATATGTTCGTTGACTGCAGAAAGACTTTTAGTCTTCTAGTAAAGTTTCTGACAGATAATCGATCCTTTAAAACTTCGGGCAGTTGGATCCAGAGAGTACTGGATTTATGTTTAATACATCTTTTACCAAAATTTTTGTTAATTGCGGTGAAATACAAATCTTTATTCTACGAGTATCATGACTATGCACATTTTTATTCAACTCGAAATAATTACTAAAAACACTTGGCAACCGATATTTATGATAAGCTTACATAAATATATGAACCAGCAGTAATATTTGACATTTATGCAAATCTGGTATTGATAAAGTATTGTATTCTACATATAGGTCTCTGGTTGGATAATTATATGGCTTATTTTGTAAGATACGCAGTAATTTTTTATTTAATGTTTCAAGTTTATTTAAATGTGTTGGACCAGTGTTAGCATACATTTCAATTCCATAAAGTAAATGTGGATGTACAAAAGCGAAGTAAATTGATTCCAATATCATAGAAGGCAATTTAATTCGCATTTTATAGAATATGCCGACAAATCTTATAAGTAAGTTTATTAGACATTAGAGATATTAGAACTTAGAAGTTGAATAATGGCGTGTCCTTGAAATCTGGGTTAAGGGTCATCCAAGACCATTGGAAATAACACCATTCGATAGATCGCATACGAGTTCCTATTTGTCTTCCATTGTTACTATGGCCGTATCTGGTACCATTTTCGAAATAAAGCGAGATATTCGTCGAAAAACGCCAATTTTTCATACCCCCTTGTATTTAAGTTGCACAAATCCCTAGAATGCCTTGAATTTTTGCCTAAAATACAACCTGTCCGAGTGCCTGAACTGTTAGAGGGTGGAAAATATTGCCGAAAAGTTCAAGTCTGTGCCTAGGGTGCAACAACGTCACAGACAACAGACAGGCGACAGACGCACGGCTCATGGTATAAGCTGAACGTAACGTATGTAACGTTCGGCAAAAAATGGCTGCGTTTTTATAGCCGACAGTGTATTTTACCGAGCGACTCATGCACCGCATTGTAGCAACCGTTGTCGAGATAAAATAAATGTCCGTCACACTGGTGGACCAGCTCAACATTAACACCTGAGTTTAGAGTTCCACCATCTACTTTTGAGTAATTTAATCGCTGATGTCGTCAGCCTCATCAGTCGTGCCATGATTCACTGTCTCATGCATCTGCCCGTCATCTGTAGCATCGTCACCAGTCTCAGCATCCATTTCTCCCACACTTTTTCACTCCAGCCTCAAACCTACGACCTTTCCACAAATTCTTTCCGCCGTAACAGACTGCTGGCACCGCCGGACTGCCTTCACGGATAATCATACTGGACCGGACTTATCATGCTTATTGGATTATTAAGCCGCCGCTCGCGACAGCGACAGCGGGTTAGTGCATCGGAGCTGTCCATCTGTTTGTCCGTTTGTTAGTTTGTCTGTTAGTTTGTCTGTCTGTCGCCAAAATGCAAAAAAAGCGATTTTCTCAAAAACTAAGCAATTTAGAGCTATGGTCGCTATTGACGACCTATAGGAAGTCGTACGTAGGCTTTTCAAAGAACCCATTATTGGACCCCTAAAATCCAAGATGGCGGAGATCCGCCATCTTGGATTTTAACGCCAAAATGCAAAAACGCAATTTTCTCAAAAACTGAACAATTTAGAGCTACGGTGTCTATTGCAGGGCTGTTTGAAGTGGTTTTAAAAACCTAGGTTTTTAGGTTTTTTAAAAACCTAAAACCTAAAAAGTCCGATTTAGGTTTTTTAGGTTTTTTTCACTTATTGTGCAACTAATTTAATACAAATGGTATTCAACTTTCAAATATGAATTGCAACACCGTACTAATTAAGTAATGAATTAACAGACATATATTTTTTTCATATACTTGTGGCGGGTCGTATATCTGTGTTCGGCATTGTGTACGTTAAAATCTAAAAAAAACCTAAAAAACCTAAAAACCTATAAAAAAATTCCAAAAAACCTAGATTTTTTCCAGCTCTGGTCTATTGACGACATATAGGAAGTCGCACATGGGCATTTCAAAGAACACATCACGGGACCCCTAAAATCCAAGATGGCGGAGTACCGCCATCTTGGATCTTGACGCCAATATGCAAAAACTCGATTTTCTCAAAAACTAAGCAATTTAGAGCTATGGTGTCTATTGACGACCTATCGAAAGTTATGTAAGCTTAACTGGGCTTTTCAAAGAACCCATTATTGGATCCCTACAGTCCAAGATGGCTGAGATCCGTTATCTTGAAAATCGACATGACGTCATTTTTTCTGCCGAGGGTGGTCCGATTTGGATAAAATTTCGCAGACTGGTACAGAATGACATGTCGACTGCGGTGATGTGTGGAAATGGAAACCATATGTAGAA
>Ga0209149_1002050_pt1 | contig 10958 bp, 4 predicted proteins | sample WorMetTyACAVOLI2_FD_187423 | JGI IMG/M metagenome (GOLD analysis project Ga0209149, IMG submission 187423) | Marine gutless worms symbiont microbial communities from Max Planck institute for Marine Microbiology, Germany - Olavius algarvensis... ...
GAAACCTCAGTGGTGACTTTCGAAAATCGCTTACTTATTTATTGTTTCTGGTAATTTGGGTATGTTTGAGCGACATTTTGTTGACAATTAGAAGTCGACCGTCAGTCCCCGTACGGGACTAATTTTATAATGTTGTGATTTATTTTCTAGTTTTTGCCGTGCGATGCTATGCAAGTGCGGCCTATGTCGTCATATGGTGTCCATATGTCCGTCTGTGCATGTGTCTGTCTGTCATATTTGTGGATTTTGTCAAAATGAATAATCGTATCGTCAAAATGTTTTAACCATCGGGTAGCCAAACCATTCTAGTTTTACGCTGCCAAACGTCATGGAAATATTCCAACAGGAACCCCCTTAACGGGGGCGTTGAATGCAGATGGGGTAGGCAGAAATCGGGATTCTGAGTTAATATCTGGCTTCATCGTGTGCTGTGAACCGTTCTAGTGGCAAGTGCAATACACTTAGCTGCGATGGACTATAGCGGAGTTTGTTGATGGCGGGAAACAATGACGAAGTGTATGATAAGTCTCAATGTTATGCCGAAAACATCACTATGCAGTGGTAAGTTTGAAGCCTAAGTGACAATAATAAAAGACTCCGCACGAGTTATTATTTTGTTGAGGCTAACTACTGATGGACACAAAGCATCGCACGGCCTTTCTGCGACAGCAGAGCTACTTGTTCAGTAATATTACTGCTGTTGTAGCATCAATGGCTGGCATTAAGCTGCAGCCAGGAGACATTGTAGTAAGTTATTTATTCATATTATATACATTTAGTGGTTCATAGTAAATGGAGAAGCTTAACAAAGGGTCGGCTGTAGTTCGTGGTGTCCACAAGTGTTGATTTCTCTGAAGAATCTATACTGTGTTTTATATAAATCGGATCCTTGCAATTTATGTGACATACCTTTATCAATTCACAGCATTTACTGATTATTACTAATTATTTTTGGTAGAGACTAGAGATCAACCTTATTCAGTTCTCAGTTGACTACATAACAACAGTAGTGACTCAAAACAGCGGATATTGTTTCTGAAAATTCAGACTCCTACAATATTTTGATATAACGTGGTCAAAATTTCTTTAATTTAAATAAAATTTCAGAGATAAACTGTGTTCACTGTTCTTAATTAGACCTCCTTATTAGAAAACAGCTGTTTTTACAGCAGTGTACCTGCTGAAGTTGTTACCGTAGCAATTCTTTAAGTATGCATCAGTTTACTGTTTATGCTGCCTTGTGAACAGAAAAGTTAAATCTTTTAAACAAACCGTGTTTCTGTTGCAATAATGTGCAGTGTCAGAAGTTACAACAAGTGTTAGAAGTGATGTTGTTCAGCCTTGACACAGGCCCATGATCATTTTGTCACTTGTTCGTTGCTCTGTCGATAATACCTTGTTTGAAATCAGCCCAAAATCTGAGGTGTGTCAACTGAGATTCGTTACTGTTGTTGTGGAAACCAGGCAGTTGGTTCAAAGCCAGTTTTAAAAACTTTTTGGTAAGTCAAAGGAGCAACCAGGCACGTTATCACAAGTACAACACAGTGGTAACAAATAATGCAGGTAATGCTTTGGGTAACACGTTATAAAATTAATCTATGTCGGCATTCTGTAATAACCCAAACAGTAATAGTGTGACTGAAAGAAACAAATTGCTTAAGGCATGTGAAGCGAACTTTAATTTTGTTGCACAGCTCAACACTTAAAAGTCGTCACATTCAGGTATCGAGAATAAAATGCGAGAAACAATAATTGGTTGCGATAGGTTTGCTGTGCTTATGAGTCAGATTATACAGGCCTACATGACTGTTGGTTGAGCCTGTCGGACATACGTAACAAAAGTTGCAAGACAGTGAGAGAATCAGTGATGTATTCATAACCAGTTTTACGTGAAGTTACGTTCTTAAACTAACGCCGTGGAGTTGACTGATGCACATTTTACATTGCTTGTTGCAGGTGAGTCTTGGTACAAGCGACACGGTGTTGATGTGGCTAGAGCAGCCGAAAGTATCGACAGAAGGATTAGTGTTAGTGAACCCGCTGGACACTAAGCACTATATGGGACTCTTGTGGTAAGTGACTATCCATGGAATTTTCAATTTTATTTGCCAGTTTACTTTGCTTCATTAAAATAGCCATGTTTTGATGTTTTTGTACGACATCAGCTAGAGAATCCAGACTGTAGAAAATACTGCTGCAGCATTTCGTGTGCATGCCAGATATATTTTTTTTACTATTTCTCTAACTTAGACTGCATGCCATATTCTAGAATCAGAGTCAGGAATTGGATTTAGATATGGTTAACATCATAATAACATCACATAACCTTTCTAAATGTTTATTTTATCTCCCTGTTTCTCGTTGTGTCTTTTGTTTTTCTTTTAGTGTGTTATTCTTATCATTATTGTCATTATTATTATTGTTTATATTAATATTAGTGCTATTATTAACATTATTATCGACAGAATTCATTTTTGTGTGTGTGTGTTATTTTGTTATTTGTCGTGGATATAAATTGTTTTAAATTTCAGTTTCAAAAATGGTTCTTTAACACGAGAAAGAATTCGGAGTACATGTTCTAATTCAAGTTGGGAAGACTTTTCTGCAATGTTAGATTCAACACCACGTGGGAACAATGGAAACATAGGTATCTTGTTTTGTTTGTGAAATGCTTGCACTTTCTGTGTTTGATTATTGTGCATGCATATTTTACGTTGCTGTATTGTTAACATTGATTGTATCAACATCTTTGAGGCATGATGGGGTGAGGTTTAATTTCAACTTCGTCCAAAGTTCATTGCTGAACGCAGTAGGGATGGAACTACTCCAAGAAGCTCAGCTGTCTCAGAGAGGCCACATGTTGCTTTGTGTCATTTAATATTTCACTAAGTCACTCGAGGTCATTCGAAATGACACCCTTGTAAGAAGTCTCTATTAGTATTCCATTGTAACTATGCTTTATCTTGTATTGTTTCCATGATAGACAGTGTCAGATAATGGCATGACCTTGAAGTCTGGGTTAGGGTCATTCAAGGTCATTGGAAATGATACCATTTGATAGATCACATACGAGTTCCTGTTAGCATTCCATATGGTGCTATCTTGTATCATTTCTGAGATAAAACGACATATCGGTCGAAAATCGTGATTTTTTCATACCCCCATGCATTTGTTACCCAGAATACACAAACGTGATGGACAGACAGAGAGACACCACATGATGGCATAGGCTGCATTTATCTGTGGCGTCGTCGTTTCTGGCATGCAACTCACGATTGCATAGCGCCATACGTCGACATCATCCTCCACAGAAGGCGGTTCTAAGCCAAATCTGCTGCTTCGAGGAGCGACTGGATTGGACTGGACTGGCGCGACTGTGGCCCATGGTGTATTTTGTATGAATAAGTAACTGCTGGAGGCATTTTAGCTGAATCAGTTTCTGAAAACTGGTTGAATAATTGAATAATTCTACTGTGGTCGATGTACAATAGACTGTCTACGTGTATTTTAAGCATACATTAAATATTGCCTCTCATGGTATATTTTTGTTTGTGTTGAAAATTGATGTTCATATTCTGTGTAGGTATTTACTTTGATGTGCCCGAAATAACTCCAAATGCCGTCGGAATATTTCGATTTAACAGCAATAATGATTTGGTAAACAATTTTATTCTGCACTTGTTACAGTGGTACAGTGTATGTGCATGTTTTGATATCATACCATGGACTAAACTCTTGACTGTGGTTGGTAAAAATTATTTCACATGGTTTGCGATAGGGCATCATTAGAAGTGTGGTGTTATTTCAATGTAGCAGTGAGCCATATTTTTCCTGAGTTGAAATGAAGCACCGTTCGAGCTGAAGCTGATATTTCGGCTGAGGGATAAACACGTTTCAATACTGCTGCTAAGAGTAAATGATATCTTTTTGTCATGTGACAAATCAACTGAAAAATCACAACAAAGATCTACTGTCGTGGTGGCGCTGCCGGACTGTACAGTCGTTATTGTGTTTGTGATGCATATATAATTACAGTTTGGTAGTGTAGTCAAGTTCTTGCAGTTTATTTACACAAACATCTAGCAGACAGGTGTATGTACAATGTACACACATTCCTGTGCCAGTCCACAAATTCTCTAGTCAGTCGGACTGTTTGGCAGACACAGATCTGGCGAGATAAAAGTCCAGTGTTTCCTGATAAAGGAGCTGACTGTTTCACCAGCATAGTGTGATGTCAGAACGTGTCATTTCCATCGCAGCTGTTGAAAAGCAAATAAAGTAAGTAAAAGTGAAGGGACAAGGAAAGTTGAACATGCATATCATTTTTAAGCGCCTCACTTTACTTTCGTAAAAGAGGCGCTTATTGAGATAGGCTGTGTCGTGACGTCGTTGGTCATTGGTCGTTGGTTGTCACGTGCGTGCACAGTGGCCAAACGGTGCATCCTAGGCCTATAGTTACTATGGAACACTAATAGGAACCCCTACCCCAGGAATTCAATGGTACAAATTTCGACCCCCGTGAGGCGCTTTTTGTCAAATTACTTTGACCTCTTGTTAAAAGAGTGCTGATGCTGTTTACCAAAAACTATCAAAATTAGTCCATGCTTGTCGAAACTACAGCTTCTCAACGTTGGCACTTTTTTTGTGACAGTGTATATCCCGGTTTTAGACCCATTTACCGGAATTTATTTAATTCTGTCTTATAACATCTATTAAAATTGTATACTTCACTCATGTTTTTTTACATTATCCATATTCATAATAGTAGTTTTACTACTTTAATGTTCCTGTTTTGTTGTTATTGCACATTATGTACAAATGTTATAGTTTTTTTACACATGTTTGTGTCTGGGCTCTAGTTGATGTCAGCAATGTGGCATGTATGTGTATAGGTAGATTCATTCAATCCACACGTTGAAGTCAGGGCAGTCATTGAAGGACAGTTTCTTTCTCGCAGAGTGTACGCTGAAAATCTAGGCTACACTGTTGGTGAGTTAGTTGAGCATGAGTTACTTAAATATAAAATAGTGAAAAAGAGATTGCATGATATATTACTTATGTAAATTGTTTGTGTATGATTTATTTTGTATTCTGTGTTATACTGCAATAATCCAGTTGCACTGACTTACTCAGTTTTGGCACACTGAATGCATGGATGACAGCACAGATGCCAAGAGGATTCTGTTAGCCTCTCCTCTGGCGGACTGGAGAAGACAACTAGGACGTCCCCACGTCACGTGGGGACGTCACCATCCAACAGGATCTGAGACACTACCACCTTATGCTCCCCGAAGCAGCAGATTTGGCTCGGAACCGCCCTCTGTGGAAGATGATGTTGATGTATGGTGCTATGCAGTCTTAGAGTTGCATGCGCCTCTGTATCTTCGGACCTAAAGGCGCTATACAAATCCGTTATTATTATTATTATTATATGCCAGAAACGACGACGATGGGTTATATTTACTAAACATTTGTTTAAAAAATAGTTTTGCCATCACGTCTGCCGAATGTGCCAAACAATTTGCTGAAACCAACCCTTGTGTAATTAAGTCTCACTGTGGTCATTGGACACACGGCTTCATTGTGCAGGAGAAGACTTAACAGTAAGTTGTAACAACATAGAAACTATGTAGTATACTACGATGCTGCACAGCAAAACAAGTGATGATTTAGAGGCTGATTGAAACCGTTTTTATTCAGTTTCGGCCATTGCCAAAACCAGGCTGTAACTGAGAAATAACTATAAGACCGTAACCAAACCAGGAACTATTTGACGAGTTTCGGCGGCAACCGAAATTGAATCTCTGATGAAGTGATTGATCTAAACTGCAACAGATAAACCGCAGCAGTGCAGCTACGATGTGGTCGGTTTGGACAGGAGAGAGATGTGAGCTGTAACATGTTCAGTGTATGGCCACTGACGGACGGACGACGAGACAGCGGTCATATTACAAAACCTGAGCCGCTTCAGTGACGGCCCAGACAGTAGGGCTGTCGGCCTATGGTGGCATGCCGAAACCAGGTTTCACTTACGGCCGTAGTGGAAACTTGGCCGAAACCACGTTGGCTGAAACCGAAACCGGGATGAAAGTCATTTTAGAGGCAGTTTCAGCACCGTAACCAAAGACGTAGCTGAAATTCGGTTGGCATCTAATGATTGTCGTCCTGGATTCTCCACCTCAGAATGTATAATGTGAAAGTGTACATCTGTGCTGTTTTGTGTGTCACATAGGTCGTACGGGGCGAGTGGTTGCTACTGGTGGAGCGTCGAAAAATAGACAAATACTTCAGGTTACCATGTGTGTCACGTTATTGATGTTGTTGCCAGTGCTGAAACACCAGCTGAAGACTGAACTGTTTTTATGCAGTTTCTGTCCCAGTAGCTGTAGCATCTACGTTGTTACATTTCACAACTGCATTGCTTTCCTTTTATTTTTTTCATTATTTGCTAGATGGTCTAGCAGCCTCTGGGCATTGTATCACTGAAGTATTTTCATTAATAATGTCTATTGGTAATATTTGTTTGTACTTGTTATTGTAATGAAACATTTAATATATTGCAAATTGTTTTCTGTTGGTACTCATGTGTGATTTGTTAAATTTATTACATCACTTCAATGAAATTACGTTGTGCATTTTCTTTTCAGCATCTTTTTACTTTGTTTCAGGTTTTGTCCGATGTGTTCAACACACCGGTATATGTTCAGAACGTGGCCGACTCAGCTTGTCTTGGTTCGGCATATAGAGCCAAACATGGTGTGTACATCGTGTTTCAGAAGCGTTAATGAAAATCTTATGTCCATGTGCTAGAGATGGTGCGATTTAGGTGACATGAGTCGTGACTGATTAGTCGGGATAATGTGCATGATTATTATTTTCACATTTTGTTAGTTTTGCTGCATTTGATCACTTCAACCATTTTCCAGTTATATTTTGAAAACACTTTTTTAATTGTGACATCAAAAACAGTTGCATTTCTTAACTAATCGTTCTCACAGTATCATTGTATTACGTGGAGAGGCTTCATGCTCTGTGTCATTTTGAACTGATAATGAAGTGCACAAAGCCACTTGACATACAGATGGGATGTCATTTTTTAAGGGTTTGACAGACAAATTTACTGCGGCATTACTTTCATGTCAAGAGCATTTGGTGTATTTATTCTAAATTTGCTCTACAAATGTCCTTAATAATAATAATAATAATAATGCACTAATGTACTAGCAGGCTTATTTAGTTTTTGTTTTTATATGACTTGGCATAGCAGTATGGTGTCAGATTGATATTCGAGTCGACATGAGTTTGATTGTCAACCAGAGTGCCACTGTGTAAACACCGTGTGAAAATTTCTCACACGCCAGTCATTGTCTGTTGTCAAAAAACAGTAGAATTTGATACCGGTGAAAGCTGGGAGGTAAACGAGACACACCGTGCAAGCCTTGGCCGTATGTTTGTGATCTAGCCGTTTTCAATGAGAGACACGGAAATGTCACTCAGTGGGCCTCGTGGCTTCGGTACGTAGTTGCCCCTCTGTCCACACCTTTACCTATGCGTGAATGTAGTTTATTGCCAATGTCAAACGTGTGGCATGTGTATGTGTAGGTAGATAGTATCATTTAGTAGAGACGTGAAAGTCTCGGTAGTCCTAGCCATTTGGCCTCATCCATTTGTGTAGTTTTGCCGATGTCAAATAATGTGGTGTATATGATGCTGCACTAGGTTTCATCGGTGGAGCTACTTCGTTCCAGGATGTGGTCGGCAAAGCCAGTGGGGAGCTGTTCTGTGCTGCAACACCAAACTCTGATGCTAGCCAGGTACCAAACATTTGCCACTGGCTACTGATAAAAGTCTTGTTACACTTGTCAAGTAAAGTAAGTACAATTTACACTATGTCTCAAAAAAAACCGGGCCGCTGCGATTAATATGACATAACTTCAATTCACAAAGTTCACTAATTATTTTTTGGCACAGAGAGACCTTATTCAATTCTCAATTCACTAAGTTAAAAAGTTTTTTTTAAAATTGGCTTCGAACCAGCTACGTGGTTCTATAGCAACAGTAGTGATTTGACGGTCTGTATCTCAAAAAACCGGACCCTATGATATTTTGACATAACTCGATCAAAAGTTCTTTAATTTGAATAAAATTTCAGAGATAACAATGTGCTCAATATTCTTAATTAAACGACAACGTTAGAAAACAGTTGTAATCTCAGCAAAGTACCAGCTGAAGCGAGTTACTGCAGCAGTCCTTAACTGTGCGTCATTCCACAGTTTATGCTGCCTTATGTACAGAAAAGGTAAATTTTTAATCAAACAGTGTTTTTATCAGAATCATAAAATGTTATGCGGTACCGACAATTACAGCAGGTATGCCCTGCCGATGATAATGTTGTTCGAAGTCAGCCCAGAAATTCGCTGTTCAGGCGAGTCAAGTCGCTAATGTTGTCATGGAAACCACACAGCTGGTTCTAAGCCAATTTAAAAACTCTTTATCCTAGTCAATGCAGAATTGAATAAGGTCTTTCTGTGCCAAAAATAATTAGTGAATGTTGTGAATTGATGAAGTTATGTCATACTAATTGTTGCGGTCCAGTTTTTTTTGAGACACGCTGAGTCTCAGTCATATATGAATCAGAGTCTTGTCTGATAATGTGATCATTAGGACATTAACAAACACGCTAACGCATTAAAGAATTAATCGTGATTAAAAAATTAATGCCGTTAAAAATTTTAATGCAGGAAAATTTTTATGCAAACTACCGTGATGCAACAGTGAACAAAAACATTCTGAAATCGAACGTTTTGCGTGTCAAACGAACGAACAATCACTTTCTGGTTGCAGCACCACTCCTTCAGTTATTTCAGTGTCAAATTCATCCCTCGTCTTAAACGTCTGTAAACGTAAACTGTGACGTCATTCATTTCGTTGGTCGTCTGAGTCGTTAAAGTAATAAAATTTAGTTACATTAACTAACTTAATAAGTTGTAATAACTTTAGTCCTTAATTTTAACTTAGTCAGTAGTTGGAACTGGGAACTAGTGCAGTTTCATGGGCACTGTGTGAACATTCTGAAATCGCCAAGTCATGAACAGGATCCGCGGAAGCTTAATGCCCCCATGAGCCGGATGCTGAGGGCCGCCCTACTCATGCGCAATGAGCAGAGCAATATACTTACCAGCACAGAGAAACCGACAAATAGCAAGGCTGACCCCCAGACCGAACCCCTCCCCCCCCACAGCACCCCAGAAGAGCGAACCCCTGAAGGAAAAAGGAGGACCCCTTACCTGCAGTCCGTATAAACAGTCTGGAGTTTCATCAGGGTCCTCCCCGCCTGAACCAGCGTTCAGCCTACAGAGAGAATATCTCACTGTAGTTGCCCGGGGCGTACCACTAGGAGGTAGCTGGTCAGGACTTTCGTGGTTAAGCCATACCAGCAGGGGGGGACCTTAAGTAAGGTTTCTCACCTCTTCACCGCGGGGAGCTAGCTGGTGACTTACGCATCAAGACTTACGCATCACCATCCATGGCATTACCCCCCATCGCGTGACAGCTCTAGTGATCATTTACTCTCTGCAAGTGCATGCCGTTGTCTTGGCTTTTACTGGTTCAGTTTTTATTTTGTATGAATTACGTATGTAATAGAACAGAATACAAAAAAGGTTCGTTAGTTGAAGACTGACACAATTTCTTGCCCATGGTACAAATTGGGCTCCCGTGGGGTCGCTGTAAGGCGGATCACTGTAGGTATACCATTTTTTGAAAGATCGTTCAAAACTCAGCCTGTCTTGAACAAGATCTCCGATGAACCATTTTTAAAAATATGGTTGCCAAAGAGAAGCACTGGTCAGTGTAAGAAAAATCACATTTTCGTCTCCCCACTGGGCAATTGACAACAAAATGTACGATGCATCCTTGTCGTCAACCTTCGTATATGAAGCAAAGTCAAGTATTAGCAGAAGAAGAAGAAGAAGAAGAAGAAGTGTTCGGGACAGATCTCCATCTTGTGCAAAATTTTAGCCCCATCCATTAGCAGTTTCAGAGGAGATGGACGGACAAACAGCAAACTTAACTCTTTAATCACCATTGAAACTGCAGAGCAACGAACCATCATGTAGCAATACAGTGATTGGTACACTGGCCGTTGATGGGTGGGCTGGTACGTTAGGTACAGCGAGGAGGGTCTGGGTGGGGCCGCAGCCCGCCCAGGCCCCTCCTCGCTGTACCAAATGTTACAGCCCACCCATCAACGGCCAGTGTACCAACTTCGTATTATTCAATGTGGCACTATAATTGCCTTTGGAGTCCAAAGGGTTAATGTCTCTCATTTCCATGTGGAAGATAAGTAGGCAAGGTTTGTGGCTTCAGCTGAATTTGTTTTCTTAAAACATACATGTATTGTTAATTGTCTAACTGTGAGACTGAAGCCATGACAACCACATTGTTCATGACATCACCGAGTGACAGCAGGACTGCAGTGTTATCAATCAATCAATCAGTTTAATAGCAGACTTGCGGCCCGAGGGCCAAATAGCAAATGAAATGCTAGTGAAATAGTACATAAAAACAATAAAAATCACAATAAACAACATACATAACATAGGTGCAGTGGAAAGGATGTGCATGCAGAGTTATGGCTTGTTGTCCATGCCGAATGCCATTAATCTCTGGTTCCGAGCCATATGAATCCAGAGTTTTGTCCCTAGTTTTTTTTTATATATAATTGGCACTTGCTGAGCTTCTTATCATGGTCATATAGTGTAATTGTCATCACATTATCCTTCAGTTGCCTGAGCACCATCGTTAGAATTCAGTACTTTTAGCTACAGTGCATTCATAACACCACGCTTTTGTTGCCAGCATCACAGTCTGAACGGTAGTTCAGGCAGTGTTAACGGCGACCTTCAATTCCTATGGGAATAGGCAAATTTCAACCCCCTACAAAATCAGTACCCCTG
>Ga0209149_1002051_pt1 | contig 10957 bp, 6 predicted proteins | sample WorMetTyACAVOLI2_FD_187423 | JGI IMG/M metagenome (GOLD analysis project Ga0209149, IMG submission 187423) | Marine gutless worms symbiont microbial communities from Max Planck institute for Marine Microbiology, Germany - Olavius algarvensis... ...
GTCTTACGAGCCACGTCTGCTCCAGTTTTTGTTCAGCAACTTGTTAGTTAATTGTCTGGTTCCATACTTCTTTGATTCCCGCAAGTTTTTGATTATAATTTTATCTTCTTTTGTTATCATTTTAAGCATAGAGGTACTAATATAAATTTCTAGAGGGAATGCCATAGATGCCTAGCGTTGCGACGATTGTCATCAATTTTATAATCCCAAAAAATGGCGGACATCCGGTTGGTGTTCGTGTTGGCCAGTCTCTATGGTGTTTGCGGAGCACATCGTTGTTAAACATGGGTTAAACAGTATTATAATTTGTTCGTTTTTGTTAACAAGGTAATAAGAATTTATTGAACGCTGTTATTAAAACTTGTATAATTTAAGCTTCGGTCGACTCACAACTGGTTCGCGGGCTGTGAACGTGGGTCATTTCGTCTACGAAGAGAGGTGAGTGGAGCCATTTGCTAGTTTGGTACTGGCAGTGGAAGCTTCTTTCGCATATTTTGACCACTGTCCAAAAGGCTTGTCGTGCTGAATAATAGGGAACAAGCTGGGCACTACTGGAAAACTTTACCACCCGATGTTTTTAAGTTCGGACCGCTACCAAAAGCTCATATCACGTCAGAGAATCAACAAGCCGTACATATGTTGGACGGGATAAAGTGTGATGTGCGAGGTATAAGGATGGACTGGTAATCTGCGATGTTTCAGGTCAAGCCTAAAAACCGGCCCGGCCCCGACGGGGCAAGGAAAGATTGGCATTATCCAACTTTAGCCCCACCGGGGCTTTGACTTTGCATATTGAAACACATTATTTCTGCTTCTGCGGAAGCTTTTCGGACACTTCGGCCCCAGGACACTTCGGCACCTATATTTGGTACCGAAATGTATCAAGACATTGCGGTAAGGTGTGGCAGGCCAACAGCAGGCGAATCGGACTCGTCATCAGACGTGTCCATGCGGACCCATTTGTCCAGGACCGTGTCCAGCTGCTTCGCCACATTATGCCAATTGCACAGCATGCGTCGGTCGACGTCACAAGCGCTACTACTGTCGCTGGTCGTCTCGCTGGTGTTGTCGCGCCTGGACTATGGCAATGCGACGCTCGCCGGTCTACCAGACAACCAGCTCGACAGACTACAGTCTGTGATGAACGCCGCTTCACGACTTGTTTGATCAGTTATTGCCTGGAACGACAACGCACGGACACTGCGCGTGCCTTAGCGAGCACTTGTTCACTATTTCGTGTTGTTCATTTTTACGTGGGATAAATGTAAATGTTTGGACACTTGCTATAGTGCCGCTTACGAGAGTAAGTGACCAGTAGCACTTTTACAATCTAGGAAGTAGCAGCTGATTATATGATGTAGGGCTGCTCGGCTGGTGGTAAGTGATTAGCTGATCAGTGTTCAGTGATTGGCTGGCGCGACGACACGTGTAGGTTACGGAAAGCGGTGCCAAAGTGTCTCGAGACTTTGGCACCGGTGCCGATGTGTCTTGGGGCCGAAGTGTCTCGTCAAGTGTCTTGAACAACTGTATACCGGTAATTTACTAACTGTGGTACTGGCACACTATGCGCAGGTGGAACCGGCTAGCGTCATCAACAAGTTGTTTCGGTTCTTCAGTTTGCCTGCAGTCTTCGTCAAGTGCGCTCTGTAGGACAGTGTACGGTCTAGACGTCACCCCAAGATAGGTTGGGTGGCACTCATGCCAACGGCGCTGGCCATCCAGGTAAACAGACATTTCTCAGTTAAGTTACGCAGTTCCGTAAGTGCGAATAGCTGACTCCCACTCTGCACTTTACATAAATGTGAATGGGTACTCATTACTCAATGCGAATAAAATCAGCCTTTACTTAAAGTCAGGGAAAAATTACCTAAAACAGTTTATTGTTAGCTGCATATTTGTCTCCATTCTTGACTTTGCTGAACACGTGTATTTCATTTTGGTTTGGACCATGCACTGTTGAATTCCTACCCGCACCATTGACAACAACACTAGTACCGGCTTGACATGAGTAACACTTAACGTTCCGCAAACAGTCAGGGAATAGTCAGGGAATTTCACATTGACTGGAGAGTGGTCACCATGAACTACACCTTCTTGATCATTTTGGCATTGTTAGGACGAGGATTAGCTGGGTTACGTTCTTCATAGTTTGTCTTTATTTAGACTTGTGTCAGACACAGATGAGAGCTGTGAAGCTTTGTAGTTGTGTAAATAACAAAATAAAAAATTTCCTCATTGCATTGTCTCTGACAAAGGATTATTAAACTATTGCCAAATTAATTTTTTGCCATGCGATGCCATGCATGTGCATGGCCAGGCCTATGCTGTTGTGTAGTGTCCTTGTCTATCTGTTACATTTGTGTATTGCGTCTAAACAGCTAAGTATAAAAAAACCTTTGGTTGGATTCAAAAAACAGGTGCCATGTAATCTACACCGTGGTCCATAAAAACATGCCATAAAATCGTGTTATACTAATCGTAATAACATGTCAATAGATTTGCTATTAAACTTTGATAAGGCTGAAAAGTAACAGGCTGTGCGGTGATATCTGTCTAACTCTTGGTAACTCCGTGAATGTGTACAGTCCGAAACAACTGCAAGCTGAAACATCTTATGGGATGGCAGAAGCTGCAGACGGAAGGGTGGAATGGCAAGTTGGAGATGGATTGGCAGAAGCTGTAACTGACCAAACTTCACAAAACACGACTGTGACTGCAGTTGCAAGGTTATATTTTTTTTACTTTATTTACGTAATCAAATTCACAGTTGTAAGTGAAACAATATTATAACTGATGACGCCCATCGGCCTAGATAGCTCCGCTGCCGCTGCTGCATACTAAAGTCCAAATGTAAGAATTCGCCATAAATTTGAAAATCAACACTTGAAAATTCATTTCATTGTTTTTTGTGTAGTGACACATAGATCACGTGTGCCTAGTTTCGTGAGCAGACAGAAAATGTCGGAAGATTAGTGATTTAAAAAAAACTTTGACAACACACTGACTGACATCCAGACATCAGTCAACTGCGCTATAAGCTCTGCCAGCAGCGGAGTTAAAAATACATGTACTTTATAGAATCAAATACTACACTGTGTCCCGAAAAAAAAACTATACCCCTCAATATTTGATAATAAATTTGGCAAATGTGGACCTATTTTCAAAATTCTTTTATCACCTGATTCGTGTGGAAATTCTCTATGTACACACACAAAGACTTCCACCACACCTGTAATATGTTGCTACGCTACCTTATGAAAGTCTAAAATCCAAAAATGTTACTGATTTTTACAGTATCCTCAACACACTGTTGACATGTTCCCGAGGACACTTTGAGGGCTAGATTTAACATTGACAATAGTTAGACAGACTGTCTCTAGACTGCTGACACTGACTGACTGACTAACATTTTGAAGTTTGTCACACGACGTCTCGAATCAACAGTTGAACGTTGTTCAGTTGAACGTTGTTGCATCATGGTGATTTTCTTCACCATGATTATCATTGCACTCTCTTCGTTCTTTCTATACTATGCTTCATGTGTTGTACACATATTTAAGTAAAATCATTAGTGCAATATTTTTGTGGCAGGTTACATAAGATCTCGCAGCAAATTTTGGTTAAGCATATTAATTGTCACGTGACAATTCGGTTACTTTTTTGGATTTTAAAATTTCACAAGGTAGTGCAGCAAAATATTGCAGATGAGACGGAACTCCTTGTGTGTGTACGTAGACAGTTTTCCTACAAATCACCTCCTGAAAGAATTTTGAAAATTGGTCTAAATTACCAAAGTTATTGTCAAACATCAAGGGGTACACTTTTTTGGGACACAGTGTATATATATTAACTACATTTTATATACATTAACTTTCCCAGCTGAAGCAGCTGAATAATACCCAGTAAATGGGGCTGATCACAGTAATGACTACGGGCAGGTACTGAATTCCCACGTTCCCTAACTGAAACATCACTACAAAGGCTGTTCAGATTTTACTCTTATCACATTAACGACCATGGGCAGGTACTGAATTCCCACGTTCCCTAACTGAAACATCACTACAAAGGCTGTTCAGATTTTACTCTTATCACATTAACGACCATGGGCAGGTACTGAATTCCCACGTTCCCTAACTGAAACATCACTACAAAGGCTCTTAAGATTTCACTCTGATCACGTTAGTGACCACGGGCAGGTACTATTTATAGTTTAATGTCTAGACAACTTCCATATACACTAGTTGGAGGATTTTTGCACATGTTTGTGCAATAGTGTAATAGTAAGTAGATTTTCCAGAGTTTCATGAGCACAGACTGAGTATTTTTACCGTGCAATGCTGTGCATAGTTGCTATAAAATGCTAATAGGAAACAGTACCCAAGCTTTTGAATGGTAGCACTTTGAATGACCTTGAGTGACTTTGTGAAATATTCAGTGACATTGTCTCTCTGCAAAAGCTGAGCTTCTTGTAGAATTACTGATTTTTGAACAGGATGAGTTTTGACAGGTTTGTTCTTATTTTGGGCCCAGTGATCAAAGTGGTGTGTTGTTTGCCCCAATGGTACAGTCTAATTTTGCAGTATTCCCTGGCAATACGTTTAACCAGTTCAATGACATGATTACTCTGTGGTTCAGTCTCTAGTTGGTGCTCATGTAACTCTGGAAACACCGAGTCAGATTTTGACAACACTTGTTCTGTAACATTAGTTACAAGAACATGCATAAATCCTCTTCCAGCAGGTGGCTTCTCGTGTGCTAAACGTTTAAAGCACTTCTCTGCCTCTGTGCACACTGTCACTGTTCCAGGTGATGGGTGTGTGAGTCCACCATTGTCACGGAGTTTCAGCAGCATGGAATTGTCAAGAGAATCATACTGGCTGCACACTGTGGCTTCTGCACATGTCAGACAAGGTAAGTGTTTTGTAACGTTTCGAGCCACGTAACCAGCAATGTACACTACAGCGTTTTCGATGTACCGACTGAGCTGCACAACATTTGGTGTGTCGGCATAATCGTGTTCATCCTGGATGGGTTCATGGTCGACTAGAGCTTGCTGGATTGTGTGACAGACTGTTACACTGTCGTCTGAAGCCTGCTGGCGGTTCACAGTCGACTGGTCTACATTCAGAATCGGCACAGCATCTGTGTTCTGACAGTTTCCACTGTTACTGGCTTTTATCTCGTTCTGTACAAGTAGCCGTTTGTATGCTGCCGTGAATTGTCTGGCTGTTGGATTGTTGTTACAGCCCAGGTGGGAGCGGATACACCCAAAGAAGATCTCCAGGTGATCTTGAGAGAACTTAAACGTCAGGAGATACTTGAGACACGGAGGATGTGTTGGTGAACCGACTACAAGATCTTGAAACAGTGACATCATCGTGTCGATCGCTGTCAAGAAGCCAACGAAAGCTGTCTTCTTCTTGCCGGCTGTCATCAATCTGCCAGATGTGTCGGTAAGTGTGGCAATGTACACCCGTGTTTCAAGTAGGAATTTCATCCACAGGTGCTTGTTTGTCATGGACATTGGTGCCTTGAAGTTTTTTGCGAGGATGTTTTTTGAATTCAGAATGTCAAAGAGACGATCTGCAGTTTTGATGAATTTTACTGTGGCTTCACAGCCATAGAACTGTGACATGTCAATGGACAGACAAAACTCCAGTGCCTTGGCAACGCTGTTGCTCAGCACTTGGGCAGCCAAGTTCACTTTCATCTTTTGCCGAAAAAAGTCCACATGAGCAGTTCGTAAACGGTTGGCAGCTCTGAGACCTTCCAGTTGTTGGAGCTTATGTAGCTGCTTGATAAAGTTCCAGTTTATCTGTCCGCCATTGTTGTCAACCATTACTTGTGACGAAAAAGTATTTCTTAGCAGTTTTAGCATGTGACAGACATCGAGCAGTACATATATTTTCCTTGTGTTGTCTCCAGGATGTGTAAACCAAGGCTGGAGGTCATCTGGGGACATCTTGGCACCAAGTTCGGCGAACATTGCTACGTTGCTTGCCGCACCATCACATGTGATGCACAGCACTGTGACGCCAACCTCATAGAGACGCTGTAAGCAGATGTTTATGAGGTTTGCCCGATCCTTTCCCTTCAATCCATCAAGTAGAAAATAAGCTACTGGTAATTTCCAAGAACCGTTTACACATACCACCAGAAACACCAGGGCTTCCGTCGCAGCTGGCATGCTGTCGTCCTCAATGTTATGGCCAATGTCAACATACCCACGGTACTTCTTACCATCCCATTCAATGTGTTTTCTGATGGCCATTTCATCGATAGTTAAGTTGCACAGAGTCTGATGTCCTGCCTGCTGTTGTTTTTGGGCATGTCGTGAAAGCACATCAAATGATTCTTTCGTAAACCCAGGTTCACCGTCAATGGTTTTGTACCATGAAGAGACTACGCTGGGGTGTGGTAGTGCAAGTTCAAAAGTATCCCGAACATATTTGTAGGCTCGAGTACTGTAGAAATTCAGTGTCATTGCAAACTTCCGCAGGGCAATGCCATATTTGGTCCGCAGCAGGTGACCACTTCGTTTTTGCGATGACAGTCTCTTAAGCATGTCTGCAGTTATGTCTGAGCTGCTGAGCTGCAGAACATCCAGAGCACTGTCAGTCATGTTATTGGTTTGCTTCAGTGACTGTATAATTTCTGTCATGCTTTTCAGCTTCTTTTTCATTCGAATAGCTCGCTGTAGCAGTGTGTTGGCCTGTTGTCTTTGATGAAGCATGATGTTGTGTTTTGCACGTACAGACTTGGAGAGCGTCTTTGGGCTCGCCATACAGTAGTTGTGATCAGACCGTGGTGACCGTGCATGACGTAAACGGCGTGAGTGTTTGTTGCTGGTGGAACTGTATTCATGATCAAACGGTTGACGTTCGTCCTCTTTCAATCGTGACTGGTCGACTAGTACCGGTACGGCCGTTGGTTTCAAGCACCTACGAAAAGTGCTACTGTCAAAGTCTTCCGGGAAAAAGTGTTCACTGCAGACATGACTGTTGCGGTCAGGTTTCCAGCTTGGTCTGCATTTTCTTACCACAGAGATCCACTGGTGTAGAACAGCTGGTGTTTTCTTCGGAAATCTGAAGTTAATACAGCAGATAGTGCAGTGAAACAGGTGGTTTAAAGGTTTACAGATCACTACTCTGAGGGGTCACAGAGCCAAGATTCACAAGTGGTGATATTTTGTTGGAAATAATTTTAGTTTTATTTTTTTGACAAACATTATTATGTACTGTGGGTCAAAAAATTGTACCCTTTTTCATTTGAAAATAACTTCCACAAATGCTGTCCAACTGTAATAATTCTTTCACTGTCCACAAAATGTGATTGAACTTGCCACTTAACCTGCTGCATTACCTTTGACTGGCGGTGAGGAAGACTGAGCATATGTCAGAGCCAATGTTGATATCTGTTTCATTCAGTGTGACTTATATGACTGTTTCGTCTTTTATTTAAAGTTGTGCTGAAATAAAAACCGAGTTCAGTTTTTGACTCACAGTGTATTATATAATTTTACCAGGGTTGTCCCAAACGTTTCTGCCATTACCATACATAGTAATTGGTTGAACAAATTACAGTGATTGCCAGGACTGAAAGCCTTTTTATTTACTTACTCATTGGTTGACAGCACATTACATTGAATTGTATCAGAAGTTTTAGGAATGAGGAAGGTATTAGCATGCTGAGTTGTGTCGCTATAAAACACCCCTTTAGTCACAAGCTGAACCACAAACTTTTCTTGACAGAATAGTGACACAGGATGAGACGTGGGTCCATCACTTTGGTCCAGAGACAAAACGGCAAAGAATGACATGGAAGCATGTCACTTCTACCACCCCAAAGAAATTCAAGGTTACCCAATCAGCAGCCAATGTTATGGCAACGGTCTTTTGGGACAGTCAAGGAGTTACAATGACGAACTATGTGTCAAAAGATTCCACAGTCACAGGCGCATATTATGAATGTTTTCAATTATTATCAATAACTGGATGTGGTAAGTTGGTAATAATAAATTGTTTCGTATGCAAAAAATACATATAGCTTTGTGCATATCATTAGTCGAAGCCCATAATTTAATTAGTGAATGAGTGAATACAAATACTGTAAAATGTGTATTACAAGAACTCAGCTAGTGCTGAGGTGGCCGACCGGAACGTGACGTGGTACGTTTTGTAAAACCCCCATTATGCATGACACATGACGTAGTACGTTTTGTAAAACCCCCCTCAGTGGGGGGATTCGGACCTCCGTCTAATACATGGTCACTGTTGTCCAGGGCAAGGTGTGTGCCAAAAATCATCCCGATCGCTTAAGCCGTTTGGCCACAATACACCAACGTTACAGACGGACGGACAGACAGACAGACGGATTTCCTATGGCATAGGCCTGACCTAACGGTCGGCCAAAAACAAGTGTCTTGTCTCGTTCCTTCGTCATGTCTGATGATCAGAGACTGTGAAACTAGTTTCATCAATTGGCTTCAAGACGTACAATAAGCATCAATTAGGCCTAATAATGACATCAAAGTAGTGGTACAAGCAAGGCTATTTGTAGTGTGTACGTCATCCAAAACGTGCACATAAACTTGGTAGCCTAAACTTGTTGCTAACACTCGTTGTCTGCTGTGTTGACAATAGGGATGTGTGCAAAACCGAAATTGTGTTCGGATTCGGTTTTTGAAAAACTGAACTGTCCAAAAATCTTATATCTGTTCAAACTGTTTAACGATAGAAACTGCATGCAATCCGCCATTCAAATAAAACGTGAATAAAAGTAACTTTACTCGCATTATGTGCAGGTGAATAACGTTTTAAAACATGACCGAAACAGAGTTTAGCATATTAGAATGCAATTATATTATTTGTCGCTGTAATATTTGCTATTACATGAGTAGTAAATAACTATAATATCGGAACAAATAATTACAAACAGAATCCGAGTTTTGTTTAAAGCAAAATTAAAGAATCTATTCCGCACATCCCTAGTTGACAACACCTCTGGTGTGACACCAAAGTCGAACAGGAAGTGGGCCAGCTTCTTATCACAGTGGCAATATTGTTTTGTTTAGATGGTGGTGGTAGTAGTGGTTAGGATGTGGCATCTGAAGCGTAACATCAAATTTTCAAAATCACAATCATTTGCTAAAGACTAATAACATGCACTAAATTTAACTTGCATATCAGCTAACTGTTGTTTACTTAGTAAACTTCAGATCTGAACTCATTCTAACCACTTGCATAAACATATCTGCAGAATATGCAATGAAGCGAGACATCTTGTGGACAGTTGCGGTCTCTGCGACAGCGGAGCTTGTTATAGCTTTGTTTTACTGTCCTTTGGGGACACGTGTAGTTTAGGGTTGCTATAGCAACCACGGACGTTCTAACCCTAACCCTAATTGTAACCCTAACCCCTAACGTAACTACCCTAATACTTTGACCATTAGCGCCTCTGAAAGTAAAAAAATACCTGTCCCCAAGCTGGGCTAGTGGTTACCTTCAGGGGTGCTACAGTTAAACTATTATTTTGGGTCAGTGTTATGGGTTAGGTTAGGGATAGAGATAGAATGCCATTGTTTGTAATAGAGCCCCTGTATTCTACACGTCCCTTCAGCTTGCTTCAATTAATGTTCGCTTGGTCACGTCGTTAAACAAGTGTTGCCAACAGTTTTGAAATGTGTACTGGACAGTGGACAGACATTAATAAACCCTTTGTAATACTGTGTTAATAACTTAATATGGAGGGACCATTGCCGAGGCCTAACACTAAACTTGCCGTAAGCTATGGATTACGAATAGTAAAAGCCATATTCAGAAAGGTGGGATTGATGTAAGTGTAATCGCATGCAAAAAATTCGAGTTGTCTGGTTACGGTAAGTAAATATTTACGGCTGATGGCAATGGCTTCGTCGTTGCTATGCAACGATAAACATGGATAAATTCAAGCACACGTATTAGATGAATGTATTTTTATAAATATAGGGGCTATTGACAAAACTTACACATGGTAAGATATTCTACGTTTTGTTCTGTTAGTATTATTATTGCATAAGGAACAAATACGCATTTTTACAAAGTTTAGTATCAGTCGTCTGCTTGTGTGAAAGAATATTTAATTGCTGGCACGTATTAATATTAATGTCAAGTTCGCGATCCACGGACGCCATTTTATGGGATTATTCCGATTGTGACATAGATACGAGTCAGTACGGGGGCTGTGGGTTATGCCCACAGTTTAGCTATAGACACAGTTCAACTTGAGCCGTAACGCGTGACCGGAAGTAGTTTAGCATGCAGCTCATTTTGGTCGTAGGCAAGATGGATATGATCAATCAAATTTGCCAGATGTTATCATTTTGTTGAAAGTTATTGTCAGCTCATTTTGCATTAAAAAAATATTACTAAGTACATTACTAAGAACAGTAGTAACTGCAAAGTGTGCATGTATTAGGAATACCAACGTTTGTTTTTTCGAATGTATGCATGCAAGTCAAGTTGGTCAACATTTTAACCTACGTCCAAATTTTGAGTTATAAAAACGGCGTCACTATCCCATAATTCCAACCGGCATAGGGTCCAATATAAAAGGCCCGTGGCAACCTGGCCACCAATGTGGTAGTGCCCATAGAGGTATTAATAAAATTTCTAGAGGCAATTCCATAGATTCGTAGCGTTGCGACGAATGTCATCAAAATTACAATCCCAAAAAATGGCGGACACGTCAAAAGACGAGCTGCTATTTGCAAATGACGGTACGCGTGCTTTCGCCTTACCTTTTTACACGTTACATTCGAGATCTATTGTGTGCTGTTGCTTCTAGTAGATTTGGCTGTAGAGTTGGAAACATGTCTGCTAACATATTTGCGTATGCTGATGATATCGTCTTACTTGCCCCATCTTGGCATGCTTTGCAGCTACTTATATATATTGTAGAGAAGTTCTGTACTTTGTTA
>Ga0209149_1002053_pt1 | contig 10954 bp, 7 predicted proteins | sample WorMetTyACAVOLI2_FD_187423 | JGI IMG/M metagenome (GOLD analysis project Ga0209149, IMG submission 187423) | Marine gutless worms symbiont microbial communities from Max Planck institute for Marine Microbiology, Germany - Olavius algarvensis... ...
ACACTTCACCGACGCAACTCAACTCAACTCGACGTCGAGTTGTCGACACGTTCACAGCATGAACAACTGTCACTTATCAATGAACGTAGTGACCCAGTTGACTCAGTTTGTAGGTCATGACGTCATAAACAAAAACACGACTGACTTGGCTGTTCGCTGTTGAACTGGGTCAGTTGAGTTCAGTTGAGTTGAGTTGAGTTGAGTTCAGTTAAGTTCAGTTCAGTTGTGTCGCTATAAACACCCCTGAAATAAGGAATGTCCTGTGGTTTTGTATATGTACAACTATTATACATAAAATCAATTCAAACAAACCGACCGAAGTGGACAAGTCCAGTAGCACCTTGCCCACCGCGTGGACCTGTGTCACCTACGTTACCTGCTGCACCTGCAATCACACGTACGTTGCGCCAGTAGCAGGATAAATTACGGTAAAAGGTGGGCCTACACCGTAAATTAATAACCCCATAGGTATTTGTGTTGAAAGATCACGAAGCCATTCGCATCTGCTTTTCGCCATGAAGTCATTTATATCGTCGAGTAGGTCTTCAGCAAAGTTTAGTGTCTTGATGTTATTTTAGCTGCTGGTGATGGGGCGAGTAGAAGAGTATCAGGAGTTGTACGCGCTCGATCATATCGTTCTTCTTTTAACGCATTTTCGTTATTAAATACAAAGCTTTGCAAACCGTCGGTAAATTATCGTAACGGTGGTCTATCTCAGCGATAGCCGAGCTTCTAGTTTTCATTTGGTATTTATTTATAAGTTGACGACAGTGAAGCTGTAAGGATAAACATGATTGTTGCCGGTTTAGTGTAGCAGTAACACGTTTCGGCTGAGCCTGATGAACGTAGTAACTCTACGCTAGGCCCGTTTAGTGCCTAGGTGGGTGGCCGTCTTTGGACGAGTAAATCACCTCGGCGCAGAACCAGGCACCCAGGCTTACTCAGCCTGAGCCTGCCCTCTGCCCTCTGTGCAAGCTGGAATGAGTACCTGACGAAAGCTGGGGGAGTAAACAGGCATATCGCGTGACACACCAGCCCGTGTCCGTGGTCTCGCAGTGTTCGCTGATTGCCTGGCTGGTGGATGGCTAGCGGAAATCAGCGCCGACTTACGGGAAGCGTATGTTCGCGACGATGCGCTATACGAATGACCGCGTTTACTTTACTTTACTTTATTATTATTATATTAAAGATCTTTGTTTACGGGGTAGCATGTCGACGGTTCCGGCGGTAATTGGAATTTGCGGGTAACGTTCGCCTATCTCATCTATTATGAGTTTCTCGTCAAAAAATATCGAGTTCACAAGTAACGAACGAACGGACGGACAGACGGACGGACGAACGGACGGACAGGATGAGAACATTATGACTCCGCCTGCCAGTCTGGCCTGACCCAGGAGTAAACAGCAGCTTATCGACTCCTGTGTGCATATCTTGTTGTCGTAGGCAAACTTGGCAATAAGCTTGACCGGCGATAGGCCTTAACATTAAGCTGTAGGACTTTGACGCTGGTGTAAGGTTCACTGGCAACACACCGTACAACATGCGGGTCTGACTGGCTTGGCACGTGACTAGAATTCGCAAGGCTTCACTCAGCTGGTTTGGATCATTCATACACGAAGCACCGCCATACGGCTGATTCAGTGTTTTCCTACTAAAACCTAAAATAGTTGTATCTATTTACTTTTTGTAGTTTAATTAAAATTATTGGTTACATTTCATTTCATTTCATTTAATCAGTTCAAGTATATACACGGTATTTACCTGTTGCCCCTCTAGGTCCAGCAGCGCCTGGAGGACCTCGGGGTCCAGCTGGTCCCGGTTGTGATGATGAAGAGCCTGGTTGTCCACGGACGCCGCGTGGTCCCTGATGTCCAGGAGGACCTATTGGTCCCATTAGACCCGAATAGCCAGTGGCGCCTGTAGGTCCGACATATCCCTGTTGTCCCCGCGGACCTTTTGGTCCTGAAACAGCACAAAGTTAAAGATAAGATATCGAGAATTATAGGCTCAGGGACGGGCGTTTTATGGAACACTCGCAGAAAAAAATCCTACTTGTTTTTCAGTGACAAATCTTATCGAACTTCGCGAAACCACCTTTCTTCAAAGAAGACGGAGTGTTTTTTTAATTTTTCTTCACATTTATTTACAGCTGCGTTTTGTCATCTGTATTTTATACAATAAATGAATGCTTTTAACCAGTTGACGTTTTATGGTTTAGCCAATCTTTCACCTTCGTGCGAATAAATCACTACATTCACTCTGGGCAATGCTCTTCACCATGGTGACTGCAAGGAGAGGACAATAATTTCGCACATTGCATGGTGGTGGCTGTGCACCTGGACATCCAGCTTGTCTGGCAACTCGTCGATTGATGACCTGTAGAAAGGTAGCTCCAGTTGCACCTGTGTCACCGACTCGACCCATAACACCTTTCGCGCCGGGACCTCCAGGAAAACCGTGGGAACCTGAACACACAGTATCTTCATATGTTGGTACCGTATGCTAATTTGACATTCACTTAACATATTAGTGGCGAAAGTACATGATACAGTCATAACGTTTAATCGCCGGCCTTCATCGGTAGGCTGACATCATCATCATCATCATCGTCATCATCAACATCATCATCATTTATTTCTTTTATCAAGGCAAACGTTTGCAGGCACTACTACCACTTTCCACTGCACCCGAGCAAATACACTGCAGCTCATAAAATTTGGTGCATCCGCCATCTTGGACTTTCAGTGAACACACAGTAAACTGACACTTTACCATTCACGCATTTCCGGTACTCAATTTACTGTCAGCGTACAAAAGTTGATGTACCCTAGAAATCTCATTCCACAACCAAGATATGGCCAAAATGAAACCTAATATGGTGGCTGCTGTTCTTGCATTTACTTCCGGTTAATGTTTTGGTCACGTGCTATACTTGCGTTGGCCTTGTACAACTGCCTGTCAAATTTGCCGTCAATCACATAGTGAGTTATAGCGTTTCGACTATTTTCCAATACGGTGATCGTCCGCCATGATTGATTTTATATAAACGCCTTAATTCGTCCGCTCGTGTATTATATTGCTTGTTATGGCAACGCCGGTACGGAAAGTATTTACAACGTATGTCCGATAAGTGCAGCGGTGGAGACATCATATGACCGAGCATGGTCCTTAGCTCTCTGTATTAATTTGTCAGTTTGCGCTGAAAATGCCTACCAATGTCTCTTTTGAGAGATTTTTGGCTTTCACCCAAAAAAATAGAATCGTCGAGACCCCAAAAGGCACATCCTTCAGTAAAGACGCGTCGTTTGAGCTATAATTCGTGAAAGTCTGCATTCTGGTTCGAGCTCGGCGCGACCACGAGTAGAACAAGTAGCTCTGCTGTTGCAAAGAGGCCGCGCGATGCTTCGTGTCTGTCAGTAGTTAGTTAGAACATACCTGCAGCGCAGTTTTTTATTACTAGTTACTGCGGCTTCACATTTACTAGTGCATAAAATTCTATTAAATTCTGTTTTGCTGTCTCCTATTGTCTCCGGCTGTGTCCGACCAACCCCCCACCCCGGACAAACACCCCCTAGGTCATAATCCCCTTTGTTTGCAGCCATTCGTGGGTCGGTTGGGGTCAGGACCTCGCCTCGTGGGTCGGACAGGGTAAGGAGTACGGGTTAGTGTCAGTTTTCAACAGAAATACCCGCCGGGTTCTGTCCTACGATGTCCTACAACAGCAGAAAACGGGGGTTATGACCAAGGGGAGTTGACCTCCCTTCGTCTCCGGCGTATTATACTCGAGCCCGTCACAAACACTTCGTCGTCGTGTCGTCTTGTGCGAACAACGGACGACGGACGCCGCGGTGAGTGCTCAACGCTTGCCGCCGTTCGTCGCGGCTTTGTTTTTCACACTTCGCGACTCGTACGGTTGACAACACTGTAGACCTGTATGCAGCGAAGCCAGATATTCGTCCAGAATCGCGTTTTTGCCTACCCCACCTGCAGTCGACACCCCCCCCCCTCCCTTAGGGAGGGAAGGTTCCGTCGGAATATCGCCATCCCGTTTGGCATGGAAAAACTAGAATGGCTTGGTTACCCGACGGTGAAAAAATTTCGAAGATATCTTTATTCGTTTTGACGCAACTCACGAACGTGACAGACGTGGTTGCGTGGCACAGTGGTAGAACGTCGGTCTCTGACAGGCGAACTTTCGCTGTCCTGTGCTCGACCTGCAGCTGACAGGTGACCACTTATGTGGGTAAACCGTCCGCTGTAGGTCAGCCAACCAGGCCGACTCAGCCTTTCATCCTTTTGGGGGTAGATAACTGAGTAGTAGGCTGCAATTAGATGTCCGCAACCTCAGTCTGGGGATGCGGCATCTGGTGAATGCTTACGAGGTAGTGGCAGATACGGTGTAACTTGCAGGTAACACTGTGTGATCCGTACCTGAGCGCCTAAAGTGTGAGGTACTACAATAAAGGCGCTATATAAATCCACTTCCTTTACCTTTACCTTTACCTTTACACACGGACACACAGACAGACACCGCGTGACGGCATAGGCCGCGCTTATGCATCGCATCACGCGGCAAAAGTAATAGGACAACCAGGAAAAGAAGACGTGCGATCATAATGGTTTAGCCTGCCCCACCCTGCGGACGAGTCCAAAGTACAAGACATCGGGACGACGGAACAGACATCCTCCGCTACGCATTGCCTGTGGAGGCATAAAAGTCAACGACGTGTAATATTTCATACATGTTAGGAGACACCCCGGTTTCAATATTGTAACAAAAATTGGCATGCTAGTCTTCAAACTTAAAGGGTTGCCGATTTTACAGGGGATCAAATTTTGGCCTTCTTCGATGACATTGCATATGAACGAATGCGCTACACGTGATGACAAAACGCGTGACACATAATTAACTTCCACTTACAGTTTACTATAACACAACGAGGTCAAAAAATTATTACTGTCGCAGATAAAGTAATGATATTAGTACTTCGACAACTCAGACCTGTCGCGCCTCGAGATCCAGGAACTCCTTGTGGACCTCCTCCTCCTCCTCCTCCTCCCGACGGTCCCCGGGGACCAGGCGGTCCCGAAGGTCCAACTGGCCCTTGCTGCCCGCTAAATCCTCGTTGTCCAGTGACACCAGTAGCACCTGTATATCCGATTGCTCCTTGAGGACCTGGCGGACCTGAAACATTTCATCGCCGACATGGATGACATACACGTCATATTCGAACTACAGTTGAATTAAGTTTTCAGTCAGCTCGACGTTATAGTCATTGCAAAACCCGGCGGTATGGTGCCGTTACAGTTAGCTGTACAGCTGCTGATCATCACTGTCGAACTAGACCTACTGATTGGCAACGTAAGCATGAGTTGCTCAAGGTTGCTACGTGATAGTGCTACGGTGAAAAGGTAAACATGCAACTTAGTGATCGCGAGTTTGACGCTTCCGTTAAAGTAACTTGAATGTTTTTTATTCTTGTTCTATTCGTATTTTATTACGTTTGACGTTTGACTGTAATCTAATAAAAGGCTTATGTAGGCTACAGTGGTGTGTCCACAAAAAGACAAAGTCAAATATTTTGTAGCACAGCGTCATCAAACCGTAGCTAAACGCTCCAATTTGTGGCACAGTGATTTAAGAAACAATTGCGAATCTGGCTATGATTATGTCTTCCACCTCACATGTGTAATGCCCATACCTAGCGTAACGTTTCAGGCACGTTACATTTTGGTGATAAACAACACAGTCACACAGCAAATACCACAGATGCAGACATTTACTCAGCGCTGAATTAACACACTGACCATGAATCTATCACAAAATGTGCTAAAAATGTCCAAAATAAACCTATCTGACACAAGAAGTGAGACGACGACGCCACTGACTGATGTCCGCAACAACAACTGAATGGCAATTTTTACCGCGCGACGCGTATGCATAGCGCGGACTATGCCGTCGCAAGATTTCCGCCTGTCTGTCTGTCGTCCATCCGTCCGTCCGTCTGTCACACGCCGGTATTGCGACTAAACGGTTAACATATCTTCAAAGTTTTTTTCACCGTCGGGTAGCGCCACCATTCTAGTTTTCCCACACCAAACGGGACGGCGCTATTCAGACGGGGACCCTCCGAACGGGAGCGCCGAATGCAAGGGAGTATGAAAAAATCACGATTTTCGACCAATATCTCACTCTATCTCGAAAATGAGGCAAGATAGAGCCATAGTTACCATGGAAGGCAAATAGGAAACCGCACCCAAACTTTCGAATGTTACCGGTTCGAATGACCTTGAGTGACCTCAAACCCAGACTTCAAGGTCATGATATCATTCAACGTCAAATAACTCAAAAACGGTACCAGGTAGAGCTATAATTACAATGGCCAACCAATAGAAAGTCGTATATGATCTATCGAACGGCGGCATTTTCAATGACCTTGATCAACCCCTAACCCACTGTTCAAGGTCACGCTATTCTTTGACGCTGAATATCTCATAAACGGTTAAAGATACGGCCATAGTTACTATGGAAGGCGAATAGGAAACCGCACCAAAGCTTTCGAATGGCACCAGTTTAAATGACCTTCAGTGACCTTTTCAAGGTCACGATTATTCAAACGTCAAATAACTTTAAAAATGGCACAATAGACAGCTGTACTTATAATGGCCGACCAATAGAAAGTCGCATACGGTCTATCGAACGGCGCCATTTAATGACCTTGAACGATTCCTACACCGAGTTTCAAGGTCACGCCATTTTTGACGCTGAACATCTCAAAAACGGTACGACATACAGACATAGTGTCATTGAAATACTAATAGGGACTTACACACGACTTACGCAACAGTGTCACTTCGAATGACCTTGAGTGACCTTGAGTGACTTAGCAAAATATTCAATGACACGAAGCGTCGCGCGGTCTATCTGCGTCAGCTGAGCTTCTTGTCTCTATTCGACTAGGAATAAGATCTCTGAATTTTATAAAAATTTCACCAGTATTAACTAAAATTACATGTAGGCCCTATGCTAAAGATTATCCCGTTTTGTGGACAGTGTATATAGGCGTACAAAGTGTCCCAATAAAAAGTGACCCACTAAGATTTGTAATTAATATTTCCACAACGGCTAACTTTGTATAAAAAATTGGCGGGGCTATTAGGCTAACATTATTACATAAATGTACCAAGTTTGTTGAAAAGAGGTCTTTATTCGTAGTTTAGTGCCAATTTATTAAAGTGACACCAGCACAATTTCTAACATCAAAATTCGCATCCCTGTAGATGCCGAGAAAACGTGGAACCAGCTGCCAAAAACACCAGCTGCAATCCCCCCAACGGTTAGGGGGTCATTGGACAGCCCAAGCTCTAGTCAGTGTGACGTCAGTGTGAGGTAAAATTTGTAACTTGTTGAACGTCAGTGACATGTGTAAAGTTTCACTGGATGAAAAACTTCGATTTCAGGTGTTGCGAGAGCAGAAACATGGTGCAAAGGCTATTGTTGTTGATATAACGTGTGGGGGCATGCTAGAAACCTACCACAAGCTAAAGAAAAAGCTATGATCGATCTCGGAACTTAGAACCATGCTGCAGAAGATCTGGAACGAAGTTCCTCAGAAGCCAGTAGCGAAGGCAGTCCCAAACTTTCGCAAGCGTTTGCAGATGTGCGTGAATTAAGCTGTCGAACACATTTAACGTTTCATTTGACACATTAATACTGCTTCGGTGATCGTGATTTAGCATCCTCACCTCTAGGTCCGTCGCATGGAGATGGAGACTCTGTAGTTGTTGAACTTTGTCTAGCATTGGGCCTGATTTGTCTACTGGAGCCAGTCGCACCCGTGCTTCCCGCTTTACCTTTCGCACCTGTCGCACCTGCCGTAATAAAGCAGAGAACTTCGAGTCACATGCAGTTACACTGTACATCAGCTTCAATTTATATAGTACGCTTTACGTATTCCCATTTATCCTCAGTTGTATCGAGTAAAGTTGTTGTGCGACATTCTTATAACCGTTACGGCTATCGTGTGATTGTTAATTTTTATCGCGCGTCAGCATACTGACGCGCGATATTGATATAGCAAATCTGTCTGTCCGTCTGTCTGTCCGTCTGTCTGTCCGTGACGTTCCGGTATCAGATGAAAACGGCTTAACATATCGGCACAGTTTTTCCACCATACGGTAGCACAAAAATTCTAGTTTTACCAGCATCAAACATTTTTACAAATTCCGACGCAGTCACCCCCTGCCGGGCCCTGCGGGGCGCTAAATACAGGTTGGGTATAAAAAAATATCGCGATTCTCTACCAATAAGTCGCTATATCTCGCAAACGATACAAAATATCGCCATAGTTACTATAGAAGGCGAATAGGAAACTGCATCCAAGCTTTCGAATAGCACCAATTTCAATGACCTTGAGTGACCACTGACCCCGATTTCAAGGTCACGATATTATTCAACGTCAAATAACTCGAAAATGGTACAAGATAGACCTATATTCACAATGGCCGACCAATAGAAAGTCGCATATGGTCTATCGAACGGCGCCATTTTCAATGACCTTGAACGACCCCTAACCTGGTTTTCAAGGTCACGCCATTCTTTGAAACTGAATATCTCACAAATGGCTACAGATACGGCCATAGTTACTATAGAAAGTGAATAGGAAACCGCACCCAAGCTTTCGAATGGCAGTAATTTCAATGACCTTGAGTGACTTTTAACCCACATTTCAAGGTCACGGTAATATTCAACGTCCAATAACTCATGTAATAGTAAGTCCTGTATGATCTGTCCAATGGTTCCATTTGTAGTGACCTTGAGTGACCCTTTACGTAGACTTCAAGGTCACGGAGATGCTCTCGACGAATTGAGTGCGCAGCTGACGCGCGATCTGTATGCGATAGCTAGGTTCTTGTTCTACCTCCACAAAATTCTTTGGCGGAGCAGGGAGGATGTCATGTAACCACGCTTGTAGCTGCAGCAGCTACAGCACTATAGCCGGTGCTGGGAGAAAGAGACGTACAATAGTTGCGTGCTGTGTACAATAAACTGTCCGCATCGACACCATCTGTCACCTGTTGCTGTCAACTGGTCCTGTTCCTATCACCACTGTACTGTAAACATTCGCTGTTATTAAAATCAGTTAGATTACCTGTTGCACCCAGGTAACCTGGCGGACCGTGAAATCCAGGGACGCCATTAGGTCCAGGTGGTCCAGGTGGTCCCCGAGGTCCTGTTGACCCTGGAAGAGCAGGTCCTGGAGGTCCGGGTTGTCCAGGTCGACCACGTGATCCGACGGGTCCACGAAAACCGCCACTTCCAGTAGCACCTGTAAATCCGGTGAAACCAGTTAACCCGGTATCTCCTGGCGGTCCCCGAAGTCCTGTTATGAAGCGACAACAAACAACAACAATAGCAGTCAGAGAGCGCAAACTCCGCCAAGGCCAAAATATGATGTGGAATTCGAATGCGGATTTCCGGATTAATCCGGATCCGGATGTCTGACGGATCGCCCCCAAAATGTATTCGATTCATTCTCTTGTCGGCGTGGATTATTTTCGCCAAGTATCATAAAAATAGACTGATGACTGTATGAGAAATGCTAACAAATCTCCTAAAATTCCCTATTCCACAGTGGTGAGAAAAATGGTAAACTGATCAGGAATCTGTATCTGGGACCGGATCACCACCAAAAGTTGATCAATTTTAGACGGTTACCCTTGCCTATGCCTACCATGTTTGGTCGACGTCCGTTAGCGCGATCGTGAATTTATATTGCTCACACAACAGAATGACAAAACGACCAATCTCATTACTCTGCCAGTCTTGGCGGTGTAACAATAAAAAAGTTATGCCAAGCACAGCAAATCTTTCCCTGCGTCCAACTGTATAGGGTGTTGCCACCTGAGAACTGTGCCCGTCCATTCCGAAAGTTATAATCCGACATAGCTGTAACAGTTTCCCTGATTTGTTCTAACATCATAGCAAATACAGCAGGTCAGTCGAACCGATAAATACCCTGTGCAGTGACGATTAGGATAGGGTACTTCTGCGTCAAGCATGAAGGATCACGACCAGGATTATAGTGTTAAGGATAAGAATATAAAAGTGCGCAAAGAAATTTAACAATTTAAAAGAAACAATTTAATTCAATTTATATAGTAATGATAATAATGAAAGACAGCAAAATACTTTCATATATTATAGAGACATACAAATCCGTGTATACCTTGTGAGTTTATCTGTTGTGGCATCAATGCCAACAGCACTACAGCTGACAACAGCCTGCTTGCTGACATGATTATCTTGTTTCTCTGATTAATCAGTCAAGCCTACGAAAAACCCAACAATACTGTAGCTTACGAAATTGTACAGCTGATAATGTCCGAGACGTGTATAAGTTGAGATAAATGTACAAAAATTGACAGATATATGTGGATATGAATTACCGACATAACTGCAAAATTTCACGCAAAAGACTTAACCGAAGTGAAAATATTCCAAAAAGTTTTTTTTGGGGGGGGTACTTTTTTGAAATACCCTGTATACGTACGTCAGCTGAAGTCGCTTGCTGGCTTTCGACGGAGCACGCGCACCTCTGATTCGCTGGAGAGACATCGAGCGTTTTCATTCACTGCTTAATATATGAGTATATGCTCAAATTCCATTACTGCGACTTTGTCAAAACTTATTGTGTACAACAAGTTTTCATAAAGCTGAAGTAACATGATGTGCCATAATGAGTCGTGTCGAGCGGACTTCTTCGTTATTAATGGTTCCATCAGTGTGCACAGCTTATTGATCTCGTCTTTTTCCACCCGTGACAAGTTCATGCATCTGATCCAGAGTTGTCCGTGGGTCGGGTCCACCCGCGGGTCGGGTCGGGTCGGGTCGGGTCCAGAAATTCCTAGATTTCCGTGGGTCGGGTCGGGTCCAATCTTTATGTGTGTGTAT
>Ga0209149_1002054_pt1 | contig 10952 bp, 4 predicted proteins | sample WorMetTyACAVOLI2_FD_187423 | JGI IMG/M metagenome (GOLD analysis project Ga0209149, IMG submission 187423) | Marine gutless worms symbiont microbial communities from Max Planck institute for Marine Microbiology, Germany - Olavius algarvensis... ...
ACTAATAGGAAACCCTACCCCAGGAATTCAATGGTACAACTTTCGACCCCCTGGGGTGACCCCTAACCGGGGAATGGGCCCCCCGTGAGGCGCTTTTTGTCAAATTACTTTGACCTCTTGTTTATTAGCTCGATGGCTGCGACAGAAAAATAGCGAAATTTATATATTCTACGTGTATTTAACGACACCGTATGGTGACCCCGTCAAAATGTCGAAAAGATATTTAGTACCGGGAAAACTAGAATGATTGAGCTACCATAATATATACCTCAGCATTGATGTGCTGACGCGCGATAAAAATCGATAGCGTGATGCGGTCCATAGCAATCTTATTGACATCGAGCGAAAATCGCCTGAAATTGAAACTAAAGATAATCAGAGATGTGAAAAGTTTTTGCTGTTGCGACCAGTTGCAGTTGGCATTCGACTATAAAAACGATTTCGAATGTTCTTATAAAATAGTACAAAAATTTCATTAGTTTTATACGTCGCAAAGGGGTGCGTATTTCAAAATAATGTTAGTCTTCACGAGCGTTCAGTACCATGTGTTAGTATTGGTGCAGCATCTAGTGAGTGCGGAGAATGTATGTATATATATATACTAACCAACCAACAAAACAAGATTAATATTACAGAGCATTCAGAGAGTGCAAACTCCGCCAAGGATAACCATGCTAGCGCAACCCAGTATACAGAACAAGCGTATAGCACATCGGAAGTGAGATACTGTGAGCCGTAGTGTGTACTAATTTAATGTTGTCCCCTAAATCAGCTTCCATCACCCCATAATTTAGTCGTTTCTTGTTTCGAAGCCTGCCTTTCAAAATATTTCATGAAAATTATTTTTGAGTAATACTGTTGACAGCCAACAAACAAACAAACAACCTGACGAACAAACGGAGGCACAAAAATAACCTTCTTGGCAGGAATAGGCCTAATTAAGCTCTAACGTGCTGTTAAATAGGTCAGTGAACAATTACATTATAAATGATTGTTGGTTGTCGATTGTATTTTAATTTTCCGTTGCCTAGTAAATATTAGAAAAGAGACAACTTTCAGAATATATTTAAAGTTGTAATAGTTTGTTACGGTGTTTTATTGAATCACTGTAAACTGATGTAATGAGTTATCATTATTACTCACTGCAGTTACCAGTTAAGTTAGTTAATATTAAGTTTCGTTTTCATTTCTAACAATTTCTCTGGTAAAATAAAGACATTCATTGCGGTACTGACCGGTGTGAAGCTGAGGTTGTGTGTCGCACAACGTACTCGGCTGCGACAGACGGCGACTCGCTCTGACGTCATCACCGTCATCTCTGACGTCATTGCTCATCCTCTCAGTGTCTACGCAGCGCTGCTGAAGCTGCTGCTGCTTCGTTTTAACTAAGAACGATCTCGGCATCGTTTCACTGTGTGCGATGACTCGTCTCGTATAAAAGTCAATAAATTCACTTCAACGCTGCTGTGACGTGTTCGAGGCACTGTCGGCGACTGACGATTTACCAGGTGTTCCAGATCCGTTTTATTCCCAGCAGTCGTCGTACGGCGGCGCGCCACGCTGTCCGTCGTACTCTCAGCCAATAGCCGAATGTATCAGCCGCCATGTAACCGCATCTTGTCATAGCCGTGAATGATGTCTGCTTCAGTGCGTCTATAATAGAGCTGGGCAATTAGCAATTCGAATACCCATTTCGATTCGCCCAGTAAATTGTTTGAAAGTTACCAGTTAATTATAAGTTGTTTGATTGTCACATACTTACATTTAGCGTTTCTGCTGCGTCAATTATTTCAATACACATTTACAGTTTCTGTATTTTTCTACAGTTAATAGTCTTTCTTTCTAGTCCCTGCCATTACATGTATTTTTATGGCGAATAATGATTTCTTAATAGTTTGCACACGCAATCCACGGTGCGCTCATACAGTGACTTTTTTCGCAAAATGTCAAGAACTAAATAAAAGGAGTCATATATAAGCAAAACTTTAAAAAATAATACAAAATCAATATCTTGAATTTAAAAAAAATTAAAACAAGTACAAATTGCAAATAGTGGAAGTTAAACATATAAAACATTATATACATACACTTACGAATTATTTATTATAGACCCGCGGTTAAGTTACAGTAAAATACGTCAGAGCCGTGCCGGTATATACACCGTGTCCGGAAAAAAATGGAACCAATAATATTTTAGGTATAACTTTGACAAATGTAGAATCGCATACAGTAAAATGGAATTACACTGGTTATTGTATAAAGGAATAATTCGATTTTTTAGTCCAACTCTCTAGTTCCATGCATAAGCGCGGGCGCCTACCCGGGTGCGGAGGGCAATACGCTGACGTCGGGAGCGATCTGCGCCGTCAATGACCGCCAGGTGGCGTGCGCCGCCGCCCAGGAACCCGGTTTCGATGCGGTGCTTTGAAGCTTGTTGGGTGGCGTGTCGTGTCGTGGTGGGTGGGCGGCGTGTGTATGCGTGTATGGCAATGTGTAAGGCAGCTGTCAACTCAGTCAGCATTACGATCGAACTGTGTCACTACCCCTCCCCCCGCACTGACCATAGCAGGCATCGCAACAGTCGAACAAGTGTTATTGAACCAGGAAAAAATATTAAATCTTAATTTAATGTTTCGAACCATTACCTGTCGTTGTTTCTTCTTGATCATTCCTTGCAGTACAGTACAGTTTACTGCGTATTCGAGGCGATTTATGTGTACATGCCGTTTTATTCTTCTTCTTTTTTTATTTTGAATATATTCGGTATAAACCGGATAACATAATAAAATAATACGAAATTAACTGTGGTATGAGCGGTCTTCTTATATGGAGCTGAGGGTTGGATAATGAAATCTTACAGAAACAGAATAGAGGCAGTTGAAATTTGATGCTGTTAAATAAATTACGTGGAATACTTGGACAGAAAATTGCACCGCCGACGTGATTTAAACACAGAAAGAGAACTAATGACAAAAGTTGCATCATTGTTCAAGCTACACAATTAACTTTGGGGGCACGTGGGACATGGAAGCGCGAGGCAACTTGCACTGACTGCGTCGGAACTCGGAAGGCACTATATACGACAAACGATACCAAGAAAACCTAAGAGACGGTGGGTGGATGATAGCAAGCAGTGAATGGAGAAGGAATATTATGAAATTGAAGAAGGTAGCAGAGGACAACTCCTGGAAACGACGCACAAAAGAACGGTCACGTCGGTGTCAGTGTCGACAAACCTCAAGAGAATGGTCGACAAATGAATAAATGAATTACGAAATTATTTGTGTGACATTGTGTGGTACGAAATAAGACAGAGGAAAGCATAAAAATCAATACATTTATATTGTTATAGCATACAGATCGAAAAGATATCGATAAAATTATTTTTCTACTCTCGATAATCACAATAATCTACGTTTGCAAAAATAACACATAGAGTGTGTAAAATGATAGTGTGACACGATATCTTAAAGCAGACTTGTTGGACATATAATTTACCGGATGATCGACTAGTGCTCGTTACGACACACCATTATGTAAGTGAAGTTCTGAACTTTGGTGACAGTCGAAAGTAGAAAGCTAGTGTAAGTAAAACTGAGTGATATTTTAGGATTTCACGGTCTGTCTATCTGACGACAGGCACCACGCCTACCTTGGCGACGGCGCCCGTGTCTTGTTGCTAATTCTATCACGAGCCACGCTCGCTTTCGGCCCGGATCCGCTGTCCCCACACAAGAGATGTGCTGGAATGTCTGCTGGCGGAGTCCGATCCGCCACATGATTTGAAGGTTTGTGGACTGCACACAGGAGCGTAACTTTGAGTGGCAAAATGTTGGATACCAAGAAAGAGAACTTATGTAAAATTTGACAACGTTTGATGAGTATTTTAAATGTTATTCTTTCGACAGTCAACGCGAATAAACATTTTATGTTTCTGCTTAAAATGTAACAGTAAAAACTGTTTAAATACAGTAGTTACGCTAAAGCGACCAGAGCGGATTACTTGCAATGGTTTTCATTTTGAAGTTGTTTTTGCCGCGTGATGCTAAACACTTCGGCCACCACAAAGTACCTGCTCTCTCGCCTCGATGCATTTGACACATGGGCACTACACAAGATCTTGAGGATACCGTATACTCGCCATGTGTCAAATGCGGAAGTCAGAAGAACCACTGGTTGTTCACCGCTCTCTCACCTGGTGACTAATAGACGTCTGTGGCTCTTCGGCCATATTACTCGCAGTTCACCTCGAGCGCGAGGACCACCATCGAGCCCTTGCAGCGTGTATCCGACAAGTACCGCCCGACTGGAAGCGACCAGCAGGAAGATCTAGCCACATTTGGCTCCGTGCAATTGAGGCAGACCTTTGCAAGTTGGCCCTCTGAACTTTGGCCTCGCAACTGCCTGGAGAAAGGCCACTCACTACTCGAGACGAATGGCGACATATTGTGGACACAGCAACGCTCCAGCCGAGTACGCTCTGAAAGAAGAAGAAAATGCTAAACACCCGTCGCGCGGTGTCCGTCTGTCTGTTCGTCTGTGTTCGTCGAAACGAGTAAACACATCTTCATTTTTTTCACCATCCGGCAGATCCAGCATTCAAGTTTTTTTCACACCAAACGTTATGGCAATATTCTGACAGGGACTGGGTCAAAAATAGCGATTTTCGACCAATATCTGGCTTTGACATCGATTACTGCTGGGTCGCGTGTCAACATTTCGACGGCGGAGTATAGGTTATAGCATTTATGCGTCGTTCGTCTTCCGCGATCAACAAACGCCGTCGCGCCACGCATCAGTGAATCCAAAACAGTGGGTCCAAAACATTATAAAAGAGGCCACGTGACAGGCAGCCTCGACGTTACGCCGAAGACAACAGAACAGAATTTAATTGTACGTGGAGTCATAAATCTGAAGCCCAAGTAACTAATAATAAAAGACTGCGCTCGAGGTATTGTACTATTGAAGCTATACAGAGAGGCACGAAGCAACGCGCAGCCTCTCTGCGATAGCTGAGCTTCTTGTTGTTTTTGACAGTCTGAATAAGTGTGGGACAGGTGATATGCGAACGTGGACTGTCTCCGGATTCATAATTTACTATAATTTAATATTGTTACCCTGAATTCTGCTAAGTGCAAAATATTATTTTTGTACGAATTCTTTTACGTCGCGGGTTGCAGATTTGCAAACTACGGGGATATTTTGGCCAAAAATGACTGCAGACGCGGACCGGATCGCAGTAATGGAATTACGAACTTACAGCGGACTGAACTTTAAAGTTTCGCACACCTCTGCGTCGCACGCGACTACAACCCTCATTACCGGCCGCTTGACCACCTCACCTGCACTGTGTACGCCTCGGCCACGGCAAATTAGGCGAGAGATTGATGGCTCGAATTACGAGTCGATACAACAGCTCGACGACGCTGTCGTAAATATACTACGAAGAACGCGTGTCACTGAACGATTACAGGATGTGCTGGTCCGTCTTACACGTCATCGTGAATTCGAACTTTTAAAATGTATTTATGAGTTCAGTTCAGTGAATAATTTCAATTAAATTAATTACCCTGCGACGCCATGCATAGCGCGCACTATAGCCTACTGTCGCAAGATGTCTGTCCGTCCGTCCGTCACACGCCGGTATTATCGAAACGGATAAACATATTATCATCAAACTTTTTTCACAGTCAGGTAGCCACAACATCGTAGTTTTTACCACGCGATGCGTATGCATAGCGCGGACTATGCCGTGGTAAGATATCTGTCCGTTCGTCCATCTGTCTGTCCGTCTGTCACACGCCGGTACTCTGTCGAAACGGCTAAACATATCATCAATGTTTTTTCACTGTCACGTAGCCAGACCATTCTAGTTTTTTTCATACCAAACGTGATGGCAATTCCGACGGGGACCTTCCTAACAGGGGCGTCGAATGCAAGGGGTATGAAAAAAATCACGATTTTTCGACCAATATCTCGCTTTATCTAGGAAATTATGCAATACAGAGCTATAGTTACTATGGAAGGCAAATTGGAAACCGCATCCAAGCTTTCAAAAGGTACCAGCTTGAATGATCTTGAGTGACCTCTAACCCAGATTTCAAGGTCACGATATTATTCAACGTCAAATAACTCAAAAACGGTACCAGGTATACAAGATAGAGCTATATTTACAATGGCCGACCAATAGAAAGTCGTATGTATATCGAACGATGGTGCCATATTCAATGACCTTGAACGATCATGGATCCTTAGTTTCAAGGTCACGCCATTCTTTGACGCTGACTATCTCAGAAACGGTACGAGATAGTTTCAATGAAATACTAATAGGGACTTACACTTACACAAACCCCACTCAACAGTGTCATTTCGAATGACCTTGAGTGATCTTTAGTGACTTAGCAAAATATTCAATGACATCTCTGCTACAGCTGAGCCTCTTGTTTCCGTACCAAACGGTATGGCAGTATTCTGACGGGGAGTCGCGACCCGCCTATCGGGGGTGTCTATGCAAAAGCGGTATAAAAATTGCGTTTTCGGCAATATCTCGGTTTATTTTGGAACTGATACAAGATAGAGCTATTTACAATAGCAGACCGATAGTAATAGTTTATGGAACGGCTCCATTTTCAATAACCTTGAACGGCCCCTAACCCAGATTGCAAGGTCACACCATTATTTGACTCAGACTATCTCAGAAACGTTACGAGATACAGACATATACTGTATCTCACAAAACGCGCCAACTTTGGCAAGCTGTAGTTTCGACAAGCGTGGACTAATTTTGATAAGGAGCATCAACAAGCTTTCGGAAATGGTATGCGTATTCAACTGAAAGTGTGATGCAAAACAACTCGCTTAATGCTATTAACTGAATACATTGAATATAATCAATGATACAAGTAATATTTTCTCATCATTAGTTAGCCGACTGACATTACGAGCTCATTTTTGCACTTACGGTTTGTGGTTTAACATAAACCAATGTAGGCCATGATAGATCACGTGAATTTTGAACACGCAGAGACTAAACAACGCGAAAAGTCAACAGATGTAGTGACGTGATGAAAGTTCAATAAGAACAGACGAAGAACACGCCCCCAAAGACGAAACTTCTTATGTTGAGTTTCGCTCACACGCGGGTGGATGGAAACAACTTCCTGTGCTCTCTACCGCCTCAGTGAAGGAGCAAGAAAGTTTCCATAGCGACACTTGCGAAGTTCAAAGGATGATGAGGGCGACGACGGCAGGTGTTGCATGATATACTGTCGGCCTGTTGCAGCAGCTTGCCCTCCAAGTCGCAGTTTCTATGGAACGACGCTCAGCGCTCCGTTAGAATGCGTTTGAAGACGACCGCGAGTCAAGAACCCGTGTCGGCCTGCACGTCGGTCCACGAAAACCGTTGCCGTTGAATATGTCCGCCCACATCCGCCGTTCAAAATCGGACTGCTTCGCCTCGACGGTCGCGCGTGGTCGGCACTTCTAGGCGTAATGCCGGTCGATCGGCCGTCTGTCGTGTTACAATACCAAGTTAGTAGACTTATAGTTCGTGTGACAGCTGGGACGTAGTCGTTCAACAGATGTGCGCCACCTAGCGACTGGACTGAGACTGCCACTGAAACAGTTGCCGACTGGTCATGCCTCGTTGGAACGTAGTCAAGCGAAGCGAACGACACGTCTCTAATGAATAAGCAGCGAGCGACTGTCCACGACACTGAGCAGTCATTACACGTCCGATCACCGATCAACTCGTCGGCACATTATTATGGGATTAATACATGCCATCACGTTCAGCACTGCAGGTGCAGAATAGCACCTAGTCCACGGATCTTCACGATGACTTTAGTACTGTATAACGAACGAGCTGTATCGCAGTACATAGGTGTGAACAATAAATTGTGCATCAAAATTCTTGCTTGACCTAGGCATATAATAAAAAAATATAATTATCGACCATGAAAGCGCCAGTTTATAGTATTTTGCAATCGTATGATATTGTGTGACGGATCAGATGTGTGGCCTTTCAGCCTACACTGTGTTCCAAAAAACATGTGACTAAGTAAGAGTAAGGTGAAACAGAACTGACCGTTTACAAAGATTTTGGGGGCACTTATTACCAAGAGTAGGCCTATAGGCCATCGACAGGTATTTTTAGTTTTCCACCTCACATATTTTAGTGCAACTACTTTAACGTGGGAAACTGTCGAGACCTAAATATCATGAATTTAGCCTTAAATTGCTTATTTTCCCAGTGCCACAGTTAGTGATGTAAAATTTCATGAATTTTTTTGCCCTGAAATATTTCATAAAATATTTATGAAATATTTCAAAAATTTCACGATGTTTTTTTCCGGCTTTACGCTCATCCGTTTAACATTTTTTATACGTCAAACATTACATTTCATTCATTAATGCATACTGCAGCTCGATCCCTAAGTGGGACGTTAAACCCTACTATACCATACCACACCTATAGCGTATCTGCAGGCCTACTTTGGTTGGTTGCGTGGCACAGTGGTAGAACGTCGGTTTCTGACAGGCGAACTTTCGCTGTCCTGCTCGATCTGCAGCTGACGGGTGACCACTCATGTGGGTAAACCGTCTGCTGTAGGTCAGCCAACCAGGCCGACTCAGCCTTTCATCCTTTCTGGGTAGATAAATAAGTAGTAGGCTGCAATTAGATGTCCGCAACCTCAGTCTGGGGATGCGCCATCTGGTGAATGCTTACGACGTAGAGGCAGGTACGGTGTAATTTGCAGGTAACACTGTGTGATCCGTATCTGAGCGCCTTGAGTGTGAGGTACGACAATAAAGGCGCTATATAAATCCACTTCCTTTACCTTTACTTGCTTGGTTTGCTTGTATAAGTCATTTCACACCATAGATATCGAAATATCTTGCCGGATGAAGGCCTTCGGGTTCTCGAGTTATTCGGTATGTACGCGACGGACAGACGGACTAAAGCAACGCTTACTGTCCATTTTCCTACGGGGGAGGGCATAATAATTTGTGTAATTAATAATAAATGAATATCTAAGCAAAACAACCTATCAAAATTTAGTTCATTACCTATCCTGTCGGGCATCGGCGTATCTTAATTTCTTCTATGGCCGTATGCTAAAATGCCTTGGCCTCGGGACGTGTGTCCTCGAAGGTCCAGGTCTTGGTCTTGCGGCCTTGACCTTAAGATTTGGGCCTAGGTTACGTCACTGGCAATAATCTCCATAATCAGTAACGAGTCGGTTACAACAGCTTCATTCTATCATATCTACGACTCGGTTGCTTCCTTCTGCCAAAGTCGTATATCCTCCTAAATCCAGTGAATGAAACGTGCCATCCCTCCCCAATGTATATGAAAAGTAAAGCAGCAAAGTAAATGTGGATTTGTATAGCGCATCATCGTGAACACATCTCTCATGCGCTACAACTTCCCGTACGTCGGCGCTGATGTCCATTATTATTATTATTATTAAACGAATATTATTAAAGTGTCATTAAGTAGCCTAAAGATTACTTCAAGAACACTTAACAAAGTCAAAATACAAAATAAAATGCGATGTGCGCAGTTTGGAAAAATTAAGGGAATGACGTGGCAAAAAGATGCGTTTTCAGACGACACTTGAAGGTGCCGAGTGTGTTAACTAATAACTAGCCCTCAGCCAACAATGCAAAATGCGAGACTGTGGATACAGGTCACGCGATGTGACTGTTTACCCCAGCTTTCGCCGGGTACTCAAGCACCTACTGATGTAGGGACGGCTGAGACTGAGTAGACCTGGGTGGCCGGGGTGGTAACGTTTACCCGTCCTAAGATGGTCACCGATCCAGGCACTAACCGGGCCTAGCGTAGATTAACAACTTCGATCAAGACCAACGTGTTACTGCTAAGCCAAACCGGCAGCCAATGCTACATTCTTCCTGTGCGCTGGCTTGCTACAAGATGTGGAGGAGAGTTATACGATTTTGGAGCCTTTTAAATGCAAATCTGTACATCAACCCTTTACAGTGCAGACGCAATTATAGTGCCACATCAAATAATATGAAGTTGGTACACAGGTCGTTGATGGTTGGGCTGTTGGATTCGGTACAGCGATGAGGGGCTTGCGCAGTGCCGCAGCCTGCCCAGGCCCCTCCTCGTTGTACCAAATGTAACAGCCCAACTATCAACAGCCAGTGTACCAATCACCGTATTGCTGTATTGTCCGTTGCTCTGCAATTTTAATGTGCCCATAAAGGGTTAAAAGCTAGATGTCAGGCAACTGTCACGACAACAACTTTTATCCCCTGCTTAAAACTGCTAAGATGCAACACGAGTCATCTCCTGCCTCCTACCATCCACCAACACCAGCATGACATAGATGATTGCTTCAGGGTGACACTGCATTAGTACAGGAGAAACACCGGATCAGTGGGGCAAGGCAGATGCCTGCTTTTCATATCAATGTTGCAGGCACGATACAGATGTTGTGCAAGTCCATACGGCATGACGTTAAGGCTTAACATCACTTTTATCACAAGCAGTAAATTAAGATTTATTGAGCAACACTCAGCACATGATGATGGTATTACCAACGACATATTGGCGTCACTCAAGATTAACTGGGTGTTTCCAAGTATGCAAAATTACAACTTTATAGAGTACAGAATAATATGGTTACATCAAAAGAATACTAAAATATACACAACAAAACGTCTTCACAAACCAAAAAAACACACAACACAACTGTAGCCTGCTTAACACGTCACAACACACCTCAGCACTTGTTAGCAGTCAATTACTCCAAAGAAACTGAGAAGAATATGTGGTTTCCAGATATTGGCTTTCTTTACAAAGCAAGCGTAATAACACAGCTGCAACTAGATAAAGCCACTCCATTACATTCCATGGCTTTGTAAGATGGCGCCATAGGCCACTGGCCAAAATGCACAACTTATGAGCCCCCCCCCCCCCC
>Ga0209149_1002055_pt1 | contig 10952 bp, 7 predicted proteins | sample WorMetTyACAVOLI2_FD_187423 | JGI IMG/M metagenome (GOLD analysis project Ga0209149, IMG submission 187423) | Marine gutless worms symbiont microbial communities from Max Planck institute for Marine Microbiology, Germany - Olavius algarvensis... ...
AAAATTTCGAAAAACGTAGTCCCATTTCGTTGGATCATCAGTAAAAAGGACTGCGTCATCAGCGTAGTTGATATCGGTGAGATGAAAGTTGCCAACATCGACTCCAAAACAGCCAGAACAGTGTCGAACAGGTCAATTTTTTTTCTTTGCTTTTTGTCATCTATCATGTTATTGGTGAATAAAGATTTGCAAAAATAGTTTGATTGACAGGTCAAGATGTCGTCGTTCGTACGTAGAACGGCAGCTCGATTCTCTTCGCAATCGGGCCCCACGGCGTCGGCGATTGCTCAGCGCAAGGGTTCCGACCTGCACCCGATCATGGAAGACTACGGCAGCGCCGGACGCGAGACGGACGGGAGTCAGTCCGGCGGCGTTAGCACGAGCGCCACGTTCACCACTGACGACGGGGAGTCCAAGGACCGCGACGACAGCGAACGCCGGCCTCTGGGCGCCGGGCAGATCGAGCTGCAGGACCTGAAGGGCGTCCAGCACAGGTGAGTACTACCTCACGCCTGATCGATTAAGCTTAACCCTTTAGAGCGCAATTATAGAGCCACATGAAATAATACGAAGTTGGTACACTGGCCGATGATGGGTAGGCTGTTACATTTGGTACAGCGAGGAGTTGGCTGGGCGGGCTGCGGCGGCGCGGCCCCGCCCAGTCCCCTCAGCGCTGTACCAAATGTAACAGCCCGCCCATCAACGACCAGTGTACCAGTCATCTATTGCTGTATAGTGGTCAGTTGCTCTGTCGTTGTAATGTGCGCATTAAGGGTTAATTGAAAAGCGCGACTCTGCGTCGTCTTCCTCGAAACGATTCCACAGTTTCTGCTTCAGTGAGGTCGTCAGGTTCCAGATATCTGCAGTCCATCGGTGAAAAAGTTCTTCTCTAGCCTACATTTTAGTTCGCTGTTGGTTTAAACAGTTTTGCCTCATGACCACGTGTCCTATGTGTCGATTCTACGACATACGCTCCTGCAGACATCCTCGGAGGTTACCCCAAGACAAAATGCCCCCCCCTGGAAATACCCCCGTGGAGTGTAGTAACGTGCTTAAAGCGAATATTTGAAAGCACCAACCCATACTCCTGACCCTACGAGGCGGGGTTCTGACCTCTAACTGACCAACGGGGGCACCTCCGGGAGATTTTCTCTCGGGGGTAATCTCGGGGGGGGAATGTCTCCAAGGGGTTATTTCTGGTGTCTGCCGCAGAGCAGAGCCATAGATTGGCTCTGCCGCAGAGAACAATCGAGAACATGCTATCGATCTTTATCGTCGTTGGCGTCATTTTCGTTCAATTTACCTACACTGGTAAAAGTATATACAGTAGATCATCAAAAATTTATCGCAGCTGACATTTTGCTTTATTATAATTTGCTATAAAAGTCCACATGCGCCATTACGGCCTTTCGTCGACCCGTCAACCGCGCTATTTGGGCACGGCATTCATCATCATTATCGTCCTCGTCAATCATCATTCGTCGTCATAGTCCTGTCGGCTGTGCATGAAAACTGTCAACGACAATAAACTGAAATCATTCTAAAATGAAAATTAAAAAAAACTGTCGAGTCGACACAGATGATAGATTCAAACAAGAGACATACAAAAGTATATGTGTAAATAACGTTGCACTGCTACTCAGTTTTCTCTTAGTTTAATCGTGTAATAAGTAAGTAAGTCAGTAAAAGATTTAAACAGCGCCAAAGTCTATTAAAGAATCAAGCCGCCATTTTTCTTAAAGCGTTCGTTTGATGGCCGTATATAACTTTGACTAACTCGGCCGCGATTTGACTATGATTCGACGGCGCCGCGTCTTTGGCAGAGAGCTAGGCCTAATGTGCAGTTCCATACAACCAGTCTAATTGCAATTGAATTGTAGTTGTAACCATCGCTTCGAATGCAGTGGATATCCCCCGGACATATTCCTCCTGACAGTCCCCCCGGACAATTTGCCTCCCCACGTAGGACATTTCCCGCGGCTTTTAAAGCGAAAATTTAAAAACTGGCACTAACCGGTATCGCTGACCCTCACCAACCCACAAGGTGGGGATTTTTAAAAAATGACCCTAACCGATCTACTTCTATCATTTTTTTCGTAGACGTTAACGATAGACCGCTTTACAGCGCCGGAGCCAGAGTACTGGAACAAGGGGGGGGGGCATGGGCAGTTTTGTGAGGGGCACATGGCGAGCGCGTGGAGCGCGAGCCTATAACGGGGGTCTTGGGGCAGAGCCCCCAGCGGGGACCAGGGGTAGAGCCCCTGGTCAGGGGGTTAGGGAACAAAGCCCCCCTGAAGCTGAAAGCTTTTTAGCTCTTGGACGTGCAACGGACAGGGCAAATTTGTACCTTTTGCAGTATTTTCAGCAGTTTATTATAATAAAATAGAAAGGTGTAAGATAAAGGCAGGCACCCCACAATAGGTGGTAACGTCTTGTTTCGAATTATCCAAGGCACGGCAAAAACGAATTGTAGCCTACTCAAGTTTGTTTCTTTGCTTGTAACTTATTCTTGCTGTGCTTTGTAACTTTTTTAAACATACGTACAGGTTATGTTCAAAGTACTAGACTAGACGCGCCACCATATACATATACACCATTGGTGACCGTGCGTCTCCTGCTGTCGCCTCCCGCGTGTGGAACCGTGAAAGGGCTTACCAGCCAACGTCGCGTGCAGGCTGCATCATCATCATTGTCATCGCTTAAACGCCAGCTAAAGACGGCGCTCTTTGCGAGAAACTTCGCCGACATCTGACAACCTCAGTTTGCTATTTTCGAGCTGCGATCCCGTCCTTTCAACTGTACTTTTGTGCAGTGTCCTAGACCTCTTCCGACCTTACGTAACCTACATCATGCTCGTTTAATAATAATAATAATATTAATAATATTAATTAGTTACCAAATTTGGGAAAGGTGAGTAGATAAGAATGTGGGCCACGATTATTATTGCAGAGTCGTTCACGCGAATTATGGGTTCGGCAGCTTGTAATGTGTACAGTACCATCGTCGCCGTCGTTTCTTGCAGTATAACTTTATGGATCCTGGTTGGGGGGGGGGCAGAATTTCCTACGGCCACTGGGGGGAGGCTGGCCCCCCTTGCCCCCCGCTGGCGCCGGCGCTGTCGCTCTATATTGTAGATCGGCTGATGGTGGTGGTGGAAGGGGAATGTCGCACACCATGTAAAAAGAGAGGGGAAATTGTCCAGGGAGGACTGTCCCGGGGGGAATATATCTGGGGAATATGTCCAGAGGAGAACTGTCCAATGGCCATATTGTGTCCATGATACCTTAGCTCACAATTTCGGGCGATTTGGTTGTTTGGTTTACTGGCGCAACAAAATGTTTGCGTTCGTTTCGGAGATTCAAGGTTCATGTTGACGGCGCAGCTGATTGAAGCGATAAACTATCGCCGAAACTCGGTCCGTTGTTTTAGGACATGCGGCGGGTTACATGCTGTTTCACACCACTCTTGTCGCGCCGGACGGCCGCCGCAGGGTCGTTAAGCCGGCGATTGTGTCTGTCGCGCCGCTTCCGGCTTGAGTGATGACGTCAGATCGGCGAGGTGGCGACACGTCGAGCGATGATGCCGACGCCACGCCAGCCCAGCTGCCGCATCCGCGCAGCATGAAAATCCGCTGAATATCGTCGGCCGCGATCTGCTTATAGTGTCTGATTGAAGCTAACCTCTGCGCCCGTTCATCTGTAGTGCAGCCAACGCTGTACTACTGTTCTGCTAATTACCAAGTTAGCCTGGTGACTGCAATAAATATAAACAAGCAATAAAATATTCAAACTTACATGTGGTATTGCGAAGACGGGCATGTTCTTTTCTTCCGTTTCCGTGTTTTCGTTTATTTTCAATCTTGATAGTTAAACGCGAGATACGGCAGTGGTAGCTAAATCCAAAGTACTGCAATGTTGCTTGTAATCATCGTTCATTACGTCAGAAGCAAACGTTCCGTCCGCAAATTCTACCATTGGACCGAGAAAACATGCGTTCAGACTACACAGCATTCTGAGAGATCATATCTCCGAAAACGCCCAAGTGCAACTCACCCTTGAACTCAAGTCCGTCAACCAAAAGTGATCCAGAATCATAAGACCAAGTTTAAATGAAATTTCTTGATTACTTTTGCGGTGATCAATGATCATGCTATCAGAGAAACAAATGCACAAACAGGGTTGAACTACACTGTGTCTCAAAAGCATGTTTTGTTATAACTGTATGACTTTACCGTTTTTCGGTAAATGAAGGTGAATAAAAACCAGACCTCTGTACAACTAATATAACATAACTTCGTTAATTCACAACGTTTACTAATTATTTTTATCAGAGAGATACCTTATTCAATTCTCAATTGACTACAATAAAATGTTTTAATTGGCTTGGAATCAGCTGCACGGTTTCCATAACAACAGTAGCTACTTGAAAATAATTTACTTGACACGTCTGACACAGCGGAGGTCTGTGTCAAAAAACCGGACAGATATTTTGACATAGCTCGATCATAAGTAATTTAGTTGTAATAAAATTTGGAAGATACTCTGCGTTCAATGTTCTTAATTAAACGTCAACGTTAGAAGACAGTTGTGTTTACAGCAGTGTACCAGCTGAAGCGGTTGCCACAGCAACCCTTAAGATACCACAGTTTATGCAGCCTTATACGAACAAAAAAGTTAAAATTCTTTTAAACGAACAGTGTTTCTTTCGGAACGTTACAATGAAAAGTTACAACAAGTGTTCGAAGTTCTGACTTTCGGCCTTGACACAGACCCACGATCGTTTTTCCACAGTGCCACTCGTTTATTGCCCTGTCGATGATACGTTGTTCGATTGTAAGTCAGACCCGACCTCCGCTGGGTGTGTCAAGTCGTTACTATAGTTATGGAAACCACCTAGAAGGTTCTAAGTCAGTTTAAAACTTTTAGGCTATTGTAGTTAATTGAAAACTGAATGAGGTCACTGACGTACTACCAAAAATAATTAGTATTATTATTATTAAGTTGGTGAAGTTGTGTTATATTAATCGCAGGTGTCCGTTTTGTGTTTTGTATCCGACCTGTGCAAACTAAAATGCAAAATGAAATACAGGTATACCAAGGCACTTTAAAGTTAAATTTTAGCCTCTGGCCGAACTGGACCCGACCCGACCCGCCCTTTCCTGTAAATTTTCTGACCCGACCCGACCCGGCCTGACCCACAAGTCGGGTCAAGAGTCGTGCAATTCTGTAACAGACCCACGAACGTCACTCTTACATCGTCGATTAAATGCAGCAGAAGTTTGATGGCAGGCAGTGTCTGTGCAGCTCCATTTGACGCAGCACTCAATAGCGGACTGCGGAAGATTATTGCACCAAATCTATTCATATTGTTCAGATATCGACGAAAGATGATCTTCGTCGCTTTGCCGACCGAAATTCATCGATTTCGCATATTTCGTCAATAACGACGACGAGCGACGACGGCGTTTGATGGTCGGCTTGGTGTGGACATCAGTGACAAACGTTCAGCAGTTATTATTCGCATCTCGGCGGCGCCGCGGTCTATACGGCGACGTCGCAGCAGTAACGTAGAGATGCGCGCGATACCGCGATCACGAAATACCGCGGTACCGTAAACTTGTCGCATATCGCGGTACATGTTACCGTCTCACGGTATCAACAAATCACTGCACTGTCGCTACTGGGCACAGAGGGCATCTCGTCGACTGCTCTTATAGTTTGTCTTATAGTTTTGCATAACTCAGTGTAAAAGTGTTGTGTACATTTTTTTGTAATTGCGAAGGTTGCTGTGTTTGTCGCGCTCAGCTATGCTAGACTAGAGCGCGACTTAGGCATAGACGGCGCCTTCCGTCCGTCTGTCTGTCTGTCCATCCGTCCGTCTGTCACAAGCCGGTACCGTATGAAGACAAATGCTCATAGCATCACGCGGTTTTCACCATCGGTAGCCCACGGACTCTAGTTTTTTGACAGAGACTTTTCACGTCCTACGTCCCATGGAAACCTCCTTGCGAAGGCTTCAAACGAGACTGAGGTGGACAAAAACGGCGAAAAAAACGGATATTTTGATCAATAAATCAAATCAAAAATCAAAAAGCATATATTGTGTCTCGGAAACGATAGAAGATAGGCATATAGTTACAATGGAAGACCAATAGGAAGGTGCATGGGCTTTCGATTGGTACCAATTTTGATGACCTTCAATGGCCTGGAAGTGGCCATAACGCACCACCACCGTGCCCTATACACCGTGAGTCAGAAAAAACTGGACCCTTTTTCATTTGAGCATAACTTTTACAATTTATACTGTCCGATTTTAACAATTCTTTCACTGTTGCAGACAGAATTATCTGCAGACAAACATGTAATTGAATTTGACGCTATACCTGTAGTTTGTCGCTGCATTATCTTTAGGTATGAAATACATACGCTTCTTCATAGGAACTGTTGAATAAGTCTGCAATGCGTGTGGTAATTTCATTGCTTCAGGAAATTCTGGTGATATCTTTTGCTGTCTTCTTCGATGCTGCTTCACGACGTCATACCGACGTCATTCAGTGTTTACCTGTTTACAGTGCCTGTTAGTTTATTTAAGTCTACGTAAAATTATGGGTTGAGCGACGAAGATAAGATTTTGATCAAAAACTTGCAGGATTCAAAAGGGTACCGGGGGTACGGCGCCAAGGAAACTACTGAGTTTCCTGAAAGAAGCCGGAGCAAAAGTCGACTGTCATGCAGCGTCGTGTCTACCGGAGACAAATGCGTGGATGACTTGAAACGGCAGCTCATCGATGTTTGGTGCGGTCTTGAACAGTCGATTTTTGACGAGGCTACTGACCAGTGGCGAGGAAGACTTTGAGCGTGTGTCCGTACTAAAGGAGGACACTACGAGTACAGCTTGTGAACTGACAATGTTGATTTTGTCCATGTTACGTTCAATGTGACTTGTTTGACTGTTACATCTTTAATTACGAAAGCATGCCAGCAACGTTGGTCAATACATTCTTGTTCATTTTACAAGGTAGTCCACTAGCAGATTTGAGACGTGGTGGGAAATTTTAGGATACACTTGGTCGCAGTTAAATTTTGTCTGCAACAGTGAAAAATATTATTAAAATCGGACAGTATTGGGCAAAGTTATGCTCAAATGAAAAAGGGTCCAGTTTTTGTGACTCACAGTGTATATATATAGCTTTATTCGGGGACACTGTCCAGACATGAATGAATCTGTAGACCCATACTATCAGCAGCAAAAAAGTAGCTCCGCCGCCGGGTCCGTAGATTTCAGCAATGTACAGATCGTGCAGGGTGAGTGATCCTAAGCTTGAAAACAGAAGCAACTAATTTTAGCACAGCGTCATCAAACCGCAACGGCACAGCGATTTAAGAGACAACTGCAAGTCTGCCTATGGTCATGTCTTCCACTTCACCTGCGTAATCTGGTAAAACATCTCAGACAAGTTACATGTTGGCGATAAACAAAATAGTCAAACAATAAAACCCCGAATTCAAAAATTATCAGCATTAACTTAACACGTTGAACCATGAAAACACCCCAAACTGTGCTCATGTCCACCTTGAGCCCTGAGACAAGCAGAGAGACGGCAATGCCACTGACTGATGGCTGCAACAACAGTCGAACGGTCCAGCTTTCTCCGTTCGACTAACAGTTCTGCAAGACGTCATTAAAATAAAACATCTTGGGTAAGGGTATTACACAGGCTTCGTCGGAAATGCAACTGCAGTTGTGTACTGAGTAGACTCAGGAATAAGTCCTCAAAATGGTGTAAAATTTCATCAATCTAAATAAAAATTATGCTACAAATTCTCTGGCTTTGTTTTTTGTGGACACAGTGTATTCGAAAGTAGTATACAAGATAGAGATATATTTACAATGGCAGACTGATACGTGGCGTACTTAATTATGCCGTCACCAATGACCTTTGTCGGCCTTCAAGGTCATTTTAGCTATATTTTTTGTTGGAAAATAGCTATCTCTTCCGGTCTCTGATAGAAAGTCTAGGTGATGTAACGAAGCATGACGTTGCCGATGACGTTGAATGACTTTTGAAGGTTATTTCATACTGTAAACGGTATCATTGTCTCCTATAACTCAAAAATACCGCATGCAATGTACGGCGTCAGTTACAACGGTCTGAGGTCATATGTAAGCAATATTATTTCTACTGTCGTATTCTGTTATATGATGTTGAGCGCGGCCTGTTAGCGATAGCAAAGTTTCTTGTATTAACCGGGAACACTATTATAATTATTGTCATTTTCCTAATGTCGAAGCTGAAGTGAATTGCGTTTGTTGCGTGCTTCAAACGTCGTGCAATGTTCGGATAAACTGATTTTAAAGATGACGTGAAAAATACCGCGATGTGCTAGTATAAGATCACGATGTTACGATGCCGGTATTGTACTCTATCGTGCATCTCTAATTCTCTATCAAAACGGCGGAAGCGGCGATTTAGCACTGTGTGCCGCGATGGCGACGCGAGACGCCTCTGAGGATGATGGGATATATTTCCTTTAACTGAAAGTACGAAGCTACGATCACGACGAACGATAACGAAAAAAATGAACAACTCTGTAGAAAGTAGACTGTGCTCAGAAGAACGCAAACCTCCGCCAAGGCGTCTAACCTCAACCAAAAGTGATCCAGGATTCGAATCCGTATTTCCTGATTAATCTGGATTCGGATCCAGATGTCTGCCGGATCGTTGCCAAAATGTTGTGGATTCGTTATCTTGTCGGCGTCCGTCATTTCGCCGAGTGTCGGGAAAATCCACCGGTGACCGTATGAGAAATGCTAATAAATCTCCTAAAATCCCCTATTCCGTTATGGTAAGGGAAGTGGAAAAGTCATCCCGAAACCGTATCCGGAAACAGGTCACCACCAAAAGTTCACCAGTTCTTCTGATTGATAGGCCCAATCATAACACCAAGTTTCGATGAAATCGGCTGATGACGTTTACGCTAGTCCACTAGTCCCGCACACAGAATGACATTTGACAGAGAGAATGACGGACACGCCGACCTGACCGCATAACTTCTGCCTTGGCGGAGGTTTTTTCTTTCTTTATTTCTTTCTCCATGGGTGGCACACGCTCCCTTCGCATGCCAGCGCTGAGGCCTGGCTCACAGGCTGGCCCAATGCGCAACCCCAGGGAAGGGACTAGTGTAGTGTTGCGCGACACCATCAGGCTAACCTGATGGTGTGTGTATATAGTGTGTAGTTGTTGCGCGATCTCTCCTTATAGAGCGCCGTGTAGGGCTAAGGGAGGGATCGGGAGTGGAGAGACCTTGTGCCACGATATTACCCTGCTCGGCTTATAACCACTGTTTCTCTGGCGACTAATACCTTCTTCATGATGGACGGCCATAGCTCATGCGCACCTCGCACCGTGGGCCCCAGGGTCCAATTTAACGGTGCGTGTGAACTTAGCCATTGATGACCGGCCAGGCATACAACAGGAGGCCATCTGTTGTCAGTGGTGCAAGCAGCGACTAATACTTAGCGTCTCTGAACCCAGTATTAGCCAACGGTCACAGCTTAAAGAGGACACCGTCGAACCCTCTGTGCCTGCCCGAGAATTTAATCTCAAAGCATACGCCGTTATAACCTGACACAATGATCCGGCCAGCCCGGGCCTCGAACCCAGACTCGCCGATCACCGTAACCAGGCAGCGCGTACCGCGATGCCACCAATAGCGCCACCGGGGCAAGCGCCTTGGCGGAGGTAATAAACCTAAAATGTAGGCGTAAAGAACGTAATGAAGGCGGAGAGAGTAAATACGTAAGTAAGTAATGCTTTATTGAAAACTTCGACAGACGCAAAGTTGCATACATGCATAAGAATAAGTTACACGTGTAAAGCGATAACGAAACAAATATCAAGCGTAGTCAGCTGAACGGTGTAGACTGAAAGCACAACTCGATAGCAGTTTTCTGCTGGCGGCATCGAGTGAACTTTACGAACAGGAATACCGTCGCTAATGATGACCGGTGCGGCCTTAGTTACTAGTCATTCAATTCGTAGTCGGTCGCATCGCTGCTGTCGCGTACTACGTCATACCAACTCGATCAGTGACGTCACTGCCACGTCACTTCCGCTTCATGTAGAATGCCATGCCGATTGTTTGTTTCACAGCTGTTTGCTACGTCAAACCGGAAACAGTGAAATAGTGCGCACGCGCATAGCCACAAACCGATAAGTTCTACTCTATGACTGAACACGTGCATGCATACTACATTGTGTTCTAAAAAATCATGTGACTACGTCTTCGATGATAAGTTGAACTATAATTGTCCGTTTGCAACATTTTTTGGCACTCGCTGATTAACAACATTATCGTCTGCAATAAATCTTGTTATTGTTCTATTATAAACCGTAAGTTGAATAATAAGTAGGCCTAAGTAATATAATATGGTGACAGTTTTGCAGTTAATATCCTAGTATTGTAGCGTTGAGAAAATCTGCTATTTAAGGCTAAATTCAAGATATTTAGGTCTCGACAGTTTCCCAAGGTAAAGTAGCTGCATTAAATAGGTGCGGTGGGGAACGAAAAATACCTGTCAATGGCCTATAGTCTTAGTAATAAGTGTGCCAAAAATCTTTGTAAACGGGCAGTTCTAGTTCAACATCATCGAAAACGTGGTCACATTTTTTTTTGAAACACAGTGTAGTTTTATAATACTATCTAGTTCGCATAGATAATTTATTATTGTATCCTACCATACTTTATCTGTTAGTTTGTTACTGTGATCTAACTGCTACACGGCTGACGGTGACTTATTCGCCTTGCTGTTGAGCATTAATTTCTCGACAATTGTGACCAGTGGCGGGTCCAGAAATTACTGACGGGGGGGGCGGGGACGGGGGGGCTGGGGGGCGGAGCCCCCCAGATACGGGGGGCTGGGGGCTGTGCCCCCAGCGGGGGTGCAGGGGG
>Ga0209149_1002056_pt1 | contig 10952 bp, 9 predicted proteins | sample WorMetTyACAVOLI2_FD_187423 | JGI IMG/M metagenome (GOLD analysis project Ga0209149, IMG submission 187423) | Marine gutless worms symbiont microbial communities from Max Planck institute for Marine Microbiology, Germany - Olavius algarvensis... ...
TCAACAATGATATTTTTACACACACAGGTGTACTGTACTACAAATGTCAGATCAATTATCACGTGGTGTCACAGTGACCATTGTGCCTCCTTTTGGTCTCAATGATGCTGTGTCTAGTATATCAAACGACTGACTCATGTCCAACTCATAGTTGAAATTCTTGAAGAACTTGCACAGTATCACTTTTGCTTCCATCTAGTAACGAACAAGTCAACTATGAGTGACAAAAAGCACCGACGGAAATACACTATATGTAAAAATTAACAAAGAATATTTCAATTTATTTAAGCAAACTGTGCAAGTAACTTGTCAGGATATGGCACATGTTTAGGATGACTTTTTTTCATCAACCTATAGTAAACAGTATCTGATATGGCATTTATACTGGAACATGAAACCAGTAGTTTGTACGGAGGTAAACAGAGTTTCTAATAAGGTCAGAGGGTCTGGAGCATGGTAGTCTCGCAACAGAATATAGGGAAAGAACTGAAACTGCAGCCACCCAAAAGTGTCGGCATTTTCTCAAGAAACAGTAAAAAAGTTCGATCCTTCCATAGCCACACAGGCTGACAGACAGTGGCTGACCTCTGATGCCTAGTGGCAGATCTAGGATCTCTGAAGGGAAGCACAGGTGTCAAGCGCCGTAGGCTCGAGGATCGACGTATGTTGGCGCCGAGTGGGGGTTGGGTGTGGGGAAGGGTAACCCCAGCAAATTTTTTAACTTTTATCTTGCAATAGCATTATTTGGTGCATTGTGAAGTGTTTTTTAAAAGTTTTTATTCCGATCTTTGCATGCCATTTTTGTGCCCACCAGGGCGACTTGCTACGGCTTGAAGACGACTTAAGCACCAATGAAGTTCATGTTGGTCCATGCTTTGGACAGGATGGTCATTAGCACATTAGCTTATAGTAGTGGCTAATTTCCAGTATGCAGAGGGCAAAAATTATTATGACTTGTGGGTTGTGTGGTCAGAAAAATGTTGGTGGCGCCAACAGGGAGGGTGGGGTGGGGAGGGCGCCAGGTCCGCCAATACCTGGATCTCAGCAACTGCTGATGTCACATACCAGCTTACACTGTGAGACCAAAGACATGAAGCACTAGTGCACTGTGCCGTGTTTTGCTGGCACACACTGTTACACTGTGCTTTAAACAGAGGGATATCCAGGCGGCGTTGACCTGGTCGGCTGGTTACACATCAAAATGATTATCTGCCTGCAGCTGTTCACCCATTCCATTACTAACCCAGCCAAACGTTGAGCAACTATACTGATCGATACCAATACGTTACCAGTAACTCAAATCAGTGAACTTCAAAATAGCTTTTATGACATAACACGAAAAGATATCTGTATCGAACTGGGAGAATTGTGGTCGAGCTGACTTTCAGGGGAGACGGAGCCTGTGGCCGCAGTTGGACCACATCTGCAAGGAACTAAGTGCAATATCATATAAATATATTCAACAAATGCAACAAACGTGATATGTTGACTGACTGCAGCATTTTAGAAGAGATAATGAATTTCTCTACATTTGCTGCTAAGGCAAATATAAAGCAAACCGTCAAACGTAAACATGTCGAGGCGACAGTTACCGTAGCAAACTGCCGTCCGATGCAGGACCTGTGTCCAACCGAGAAAGGCATATAGCAACCCAAATTTCTGCACAGAACACAACAGTCACAAGATTTTATGTCTTCCCACAACACTACCAATTTACCTCAGCTTGGCAGCAGTCCACAGTACACGGGATTGCACACTACAGCAGGGCTTGGTTGGCACACACAGTGAATAAAAATGTGCCACTCCTTAACTTATATAATGTTGCATTAACTAAGCACAAGGGGCCCGATTTTCGAAAAATCTTAGGAAGATCTTAGGAAAATCTTAGGAAGTTCTTAAGACTTATGAAAATCTTAGGAAAAACTTACGACAATGCTGATTTTCGAAAAATCTTAAGAAAAACTTAAGAAAAAGTTAAGAAAAACTTAGGAAAAACTTACGACCACTGCAAAGCTGTCTTAGGAAATTGTGAAATCGATTACACCCTAGTTTTTTTTCATGTAAACCGAGATTATATATTTTATTATTATGATGTAAACAATAAACAACAATTACGTCATCCGTTCATAGGTTTGCGGCAAGAAGGAAGTAACGAAACGCGCTAAGTTTGGTCGACTTGTTGCTCTATTTCCGCGCGCTGCTGTCAGTGTCACCGAGTTGTGGTGCCAGCTCATTGCAGACAACCTTGTGCGGCCTACTGATCACGTGACTTATGCAAGCCCAACCATTGGATGCTAAAAATAAGTCGCAGAAACTTAAGAAAAACTTAAGAAATAGTTAAGATTTCCTAAGAAGTGCTTCGAAAATTGACTTACGATTTTCCTAAGAAAATCTTAGGAAATCTTAACTTGCTGACTTGAGAAAAACTTAGGACATATTTACGACAAACTTAGGAAAAACTTAAGAATATCTTAAGATTTTTCGAAAATCGGGCCCCAGGTCAATAGCAGAGAATGCATCCAAAGAAAACCATGATTTTGACGTGTGACCTATACAACCAATCGCATGCTAGGCCTGCATTTATTTCATATGCAACAGTAAACAAACGTATTTACAGCTAATGCATGCACTGGGATCACATGACTCGGGGTTGTCAAAACATGAAACCAGTTGTTACATTCAGCAGTGATATATAACTCTGCAATTACTATAATTTATCTGCTGCAAAGACGAGAAAAAAAAGAACTTTAATGTAACACACAACTAGAAAAGCTACTCGACATAACGGGGTATAGAATGATGCCTTCACTAGGCCTAACGGGGTCTAGAATGACGCCTCCACTGGGCCTAACAGGTTCGAGCATGATGCCTCCACTAGGCTTAACAAGGTCTAGAATGATGCTTCCATCAGGCCTCCAAATCTATCTCTGGCCTCACCCAACCTTCATTTCTGACTTCCTGCACACGAGATGTTGTGACACACTCGGCATTTACTGTAATATGTGCCTGCCATATTTGGTCAAAATCTAGCCAAAAGGGACTTCTGTGACCTACTTTGGCCTTGTGTGACCTTAAACTTTGACCTCCTGACCCCAAATTTGATGATTTCATGCCCTTGCTCCAAGTACCACTTGTGCCAATTGCCTTCAAAATCGGTTCGTTCATTTGCAAAATATCACATTCACAAGTTTGGTAACAGACGAACGAATAAACGGACGGACGGACGGACAGACAACAGGAGAACAAAATGCCTCTGCATGCCAGTCTGGCATGGCAGATGAATAACAAAATATGACAGCATTAACAAACTTGCAATTTTCTGTGGAAAATCGTTCAGGCTGAAATTCTTCTGGATCGTCAAAGTTATTCTGAAGCCGATGAATGACATAAAAGGGAAACTGTACAACATCAATACATAGAATTTGTAGTTACAGTTATGGAAATCACCTGAAAACAAAATACTTGAAATCAACACTGAAATACAGCATACTTAAACTACAAACAACTACTTCAAGTGTTCAACTAATTCTGTCTTGTTTCCTGCAAATTATTCTTCCATGTGCTGTGCACCAATTAAGTGTCTCTAAAACCAACCACTTCACAGCACACAGTTTCTATAAGAAACCTTTACTCAACATCAGCTCCGTAATAAAAGATGACCAGTACAGAAACATAAAATGATGCCCTACTATGATCCAGGAATGGGCAGGAATGCGAAATCCACTGACAGTCACTTCTTCCAGATTCTCACGTGCAGTGCCTGGAGCGACTGGATAAAGCCGCAAGGTTTCTTTGAAAACTTGGCCACAATATTTCAGCTTACCGAGATCTTCATATTCAACAAATTCCTTAAAGCCCACGACAGCATCCACTTCCTCTTGCAGTCTAAGCCATCACATAACAACAGCACGGAAGTGATATGCATCTGTAAATATTTTATTGGTATCATATATTTATCGCAGAAAAGATTTAAGCTACCAAGTAAATGATGCACTGAACAGATATAATGGAGTGGAGAAACGTACAGTAATTATCACACACATTTGAACTGTGTATACTTTAATACTACACACACAGTGCAATAGTTTAATATCTGTCTCATTGTGTTTCCAGGATAATGCCATTAAGTTGTTGGTTGCGTGGCACAGTGGTAGAACGTCGGTCTCTGACAGGTGAACTTTCGCTGTCCTGCGCTCGACCTGCGGCTGACGGGTGACCACTTATCTGGGTAAACCATCCACTGTAGGTCAGCCAACCAGGCTGACTCAGCCTTTCATACTTTCAAGGTATATAAATGAGTAGTAGGCTGCAATTAGATGTCTGCAACCTCAGTCTGGGGATGCACCATCTGGTGAATGCTTACGAGGTAGACGCAGGTACAGTGTAATTTGCAGGTAACACTGTGCGATCTGTACATGAGCGCCTTGAGTGTGAGGTACTACAATAAAGGCGCTATATAAATCCACTTCCTTTACCATCCACTTCCTTTAAGTTTATGGAAAAGTGCACATTTCCACACTAAGTTTGCATTTAATATTCCAGCAGAAAGCAGAAAGGGAAACCTTCGAATATCTGACACAACACCAACAGAATACATTCATTACAACTGCAATGATTTACCTCTGCATCACCTCCGGTCTCCTGCCGACTTCACATAAAAGAAACGAGAGTGCATTTGCCGTCGTTTCCTGTCCCGCAATGAAGAAAGTAACAAAGTCATCAAGAAGATCCTCATCAGTCAGTGAAGGTTCTGCCTCTAAAATCAGTTGAATACATATAACACCACATAGTACTAAAATACATAGTGCCACAAATAGTGAAATGTCGTGCTTTTCTCTGTTTCAAGGCTTGTGGACACCATCCAAATAGCAGACCTTTGTGGAGCATAACAGCAATTTGGCCAAACGCTCTTCCAGACATCATCATTGACTATGGGTTACATCACTGCTGCTTCTTTGTACTATAAACCAGTGATGTTGGATAATGAAGTAAAAATAATGCGTTACTTTACTTGAGTAAACTTTGCAGTATTTTTAATGGTAAAGAAGTACTTGCAAAAAACAGTACATTTACTTGTATGTAATGAAGTAATATTTCCAGCTAATTCTAGTACTTTTACTTCGTCAATTTTCGCTTACTTTGGGTCGCAGTTGCATTACAAGTTGTTAGATGCAATAAAGTTGCAGACAGAAGTGTGTCCATAATAGCTGAAACATGAAATCGATTTAAGATTTACAGTACCGTTAAGTTTGTAAACCCTCGTTACTTTTAGTCTTACTTAAGTAGCTTTTTTAAAGGGACACTCCAGCGCAGATTGACCTATATTTTTCTCGTTCTATAATAAGTTTAATATATCACATTTTCACCTACAAAGTTTGATCTCCCAATCTTTTACTGTAAGGGGCCAGAAATTTGAAGTTTTATTCTGACGCTGGGAAATTCCGACACTACCGATAGGTTAATAGAGATAATTTCTGACCTACTGTCCGCTAAGTGGCGACTTCGTCTATGTTGACAATTATTGTCAACATTGCGTCGCATGTTGGTTGTTCCATGTGTTCGAATACATATTATAATTCGCCACGCCTTCTCTCCTAGGCTCAAAGCTATAAGGTTTCACTGTATACCTGAATTTTCAGTAAATCACAGTGTAAACAGTGCTACAACACTAAAGTGTGCTATTTTTAGACCTATAACCGGGAAATTGCCAAAAAGATACTGCGGGGAAAAAACTGGAAATGCCAAGATCGGACTAATCACCTACAGTCCTACACATTTCGGCCTCAAATAATTATTTCACAACAGCACAATTAAGAACAATTTTGCTATAGAAAAATATCTGACAGTATATACTTTCAAGGCGGACAAAAAATATATATGTTATTCTGAACCGGAGTGTCCCTTTTTAAAGACATACTTTTACTTAAGTACTTAAAAACCCTATTACCTTTACTTTTACTCAAGTACTCACACCCAGTACTTCATACATCATGCCATAAATAATGAAAACCAAATCAGATCATGTCAGAAGAAACTGCTTTTAATAATTAACATGTACCTTTGCACTTAATAATATACGTCAGAATATCTTGAGGCACAGAATCTCCTCGTCTAATCATGGAAATTCGCTCATTCAGTAAACTCTGACCATACTGGCGCAGGAATTTAACCGACTCTCGTGCTGTCTTGCGGAAATCCCTTTCACCGGGAAAATACTGCAAGCAATCGTCGGCAAATTTATATTCATGACTGCAATTAAATGTGAAATCAATGGTAACTAGATTATTAGCGGCAACAGTGAGTAACTGATTTCTTCGACACATTACGTCACCAGAGTGAGACAAAATAACGGCAGTAAAACGAGTTCATTGCTGTATCGAACTCATTATGTCAGACAGTGTTCCACTACGGTCACAAAATGGAGATGCTTCGACAGAATACAGTATCCAGTAGTTAGCCCCTGACATATGAGACCCAACATCTGCACAACAAAACCTCTCGTCAACCCCATCACAGTACCTGTTTGTCATCTGTTGTAACTCTTGCTAACCAGTACCACTGCCCATTACTCCTTTACTTCCCACCACAGACTAGTGGTACCCTCTGGACTGCCTTCACGGTTACTGTTATATGATTTTTTTCATGTACATCAGCTTAATTTTCAGTTTACATTTTATTAATTTGCTGTGTAGTTCAATGTCATGATACTGTGCGGCTGTGTAATATCTGATAATGCTAAAACCCCCAAAATTTAAATCCAAATAACAAAATAACACATTTGATTTGTGGCCCATGCTTATGAGTAACTTTAGATGAAGGCACCAGTTAGGAGACTGATTTAAATTAAATTAGTATCATAGTTTTTACTGTGCGATGCGTATGCATAAGCGCGGTATATGCCGTCACCCGGTGTCCTTCTGTCACGTTCGTGAGTTGCGCGAAAACGAATAAAGATATCCTCAAATTTTTTCACCGTCGGGTAGCCAAGCCATTCTAGTTTTTCCATACCAAACGGGGTGGGGATGTTCCGACGGGAAGTTGGGAACCCCCTTAATGGGGGCGTCAAATGCAAGGGGGCTATGAGAAAATGACGATTTTCGACCAATATCTCGCTCTATCTGAGAAACGGTTATAGTTAGATGGGCACATTCAGCGAGTCAATTTGTAAGCATTGAATTCTCTTTCATCCATATAACATTTAGCATGATTGCCCAAGGGGCGTCCCCAGTGGAAACAAAAATTGGTAAAATAGCGATTTTTGGACTTACGCATTGTCTTAAGCATCGTATAACTCGGAATCTATTGAAGATAGATAGGTACATGCTGCGAGGGGTTTGGCAAGCATTGAATTGTCTTTCCATCCATGGAACATATTGCGTTTTAGTTGCAGTGGCGTCTCCAGGAAAAACAAAAATGTGGGCTGCGGTACGTGAAAACGGTGATTTTTTGCACTTGAGGTTCGAATAACTAGGAAACTGTTAAACATAGATGGGTATATGCTGCGAGGGGTTTGGCAAGGCTTCAATTGTCTTTCCATCCATGGAAACATTTCGTGATAATCGCAGGGGCGTCTCCAGGGGAAACAAAAATGTGGGCTGCCGTACGTGAAAACAGCGATTTTTGGCTCTTGCGGTTCGAATAACTGGGAAACTGTTGCAGATAGATGGGTACATACTGTGAGGGGTTTGGCAAGCACTAAATTGTCTTTTCATTTATGCAACGTTTTGCGTGATTGCCACAGGGGCGTCCCCAGGAAAGAACATTAACTGTGGAAACTTAATTATCCATAATGTTGCAGGCCTTCTCGAGCCTACGATTGTCAGTAACCGGCAAGCTTGCAGTCTTCTCAAGAATATAAACCTGAGCAGACTTCAAGTTTAATGTTAAAGCTAACTGCAACAACTGTAAACAAATTTTCATCTAGCACATGCATATCAGTATATTATGCAACATATGCTACATTGTAGTCTCTCGTGAACTTCTTCTCTACGTATTCTTACAAAAACTCCTGCACTACCTCAACAAATTTACAAACCGGCAGCGTGCGGTTTGTCAGCAACAGCTGAGCTACTTGTTATTTCACATGCCAGCATCATAAACACAGGCGTACATTTACATACTTGAAAATTACAAAGAAAAACCTCAAAAGATATAGGGTTCTTCATTTTCTTGCTAAGTGCATTCAGGCAGTTAAGAACTGCTGCAAGAAACGGACTGTTATCAACATCCTGCAGTGCTTTCACGCTATGACTGAATCCAACCTGAAACAGATCTTGCTACTTAAAACTAACATCATACTGACTGAACTTACATTTACAATGAATAGTTTTGATTAATGAATTGATTATAATACAGTTTGTACAGCACCACAGTGTCCGAGTACACAAAGATGTCACCTCAGCTGTTAACCCTTTATGGACACATTAAAACTGCAGAGCAACAGAGCATTATTCAGCAATACAGTGATTGGTACACTGGCCGTTGATGGGTGGGCTGTTACATTTGGTAGAGCGAGGAGGGGCCTGGGCGGGCTGGGGCCTGGGCGGGCTGCAGCCCTGCCCAGGCCCCACCTCACTGTACCAAATGTAACAGCCCACCCATCAACGGCCAGTGTACCAACTTCATATCATTCGATGTGGCACTATAATTGCCTCTGCACTCTAAATGGTTAAATGAAATGATAGCTTTTCATGTGTTATTTGAAACTGTTAACACTATTACAAAGTCTTGTATCAGCTGAAGGCTATTCCACATCAGCTGATCAAGCTACTGTATGAATTATAGAACCAAGCTACCATATGAATTAAAGAACACAACAGCTTTAAAATGAAGACAGTGGACCACAAAAATCAGTATCTGGTACCAGCTGAAATTGCAAACAAAGCTACTGAGGATGATGCTAACTGACAGCTCAGATATGACTTCCTATTAGTCATCCACAGTCATCTGCAGCACTATACTTAAGTTACAACTAACAAAATGTACAGATGAAATGGAATAAATGAAACGTTCAACAGTCACTCAATGTCTGAAATATCAGATGAAAGCGACAGCCCATGTGTCACCTAATCACTGGCCCATGTCTCACCTAATCACTGGTAACTGCTCCAACTTAAATACCAGAGTGCTACTGTAATCGTAGCAACATGTCACAATGACCAATTCAGATTTACAGAACTGAACTATCAATATTAACTATATCTCTATGCTGTTTCCAAGACATCGTAACATATATGTAAAACTATTTTTTTCATAATCTACTCCTGTTTAACACATGCAACAAGAACAAACAAACCCAGATAAATTTCTACATTGCACGTCATTAAAACCAGAATTCTGAGACAATCCAGTTAGTGTTTAGTGATATGTTTGTGTTTTGACCAATACACATACTTCAACACAAAGCAATAATGTGACGCAGAGAAATGCTAATATTTCTCTTACCAAACCTCGGCACTGTACCTTGTACCTTGCACTGCTTGTACCTTCCTTCACAGAACACTTAACTGTACCCAGACTTTCATGCTCACACATTTATTTTTAGTGTGTTTAATTAATTTTTCTATTTGGTTCTATGTGATATAAATTAACTACCCATTAGTTTTTTGAGAGTATTCTACATACTCCACACTGTATCACAAGCATGTATTACATTTGGAAAGCATTGCACACATCCTTCAAGGCTTGCAACATACACAGAAGACACAAAATGACGGGCTAAAAATACCTCAGCAATTACATCAATTGTAACATGACAGAAGTACTCATGCATACTGAACACAGTCTTTCCATTGGCAACAAGTGACAGTGACTTCACCAGTCGGTCAGCCACGGCATTGAACTGTGTCATAAACATCATCAGGCATCTGCAACAGTCAAACAAAACACACACAGTGAAACACCTTCCTGCCTTCAGTATTTAGTGCCATATTGAATAATATGAAGTTGGTACACTGGCTGTTGACGGGTGCAGAGGTGCGCAGATACGGGACCACAAATAGATATTTGCAGATATCCGTGAATTTTTGCGGATACAGATAGATACGGATGTCATTTTCAACAATCCCACATAGGATACGGATAGTGAATCACTGACTGCAAACTGCAAAGTGTGCATGTATTAGGAATACCAACGTTTGTTATTTCCAATGTATGCATGCAGATCAAGTTGGTCAACATTTTAACCTATGTCCAAATTTTAAGTGGCGTCATTATCCCATAATTCCAACCGCCATGCGGTAAAATATAAAAGGCAAGTGGCAACCTGGCCACCAATGAGAGTCGTTTCACATTCAGTTCGCTTCGATCATGCCCGTACTTTGAATAGGCCTACAGGAAGAACTATTGTAACGGATACGGATCGGATACGATTATCTATTTGTAAAAATGTACGGATACGGATAGTTCGTTGCGGATACAAATCGGATACGGATTCACCTCTGGACGGGTGGCCTGTTACATTTGGTTCAGTAAGGAGGGAAATAGGCGGGGCCACAGGCCGCCCAGGACCCTCCTTGGTCTATCAAATGCAACAGCCCACCCATCAATGACCAGTGTACCAATCACTGTATTGCTGTATAATGGTCCGCTGCTCTGCATTTTAATGTCCCCATTAAAGGGTTAATTGATTAATAAATGAAAACACTACAAAAAGTGGTGTATACAGAATCATCAGTAAACAGCTGTATATTCGATGAAGAAAAGTGATCTTCCTAAACATGTGATCAACTATGTACAACTCCCCATACTTTTTCTGCTCTCGACAGTCTCAGACAAAAATGTAATCACAATAGGCAAGCAAATGTTATTGATGTAATGTTTGGCTAAAAGTCAAGCATAAATGGTAGTACATGTAGTCTTCTTCTTCTTCTCGTATGCGTGTCATTTACCATAATTGGTCAGCCACGAAACAGCGTCCTCATCCGCAGAGTGTAGCCGAGATAAGCCGCCAT
>Ga0209149_1002057_pt1 | contig 10950 bp, 9 predicted proteins | sample WorMetTyACAVOLI2_FD_187423 | JGI IMG/M metagenome (GOLD analysis project Ga0209149, IMG submission 187423) | Marine gutless worms symbiont microbial communities from Max Planck institute for Marine Microbiology, Germany - Olavius algarvensis... ...
TAGTGTTATTTGTAATAAAACATTTTACAAAGTATACACTCTGTTGTCGCACACACCTCCCCACACTAAGTCACCTCTTGGCAGTCGGGGGCGTGACAATACCTACTGCATGATGGACGGCCATAGCTCATGCGCACCTCGCACCGTGTGCTCCAGAGTCCAATTTTGATGACCGGCCAGGCATACAGCAGGAGGCCATCTGTTATCAGTGGTTCAAGCAGCGACTAATACTGAGCGTCTCTAAACCAAGTATTAGCCAACGGTCACAGATTAAAGAGGACACTGTCGAACCCTCTGTGCCTGCCCGAGAATTTAATCTCAAAGCATACGCCGCTATGAATTGACACAATGATCCGGCCAGCCTGGGCCTCGAACCCAGACTCGCCGATCACCGTAGCAGGCAGCGCGTACCGCAACGCTACCGACTGCGCCACCGAGGCAGGCTCGTGTGGGTGTGTCACGTTTGTATATTTTGTCAAAACGAACAGCCTATCTTCTAGTTTTTCCGTACCAAACGACATGGCAATATTCCGACCGCAATCTCCCTAACGGGGGCGTCGAATGCAGGTGGGGTAGGCAGAAATCGCGATTCTGAGCCAATATCTGGCTTCACTGCGTGCTGTGGAACGTTCCAGCGTCAAGTGCAATACATTTAGCTGCGACGGACCACGGCGAGTTTGTAACACTAGTCGCTGGTGAGCGGCCGAGTTTGTTTATGGTGTGAAACAACGATGAAGTGTATGACAAGAAGCCTCAATGTTACGCCGAAGACAACGTTACGCAGTGGTAAATCTGAAGCCTAAGTAACGATAATAACAGAATCCGCACGAGTTATTATTTTGTTGAGGCTAACTACTGACGGACACAAAGCATCGCGATGACGGTCTGTCATTTTAGCGCATTAGAGGCACTGCGTGATGCGCTATACAAATACACGACTACTACTACTACTACTACTACTACCAACTGAATGTGGCCGTTGGCAATATTAAGCACTTAGCAACGTTTCCTTCTTAGTTTGTTGTAATTAGCAGCAGCAGCAGCAGCAGCAGATGCTCTGGCGACGACGATTCAACAGTCAGCGATTAGCAACAGTGTCGCATCGTGCATCCATCGTTGCAGACTGCAGCTCTGCACTCGTCCTCGACCGTTCTACGTGCGTCGACTCGGCTATAATCGTCCGTGATTTAGTGCTACCGACGTTTCGTCGACTATTAACGTTTGCCACTCACTAATCGTCGATAACGTCAGCTCTGCTGGATCCGCCGAGTCGTCGGCGTGTTGCTGCCTTGAACCAGTTATATTGAACGACGTGGAATCGGCGTGTCGCAGAAAATTTACGACTCAGCGTTACGTGAAATGCTTAAAAGTTTCGCCAAATTAGCAGCGTTGCGACAGATCAGAATTAGATAAAAATGTCGGCTAGGAATCGTGTAGTGTTACAGTTACTGTGTTACTTATATATAGTTATACACGTGCTTCTTGTGTCGTAACTGTGGCGGCTTGGCGATCGCAAACTTTTCATCGTATTTACTTGATTTTTTGGTCAAGACTGTTGCTCGACATCCGGTGACGTGTCGCGCAATGGTTACGTGGGCATATGACGTCACGAAGTCGACGGCGAACGACAGCGAGACCGGAAGTGACGTAAGCAGTCTTACGTCGGGCTACAGCGTGGCAGAAACGGCCGGCATTGGGCTGGCCCTCGTGTCTCTCATCGTCGTCACAGTCGGCGGGAACCTGCTCGTCTGTGTCACTGTCGGCACCGACCGGAAGCTGCGCACGGCGACCAACTACTTCCTGTTGTCGCTGGCCGTCACCGACCTGCTGCTCGGCTGCAGCGTGCTTCCGGTGAGCGCGTTCGCGACGCTGAACGGCGACCGGGCGTGGACGCTCGGTGTCGCGTTCTGTAACATCTACGTCTCAACCGACGTGATGCTGTGCACCGCATCCATCCTCATCCTGTTCGCCATCAGCCTCCACTGCTGATACACACAGAACTGGCTTCCATGGACTCTTAGACACTCGCTAAATATATCCACTAATCCGTCTCTTGGGTCGTCTTCCTCTATGCCGTCTTCTTCTATCGTTCTTCATCCTGTTTGCCATCAGTCTCGATCGATACTTTGCTATCTGTCAGCCGTTCCGTTACCACGACACCGTCAGCGTTCGGCTCGTCTGGAAGGTAAACGCCGGCGTCTGGATCTTCTCGGCACTCGTCGGCTTCGCGCCGATCCACGCGGGCTGGAACACCGTCGACGGGTCGGTGCAGAACTGGGTGCAGCCCGACAGGTGCGAGTTTCAGCTGAACAGCGTCTACGTCCTCATCATCGCTGGCGGAACCTATTTTCTGCCGCTGGCCGTCATGTGCACCGTATACTTTAAGATCTTGCGCGTCTCTCGAAAACAGGTGAAGCTCAGTCAACATATAATGTAGTATCACTCACTCACTCACTAGTCGACCTTCCTCGATGAGGGTTGGCGACATCATAATGTAGTATAAGATATTATAAAGCGCCATTGTGTATAGCTCATTAAGTCATCATCGTCAGAGAGCCTATGTCAGAATGTTTCACGCACTGGTCTACCATACAATATGACCCAGCTGCTGCTATAGCGTCCACACATATCAGTAAAATAAAATAAAATTAAATTAAATTACATAAACGCTGCAATAAAATAAATCGAATTCCGATTTTTTTTAAATTTTATACTAGACGTTCGCATATCTGCAACAAATGCTGTAAGAAATGCTAAAATTATTTTATTGCAGGATTTAATTTTATTGCAAATGTGTGGATGGTTAACGAGTTGCGTGAAATTGTGACAATGACCCTTGTTAGAGGCGTCCAACGCCGTCCATCTCCCAAAAGCCAATGAAGCAAACATTCCCCCATTTCCGCTCCCTTTTTTCGTTACCTTCCCTTCGTCCCCCACACTGTACTTTGCCATTCTCTTATTCAGGTCCTCCATCGCTAAGGTCCGCCATAGAAAAAAAACCCGGCATAATGTGAAAAGTTGGCGCCAAGAGTGCAAAGTAAACGGTATCAATGTGGAAACTGGCACTAACCCGTACTCCTGACCCTATCCGACCGACGAGGCGTGGTCCTTTGTGATGACTGCCCTTTGCTACAGGGGGCCCATTATCCATTCTTTCCCTCTGACCGATTCAGGAATCTAGGAAGCGTCGTATAAGTTTCGCCAGGGGGTCAGGGGCAGAGCCCCGGTCGCCAGTGATTTTGGTGCATCTTAGATACAAATTCCAGCAGATAGAATTCTGGAATTTCTGCCATATTTGATGATACCAGGCGTCACGCTGTTTGGCGGTTGACCCCCAATTTATTCCTTCCCCATAAAATTCCCGTGACGCAATATGCGTCAGTACATCACCCCTTTAACGTTTTCTTTTAAGTCTCGTCATGTACTAAACGTCACCTAATGACCTTATAAGATGATTTAAGCGCCCGACTCTGCACATTTTTTCAGTCGATTTTCGAAAACGTTAACAGATTTTGCTTCCGTCAGATAGCTAGGCAGTTTATTCTAAGTATCGACCACTAGCTGACTAAATAAGAAATTTATCCTTGAATTGACAATACCACCTTGACAATACCAATTGCGATCGATGCGCATGCGCTGTGTCACGTAACCCATAAATACGTGTCAGAAACGACCACAGTTTGAAATTCCCGACCATCAGTACAACTTTTATGGGGCTTTGATGACGATTAATAGTAATTTAGAAGGGAGCGTCCCACATTTTAAAGCATTTTCGGTCAAAAACTTGTCCGCAAGCACCAGATACCAGCTATCAGACAGTTTATTAACACTCTTGCGACTCAAGAGTCGGATAGCACATGACAAACAATAAGATAGTGCAATAAATATTGAGTACAACAACATAAACAAATGCAAGTGCTGTGAGTGCATAGAGTGCAATGAGTGCAAGTCAAGTTTGTTGCAAATTGTGGATTGATACCCATTAACGGTTGATGCCATAGTTTATAGGTCCTAAATGAGCCGTACTTTTTGATGCATGAACGGGGACTCTCCGAGACTTGGAAGAGAAGTAGAAACTCTGAGCACAGAGGTTCCATAGGTGTCCTGCAGAGAGGTAGCATGTGGTAGAAACAGAAAGTCGGGTTACAAATGTTATGAAAAAAGAATCTTGAAATGTCGTCAGGTCTATTTTCTAGTGATTTAAGTTGAGTGACAAGCACGCCATCTAAAATCCAGTAGTCGTTATTGCGTTTCCGACGTCATTGACCAAGTCTCCGCGTTATACACAAATATTATTAACGCTTTAATAGGCACTGGCAGTCATAGTGCCGCATCGAATAAAATATAAAGTTGATATACAGTGGCCGTTGATGAGTGGACTGGTACATTTGGTACAGCAAGGATGGAACTGGGCGGGGCAGCAGCTTCACACTGCATCATCGCCAAACCAATCCGTGTTTGAATGTCATTCTCTGCAGTTCCACTTTCATTCATATTTTCACCCAAATACACACAATTTAATTACATTTTTCCAAAAGAATGAGTTGGGCTTCGTCTATATGCCGCATCTACCATTTTCTTAGATGTGATACTTCGAGGATTTGCCGATTATCAGGATAAGACAACAATAAGACATAATAACTATTTGCCTCATAATAGTAAACGATAAAATATTATTGCCGCAATAATAACGGTACCATGCAGGATTAGGCTATATACGTCATTCGGCAAAGTACCGCGAAAAGAAGCGCGGTGGGGTACATATTCGGTGGCATGGCCTAACAGATATTCATGCGAATCGCCATAATGACAGACCTTGAAAGGTTGCGTGTAACGGTTCAATGATACGTGACTCACAAAAGCTGCGGTATGGATGCGTGTATTGCGACCAACACGGTCGTCTAAGACTTAAGTCGACGTGACGCGTTGACTGGCAGGCAGAAAGTCTGACACTTCAATATGATCGATCTCACTACGCAATTTTGCACTGTCAAACGACGAGCTCGTAGGTACAGGCAAGATAGATGGACAGATACCGTATTTTGCTAGCGGCAACGCGGTATATGGATGAAAATACTGTAAAGAAGAGTAGTGGCGAGGATGATGAGCCTGGAGACGACAGACTGCAACACTTCGGGAAATTTTTTGATCCCGGCTTACGACGTTTCGGGGATTGTAACAAACAATGCGGTCAGAAGAAGGTGCAAACCGAAGTTTGGCGCGATGAAGTCAAACAATGAACTGTTGAACTCAGCAGACAAGTAAGTAAGTAAGTAAGTAAGTAAGTAAGTAAGTAAGAGTATTTCTGAGTCGCAAGTAAACAGTCACAATGCACCGCGATCGACTAACTCCCGATTAAACGAAGGACCATGCCCCAGAAAGAGTGTGGGCGGGGCGCTCATCTCTCTGACATACGCTGTTGAGCCCGTAGGCAAGTAAAACACTATTGTCTCTGACGCATAGCCAGTGCAACGCCAGAACTAGTGTTACCTTTCCAGCCTAAGCTGGTACTCGTTTTGCTTACCCACGGATGGATGGCCAGGCTGAGTTGACCTGGATGGCTGGTTGCATACTGAGATAGCATTTACCCGCCTGAAGGCGGTCATCCATCCAGGCACTAACTGGACTCAGCGTAGAGTAACTACGTTGATCGAAACCGCCAACTAACTCCGGAATGGAAATGCGTTAGTACTAGTCGGTTGAATTGTCCGAAGTTGATGTCTCATGGATGGCAAACCGTTCCACTCACGCAGACCCGCGCAGCAGAACTTCTCTCGTCGAGACTGTACATGTTCGAAGTACCATGAAGACATCGTACTATTTTCCAACACCCGATACGTTACACGGTCTGGGAATTACACATTGTTCCTGTACGGCTCTCAGATTAACGGTTGCTGATAGACGTTAGTTGGTCGATGATTGATCAGTATTGATGAACCGACGTGTTGTAGTGCATAGCCGCGTGAAGTATACTGATAGTCGACGTGGCGACGTGTGATTTATGGCGCAGACGAAGCACACTGCCGTGCTTTGAAGTTCGATGCGTTACGCATTAACAATTTTCACCGGTACACAAAAAAAACGTGGCGTGTTCCTGCATAAAGCTCCGTGCTGCTGCGCACTACCGCACATGGCAGCTTACGAACAGTAGGTTCACTTCTTATGATACAATGAAAAATTTCGCACAGTTAGTTTGCAAAACACTTGTCGCCAGACACAGCAAACCTCGATCCGCGGCTCCAGTAGGGTAAGGTAAGGTAAGAGGATTTATACTGTATAACGCCTTTATTGTAATACATCACACTCAAGGCGCTCATGCATAAATCACACAGTTTCACCTGCAAATTACACCATGCCTGCCTTTACCTCGTAAGCGTTCACCAGATGGCGCCTCCCAGACTTAGGTTGCGGACATCTATTTGCAGCATACTACTCAGTTATCTACCCCGAAAGGATGAAAGGCTGAGTCGGCCTGGTTGGCTGTTTCGTAGCGGACGGTTTACCCACATAAGTGGTCACCCATCAGCTGGAGGTCGAGCGCAAGACGGGGAAAGTTCGCCGGTCTAAGACGTTCTACCACTGGTGCCACCTGGCTAATTTAATGTACGATTTTTAACGGTACGATCCCAGAAACATTGTGCGTATGTCTAAAAGTTCCGTGACGACAACAGTAACTGTTTTCCCGGAGAATCAAATGATTTTGTGTGGGGCGGATTAGACACATTAGAGACAAGTAATGTACCGTATCTCCCAACATCAACTCGACCAGAACGATCGGCAATTGGCGTATAGCAGTTGTATACAGAAGCAGATAATATAGCGTTGCAGTCCGTAGTTGCAGCAGTAATGCTGAGCACGCGTAGCCGAGCGGCGTACCAAGGGGTATGCCAAATTACCGCATCGGACCCGCATCAGATCTGAACTGAGCACCCGAAGTGACCGCAGGACCCGTAGAGATTCACTCGCACCTCAAAAATATCCGCGCATTGATCACACAAACACACAAGCAGTCACCTAGCAACCTAACCGACCCACGAGGTGGGCAATTTGTTTTGGAAACTGGCACTAACACGTACTCCTGACCCTAACCGATCCACGAGGCGGGCAATTTCGAGGTCCATGTGCTCAGTTCAAGTCCATTGCCGTCCAATATGGTCCGATACAGTTCCATATTGTCCGATGCGGTCCGATGTGAGACCGATGCCGTTCGATGTGGTAATTAGTCATACCGGCGCACCGAGAACGAACGCAACATGTATTGTTGCAACATTTCATAAAGAGTTATATCTAGTAATAACATCTATAATATTCCGTAATGTTGCTGACAAACAAAGTTAGAACCATCGTAATAAAGTAACATACACAGACGACCAATAATAAGACGTCGTCAGCTGTCTCCTGGGTGAGGTAAACATTTTTAATCTCAGCAACTACGACTGCGAGTGATGGCACCTCTGGGTTTTTATCGCGCGTCAGCACACTGACGCGCGATATTAATATAGCAATTCTGTCCGTCTGTCCGTCACGTTCCGGTATTAGATCATGAAAACGGCTTAACATATTGTCATAGTTTTTTCACCATACGGTAGTCCAATCATTCCAGTTTTATCGGCATCAAACATCTTCACGAAATTCTGACGGGTTCATCCCTACGAGGGCGATAAATACAGGTAGGGTATAAAAATTTCGCGATTTTCTACCAATAAGTCGCTATATCTCGCAGACGATACAAGACAGCGCCATAGTTTTACTATGGAAGGCGAATAAGACTTGTACACGATGTATCGAATGGTGCCGTTTCCAGTAACCTTGAATGAATCTTAGCCCTGTTTTCAAGGTCACACCACTCTTTGACGCTGAATAGCTCACAAATGGCTACAGATACGGCCATAGTTACCATAGAAGGCAAATAGGAAACCGTACCTAAGCTTTTGAATGGCACCACTTTCAGTGACCTTAAGCGACCTCTAACCCACATTTCAAGGTCACGATAATATTCAACGTCCAATAACTCGACTAATAGTAAGTCGTACCCAATGGTTTCGTTTTCAGTGACCTTGAGTGACTGTTAACCTAGATTTCAAGGTCACGGGGTTATCATAGATGCCCTCTACTTATTGTGTGCCCAGCTGAAGCGCGATCTGTTTGCGATAGCTAAGTTCTTGTTCATTGTTTCTCTGATTCGTATAGATATACGCTTCACAATGTGTTTACTTTAACTAACTGTTGTAGGCCTAGTTATGTGGTATGACGGTGTCATAGTTAGGAGGTCGAACCGAACTTGCGTCTTTAGATCCGTGTCTGAGTTTCAGTCGATCATCAGATTAATCTGCTCAGTTATGTTTCTTCGCGCTGGATTTTCTGCTGCGGTTCCTTTCTCGGTCCGAACAAAACCGACGCAATTTTTCTGATTTTCGGAATAAAGTCACAGACGACAGTGATTTTTTTTCCGCTGTTTCTTTATTCCGTTTATTGTGACAACACAGAGAGCGACTTTTGACCTCTGGGAATTAACTTTTTATGCCTAATTGACGGAGTTCTGTAGAACGCGGTTTTCCATCTTCGTCGGTTGCAGTAAATCCACTGCTTCACGCCCGAGAGCAGAAATTGCCGGGTCGGCCTCCTTCCACTACTTGCGTTTGTTCTCGCCTCGGTTGCACACAATCGATCTTTTCTGCATTTTGTAACTAAGCTGGAGCGCATTAAAAATGCATATGTTCGAAATGTCCCCGAACATCAGTGCAAAAATCTCAGTTTGTCTGAGTGAAATAGAGCACTTTCAGCTTTCCGGATGTTGGAATATCGCGTTCTTTCATTTGCGCATCAGTTACTTTCTAATGAAGTACGATACTGCCCAACGTTATACACTTTTAGCGCATTAGAGGCACTGCGTGATGCGCTATATAAATACCCGACTACTACTACTACTACTACTACTACTACTACTACTACTACTACTACTACTACTACTACTACTACTACTACAGTGTACTACTACTACTGTGGTCCATAAAAACGCCACCCTTTTACATGTAACTATGTAACTGCAGTTCTACAAACGTTAACCAATTTCTATAATATTTGGCCCACAGTATATATACTGGGTCGATCTGCATCTGCAATAGACCCTCAGCCGCGCCGCCGCCACTTTTCCGGCTGGCGCGAACCAAATACGGCTGGCGCGCCGGCGCGCCGACTAAAATTCGGCTGGCGGCGGCGGGCGGCGGGAGACTTTTTCCGCGGCGGCGGCGGAATTCGGCGCGACTTCGTGAACGGAGGCACATCACATTATTAGTGAGCCTAAGTATGGACCTGGATTCGAATTCGGATTTTCGGATTAATCTGGATCCGGATGTCCATATAGGTTCGTATAGGTCCCAAAATTGTGGATGCATTGTCTCGTCGGCGTCAGTCATTTCGCCAAGTATGGTATAAATCGGCTGTTGATTGTATGAGAATTGAGAAAACAGAGAAATGCTAACAAAATGTCTGAAAATCGCCTATTCCTCAGTGGTGAAGAAAATGATAAAATGATCCGGAATCAACGGGCAGATCCGGATCACCACCAAAAGTCAATCACTTCTATAGGGTCACCTCTTGCCCGTGCCTGCCAAGTTTGGTCGACGTCCGTTTCCGCGTTCGTCACTTATCCTGTTTATAGAATGACAGAACGAATGAAAGAATGAGAGAACGATCACATAACATCCGCCTTATTGGCGGAGGTAATAATAATAATAATAATAATAATATGTTATAGGCCTAGTGACAGAGTGAAGATTGGCAGACAGGACATTTTTAATTAGCAAGATACAGAACGTCTGATCTCATCGATTTTCAAAACGCCGTCGCTTGTAAGGGTTATATATACATCTTTATTCGCCAAAACGGCAGCAACAACAAATAAAAAGCAAAAGCAAAACAAACGCAGATAACAAATGGAACAGCAAGTTTACCTCTAGATAACCTCTAGATAATGGCTATAGAATTAACCACAAAACTACTAACTATGGCTAATACTATATACCCGTAAATTTCAACAACAAGTATGACTATTCTACTACTATTAATACGAAATCATTAAGCTGTTTATTTGCGTAAAACAATCAAACTAGAGAGCTAAAGACTGCTCGAGGTCGTATGATGCCTCCGCCGGTGTTGGCATGGGACGGGACATCAGGACAACGGGACGGACACAGTGAAAACATTATAGCTGCTGCCGCTCATTGCTTGTACAGGCATAAAGTAACAATATAAGCAAATGCGCAGGACAGTCAGGCAACATGAGATTGATCTAGTAGGCCTAACTGCCCGTAGTAAAACACAGATAAAAACTAGACCTAATTACTAAAGCATCTGAAAGTTTCAGATGAATTTGAACTTTTTACTGTGCGTATAAAACTATTAAGAGAGTCAAAATCCACAGTTACTGTAGTGATAGCATACTAATATTTCACACTCCGTATTCTGTACATGTAGTGTTCAGTGTCCTTCGCTTCGATGATTGCAGTTCCAGACGACTCAATCCAAGTCTGCGTAACTGCGTTGTCCGTTGCAGCAATATCGCTATCATATTACGAAACAATAGTGGCTCATTGTTTCAGCAGGAGAATTACTGTAAATCTGATCATGTCACTAAATCAGCTGAACCCTTTTTGTCATTAAAATATCGATCGACGTACTGGCACTATAGAACGTACTATAGAATGATGAATGCTTTTTTGATCAGCGGAAACCGATGGAGACTGTCGATCTCACAAGAACTGTCATTATTACCCGCCATTCGCTAGTATAGCGAATGGCGAGGTATTTGGTTTACTGTATGTATGTATGTTTGTTTGTTTGTTCGTCAACGATTTCTCGACAACCCGCGGGCCGATTCACGCCATATTTTGCATGCGGGCGTAGCCTGGGCCAGGACGTGTCTTCTCCCCTTTTGGGGGTTGGCGGCCC
>Ga0209149_1002058_pt1 | contig 10949 bp, 7 predicted proteins | sample WorMetTyACAVOLI2_FD_187423 | JGI IMG/M metagenome (GOLD analysis project Ga0209149, IMG submission 187423) | Marine gutless worms symbiont microbial communities from Max Planck institute for Marine Microbiology, Germany - Olavius algarvensis... ...
TCTGTTTACGTATTCCGACTAATGGGAAAAGACTCACTCAACTCGTGTCTGCCGCCATTGGCAAGTAAGTAAGCTTAACTATCCTCGCTGTCACAGTACATTTAGCAGTGTGCTGTAGGCCCTACGCGTGTAAAACATGGAAAAGTTACGGGGAGATATTCTGATAGAAATATACTGCCAAAATCATGCAAATACAAGAAGTTCAGCTGTCACAGAGAGACCGCGCGACGCTTCGTGTCGTTTGAATATTTTGCTAAGTCACTCAAGGTCACTGAAAGTCACTCGAAATAACACTGTTGGGTAGGGCGTGTGTAACTCCCCATTAGTATTTCAATGACACTGTGTCTGCATGTCGTACGTTTCTGAGATATTCAGCGTCAAAGAATGGCGTGACCTTGAAACTGGGGGTAGGGGTCGTTCAAGATCACCGACAGACCATATACGACTTTCTATTGGTCGGCCATTGTAAGTATAACTGTAGCCTGTATGTTGTACCATATTCAAGTTATTTGACGTTGAATAATCATGACCTTGAAAATGTAACTGAAGGTCATTCAAACTGGTACCATTCGAAAGCTTTGGTATGGTTTCTTATTCGCCTTCCATAGTAACTATGACTCTATATTGCATCATTTGCGAGATAAAACATGATATTGGTCGAAAATCGTAATTTTTTCACACCCCTTGCATTCGATGCCCATGTTAGGGGGGGGGGGTTCCCCGGCGGAATATTGCCATCCCGTTTGGTGTGGGAAAACTAGAATGGTGGGGCTATCCCATGGTAAAAAAAACTTTGAGGATATGTGTAACCGCTTACACTCAATACCGGCGTGTGACAGAGGGACAGACAGACGGACAGACGGATATCTTCCGACGGCATAGTCCGCGCTATGCATACGCGTCGCGGGGTAAAGATTGTCTCGGAAGATAACAAATGAGAAACTTCAACAAAAATGCAGCTTAGTGCACTAATGAAACAAGGGAAAATGCAACTGCTCGGGCTCGGACATACTCGTATATGCAGAGTGAGTGATAGTCGAAAGATTGTCTTTTTATCGCGCGTCAGCACACTGACGCGCGATATTGATATAGCAAGTTTGTCTGTCCGTCTGTCTGTCTGTCTGTCTGTCCGTGACGTCCGGTATTAGATGAAAACGGCTTAACATATTGCTGTAGTTTTTCCACCATACCGTAGCCCAATCATTCTAGTTTTATCAGCATCAAACATCTTCACGAAATTCCGACGGGATCATCCCCTGTGGGGGCGCAGGTAGGGTATCAAAATTTCGCGATTTTCTACCAATAGTCGCTATATCTCGCAGACGATACAAGATAGCGCCATAGTTACTATAGAAGGCGAATAGTAAACCGCACCCAAGCTTTTGAATAGCACCAGCTTCAATGACCTTGAGTGACCTCTAAGCCAGATTTCAAGGTCACGATATTATTCAACGTCAAGTAACTCGCAAACGGTACAAGATAGAGCTATAGTTATAATGGCGGACTAATAGAAAGTCATACATGGTCTATCAAACCGCGCCATTTTCAATGACCTTGAAGGACCCCAAACCGACATTTTAAGGTCAGGCCATTCTTTGACGCATGGCTAAATATACGGCCATAGTTACTATGGAAGGCGAATAGGAAATCTACCCAAGCTTTCAAATGGTACCACTTTCAATAACCTTGAGTGATCTCTAACCCACATTTTGAAGGTCACGATAATATTCAACGTAGAATAACTTGACTAATAGTAAGTCATGTATGATCTATCCAATGGTTCTGTTTCCAGTGACCTTGAATGACCCTTAACCTAGATTTCAAGGTCACGGTGTAACATTTAGGCCTATTGGTGCCCTCAGCGTATTGTGTGCGACAGCATACGCGCGATCTGTTTGCGATAGCTAAGTTCTTTGTGTCTTGTTGCCGCGGTCAGCTATGCCAGAGCGCGACTTAGGCATAGGCGGCACCTCTCGGTTACTTGCCGGTACCCGGTGAAGACAAATGCCAATAGAATCACATTGTCGGACAGCACATGGATTTTAGTTTTTTTCTCACGCCAACTTTTGTACCCTAGGTCTCAGGGGAAACTCCTTGCGATGGTTTAAAACAAGACTGGGATGGGTAAAAACGGCGAAATGCGCAAATGTTATCTCATATACGATAGAAGACAGGCATATCGTTACAATGGAAGGTCAACAGGAAGTCACATATGCGCTTTCGATTGGTATGAATTTCGATGACCTTGAATGACGCTGAACGATTGTGAATGAATTTAGACCAATACTACTAAGATTTCAGCGATGTAAACATCGTGCATAACTTCGCAGGGCCAGTGACCCGTAATCTAGATTTCAAGGGTCCGCCACTGTTCAACTTTGAATATCTCAGAAACGATACAAGATAGACGTGGTTACTACGGACCACTAATAGAAAGTGATATGTGGCCTATTGAACTATGCCATCGTCAATGATGTTGACCGAGATTCAAGGTCGGTTCAGCTATTTTTGTGTGAAAGTCCAGGAGGTCTAATGAAGGATGACATTGCCGATGACTTTCGAGTGACACTATAAACAGTGTCGTTGTCTGTATCTACAACGGTCTGACGTCATGCAAGCAAATTCTACTGTTGTATTCAACCGGAAGGATTGCTGTGTGATGCTGAGCGCGACATGTTAGCGATAGCTAAGTTTCTTGTTTGACATTATGGACAGAAGTAACTAAGAATGATGGCTGCAGAAAAAAGTGAGTTGACACACAGTCTGGTAAAGACTCAGCTAGCCTACAACAACTGAGCTGCTCTGACAGGACAGAAAGCAAACTGAAACAAACAAGTGTATCGGAGACGATACGAACGCCGCCGCTCGTCAAAGCCTAAACTGCATTAAAACAAAAAAATAAAACATGGCGAAAAAAGATTTTCAATATGGCGGATGGAATTCTTACACCCTGCAATGTGCCACGTGGTTCTGAGATGACATGCCACTGAATTCGCCCAAACGTTCGCCATATTGGAATTCTACATCTGGTTTCGATTTCGACCAGATCACCGCAGTCGACATGTCATTCTGCACCAGTCTCCGAAATTTTATCCAAATCGGACCACCCTCAGCAGAAAAAATGACGTCATGTCGATTTTCAAGATGGCGGATCTCAGCCATCTTGGATTTTAGGGATCCAATAAAAAAGCCCAATTACATAACTTCCTATAGGTCGTCAATAGACACCATAGCTCTAAATTGCTGAGCTTTTGAGATAATCGCGTTATTGGCATTTTGGCGACAGACAGACTAACAGACAGACAAACAAACAGATGGACAGCACCGGTCCATTAAGCGCTCTCGCTGTCGCGAGCGGCGGCTTTATATATAATTTCTATCGCATATAATAATCAAACAATGTTGAATTTCAACGCGAGCTGAGCCCAGTGTTTGTGATGACGATTTTAATGACTAAACTAAAACACATTAACCAACAGAATTGGATGCAAGAAACTTAGCTATCGCAATCAGATCGCGCGTAAGCAGCGCACACAAAGTACCGGTAGCAAGACTAAACTTCCAGGGTGAGTTTTTCACGGAAAAGGAAAAAGGAACAAAAGATTTAATGGTGGCACACCGGTGGTGGCGGCCGCTGCCAGAAGCATAAATTTTAGTGTGGGATAGTATTTAATGGGGGATAGTTTCTCACGGAGAAGAAACATTTGTGATACCCTGCCGATACGGCGACGCACTGTGGCCTATGCGGCCACCACAAGCATAAATTTCACGGGGGAAGGATAGTTTGATGGGAAGAAACATTTGTGACACCCTTGGTTTCGGCCGCTACGCGCAACCAAGAGTTTCACACGCTATGCGACAGATTTGGCAGCAAATCGCGAAATTTTTATACCCCACCTGTATTCGGCACCTGCGTATGAGGTCGGAATTTCGCAACGTTGATTAGTACTGGGAAAACTACAAATGAGTAGGCTACCATATGTTGAAAATTGTACGATGACATGTTAAGCCGTTTCGACGCGATACCGGAACGTGACAGACAGAATTGCTGTATCAATATCAATTTTTATCAAAACTGGCAGTCAGTCGTGCGACCCCGCTTCTTGATAATAGTTGTTTATTTCTAAAAATAGTTTAAACAGACGCAAAAGATGTGACGATTAGACGTGTTTAAATTAAATGTTTCAAAGAGAAACAAACTATTTAAATTTTTTTTTTAATTTTTAATGGTGGCAAATAAAAAAAAATATTTAATTGTGCCATTTTATACTAATTATTTCGTTTGAATGCATTATGGAGTGGAAATAAAGATTAAGTAGAATTACTCAAAAAGATAGTGAAAATAATGGTCAAATTAACGCGAGAGTGGATTCAACTAGAGTTCATCACTAGTTATAGAAAGAGAACAAACTTGGTAAAATCAGCAAACTGATATCGTGCTAAACCTCAGGCCCATGTTGGTCAAGCTTGTACGGTGAATACACAACAACTACGCTTGCTATGTAATTCGTATGAACATCGGACAAACTTGTTTTACAGCTCCTTCTCCAGGACAACCCGTATGAGCGGGCACCAGAATGGGGTATCAGCTTTGCTGATAACCATCTCCTCCGTGCCAGATGAGCCATTCCCCTCCCCCTCCCGCTCACTCTCCCGTCCCGTGCTAAGTTTGTTCTCAAAGCCACCACATGCTGGCAATCCCGGCAGACAGTGTTACAGGAACGGCAGCGCATTGAAGATGAGGAGGTAAACAGTAACCCTCAAGATCCTCTTCCTGATGCAACCGTCCCCATTAACCCAGGCTTGAGACCGACACCAAAGTACCTAGGTCGTTTAGGTAAAGGTAAAGGTAAAGGTCTGGACACTTGCTATAGCGCCAATTACATGAGTCAGACTTGTGACCAGCAGCGCTTTACAATCTCGGTAGTGGCAGCTGATTGGCATGAGCCAATGGTGCCGCAGCGCATTATGTGGCCATCCATTGCCCGCGCTAACGGACAATTGGACCCACGGTGCAGCTAGCAGAAACACCATTGCCCCAATCAGCCACACTAGGCCTTCACCCCGTAGCCGCAGCTACTACTCATTTCCCATCCCGCTGAGGGTAGGAGGCTGAGTTGGCCTGGTGTGTGAACATCGGACAGAAGGGGCAGGTAAACAGAACAACGATGAGCTATAGTGCAGCACCTGGTCACGAGTCAGTTTAGCGATGTGAGCTTGATCGTCAACGGAGTCGAGTACACGGTCTGAAACTGCTTCTTTGCCCAGCTCGTCAATCTCTCGGATCACTTGGTCGATGTCGCTCTGAGTCGAGCCAAACAGGTGGAAGACCACTTTGTATCGCCTTTCTGCAGCCTCGTCCAACACGTAGCTGTCGTCATCATTGTAATCGTTGTCATCACAATCCACCAGCTTCATGTCACCCGCTCCAGACCACCAGTCTGATAATCAGTTAATATTATCTATTAGTTAAATTTATCAAACACAACCAAAATTATTACCTAAAAAACTTGACGTTTCGACCTCTATCGTCAAGTTTTTTAGGTAATAATTTTGGTTGTAATTGATAAATTTAACTAACAGTTAACTTGAAAACAGATGAATCTATTCAGTGAAGTTAATATTATCATCAATTTCATCACCACAACCACCACAGCAAGGCTATCCTATGTTTTATATTACATTAGCTAGGCCTACATCACGCAGCATTTAGCTATTCAACACATGCTGTGAGCATGACATGTATTTGTGGTCATCATCACAGTCAGTGATTTCAGCGGCTGCAGACACCGTCAGTCGTTACTGTTAGCATCTTCTTCATCTTCTTAAATACACAGTATCGGTATCGTATCGTATCGTATTCTTCATCACTGACATCTTTACACTCCGCTGCAGCTTCATTCGCTGGGTACAGATGTAGATGTACGACAACAGTGCAGATACAATTTTAAATCAATAACAGAAGACAAACAAAATGAAAACTAGAGCTAAAACCGCTCGCGGTCATTCGATGCCTTCACAGGTGCATGTGTGTAATGGACTCGTTCACCCTGCCGGCGAGTCCATGTTTCCCGGAAATGAACTCGCCAATTTTGGCTGGGACAACCGGGACAAATACCGACCGGGACAAAGCCCAGAACACGGTGAAAACATTACTCGTCCACTGCAGGCTGTGCTGCACATAGCCTGTTGAGGCATGACAAGGAAAAATAAAATGTGCGTGATGAGAAAACAACGATAAACGTATAACAAGAATAACACGCTGATCGACTGACTAGCACCTTTGATTTTGCCCAAGAATCCTCGCGCATTTTTCTCAGCAATCTTCTTGGCAACAGCTTGTGCAAAGTCATCGACCATGCTTAACTGGAATATCGTGATGCGAACGAGACGCAGATGCGTCGGTTTTTCGTTGATACTGAACTCGCCGACGGCGTTCAAAATGCTTTCAGCCATCTCTGCTGCAGGAGTTGTCCACTTTCCTATCACAGTTATTGACAGCATCTCTTTTGAAATCCGTACGTTGTTCAAGCCATTAATACAATTTTAGTTGCAGTGTAGACTGTCAGCTGTTTTTGGCTTTTGAAACAAAACATGATTCAGGATATGAAAAAATATGGAAAAAATTTCTGCAGATGCACTTTTTTAAATCAATAACAGAAGACAAACAAACTGAGAACTAGAACTACAACTTGTTGAACATGTTGAACACCTTGTTCTTGTTTTTCTTGTTTAACACCTATAACTTTGACTGTGATTGCGTTTTGATTGAGTACTTGCAGAAAGTGCTAATTGGTTTAGGTCAGGGTTGCTGTTGTACACATGTTGTAAACATGATGTTCCTTTATCGTAACGCTCAGTACGGCTACACCAGCAATAGCTGACTGCTGCTCTGATTATACTACAGCAGTACAGCTGCTGCTGCTGTCGCACTGTATCAACTTGTTGAGTGTGACATCACGAGACGTTAGATGAAATGTTACACAAGATCGTCTTGCATGCCAACTGTGACTGGCTGTATAAGGACACGCTGGCTGATGCTGTAGCATTTAAAACTTTTATATGAGAGAATTGTGCGTGATACACACGCAATTAATTTTCTTAGTATGTAAAATAATCACTAATCATTCTAGCAATGTCTATCATTTTATTTTACATGTCTGCAAAATAAAAGAAACAAGGTTGAACTGATTACGACTAAATGTATGCGGATACTTTTATACGGTTTAGAATCGTGTCAGTTAAATAATGGCGATCAGCACTCTTTGGATTTTACTTATGACTGAATGTGCATGAAATTATTTAAAAGTTCAAATACTGATTTAGTAAAGGAATGTTAGCGTTAGTTGCGTTGTGTTTTGCCTAGTTTAACGTTGAAAGATAAATCTCAGAAATTTATTACCACATGCGATAATTTGGATAATAATTTTTGCCACTTTTGTAGCTTGTCGTAATTGTACATAGTGCTTATTGTGTGTGTGTGTGTGTTGTCTGCTGTTTAGTGATTTTTATTTCTCTTTTTCTTGCTACCGCTCGTGGTGAATAGATGTTCACTTAAGTACAGTTAATGTTGTTGTCGACGACGACGACGACGATGACGACGACGTACAAAACTGCTTGGCTGCACCTTCTGCAGCTTTCAGCAAATTTATCTTGTCAGCCAGAATCTTCAAAGATTCAGTCAACGTTCTTTAACAGCGTCGTAAGTTCGTAACTTCAGAGACGCTTAAACTGTGTAGCCATTGTTCACAAAGATCCAGTTCGTTTTGCAGTTTCTTCCGTATTCTGCTGTAGCGGCCTTTCAAATTGAGAAAAAAATGATGAATACGAATGAGCTACGACTGCATGGTGAACGCGTTTTACCTGTTCCCAAAAGTGGAAAAGCGATCGATTTCATTCTCATAGACTCCGTCTTTTTAAGGCACTTGATGACGCGTTCTTCCCAGTCCTGAGGCGTAGGAGCTTTCTTCTCATAAGCAGGCGGACTGGCTAGGTGTATAATACACCTGCAGGGTAGGTTACCTGCTGACGTCACCGCAATGTTGTCTGTTGCCTCACCTGCACATCGCATAGCAACAACTTGACGACGTAAACTTAATCTTGAAATGAGATGCAACTTAGTTTTCTGCCAACGAAAACATTCGGTTAATTTTTAGAAAAATAACCAAATTTTAAACATATACTGAGGTAAAGCTAACATATAGCATAGGTTACATGAATCAGCTGGTATCACATAGTCAGCACTGCACTGCGCTGCACCACAGATGAAAATGTGATCTATTGAACTTGACTTGATTTAAGAACTTACTGACACGGTCTGTCACAATACTGATTTCTGTAACACATATATAAACTTATTCTTTCTTCTGACGTGAAAACAGTAGGCCTATTATTCGACTTGTCAGCTATCAGCTAACGTGCTGTTGAATATGAAATGCTTTCTACGGAGACGTGAGCTTAAGTCTGTGTGGGTCACTCACTGGTCATGGGTCAACTGCTCGGTTGGTCCGTTAAACGCTTCCTGATTTCTATCTAGTGCGCAACCGTACGCTTGTCAATGTCACCACGTGCTGAACTAGGCTGGCTAAGTAGCTATTCGTCAGCTTCTCGGCGTACGTAAGTTAAATGCCGTGCATTGTATCAGCACTCGTCGAAAATCGCGATTTTTCATAGCCCCTTGGAATATTCCCTCCCTTGTAGGTAATGTCATCCCTTTGATAAACTGAACCGAATAGCAGTGGCGTATTTCCTCTTACATCAAGGAAGACAGCGTGGTTTATTGTCGTGCACGATCATTAGTTTTGACGCAAGACCGGACTGTGACGGACAGAAGAACACGCGCCTAGCGTAGTTGAGCGCTCTGCCTAGTAAATCCTTGCGTAAGCATGCGTCCATGCTTACTGCGTCACTGACTTACAGGCAGATAACATCAGCGGGCTATTTTTAGTGAAGATGCACGACGGCGCGCTGCCTTTGGCTGCAGACCAGCTGCCGCTTCTGCAATGTTTTGCGAAAGTACGCAAGTAATTTGACATAACGGACACTCTGCACATGTGCGTATTCCACCAAAAGGGCAGTTATATGATGCTGAGCACGACCTGTGAGCGACAGCTGAATGTCTTGTTAGGTTCTGGTGTCGGCGTTAAACAGCTGAAGCGTCACTCCACGCCAAAGAAACGCCGAACGGGTCTTGTCTTGTCTGTGACCTCTCACTTGAAATTGTGGGAAAACTAAGTTTACAAGTAATATTATTGCTGGAATTGGGACCAGCGGATCCGTGACGAAATTGACTTTGGTGTAATCTTGGCTAACATATAAACACAACTTATTGCAGCATTTTTGGCATAGACAAGTCACATCAGTTGGCAGTGATTTTGTCAGAGAAATTACTGAATAGACTACCATAGCGGTGAATTACCAGTAGAGTGCATCTGCAAGTTGACTGACAATGTCGTCTGGACGTATCAGCGTAAATACGAGTACTTGTTGACCTGTAATTGACAAAGCTCGCTTACCAATACGCTTGCACTCTTCTTCAATAGTCTTTCCACCTTTTCTCACAATTGCTTTGGCGACTTCACCTGATATAATTAACAGCAGCACAAACCGCTGGACTACTTGCTGTTATTGTTTGAGAAATAAGATAAAGGCGGAGTTAAAACTCATCGCTGCTCGTCATTGCTTTCAATCAATCAATCTTTATTTGCTCAAATTTGCAAGAACAATGACAATAGTTGTACAAAGTACACCGTGAGCAGGACAGCAAGGCTCACAATGGCACTAACAGCTGCCCTAAATAACACTAATACAGATGACACAGTAGACTTTTAACCAAAGCACATGTAACATAGAAAATAAAAATAACATACAAAATAAGATCACAATGACTGAACAATGAAAATGATGATTATGCGTATTTTAGAAAATTGATAAAATCAACATCAGTAATGCTGCGTTTAAAACTACCAAGGGTACTGAAGTTTACACTTGCTGGCAGGGAATTCCACACACTAACAACGCTTTCGGCAAAAAACCTGTAGCGAGTACTGTTGTTGCTATGCGATTTAAACACTTTGTATAGGCATGTCCAATGGTCTTGCTAACATAACTAAATTCAAAAATATCTGAGAAGTTGATTGCCACCATGCCAAAAACAATAATAACAAAATATTAAGTCAAGGTGTAGACGGCGCAGTTCTAAGGTACTAAGATCAAGGCATTTTAAACGATCTGTGTATGACATAGATTTTAAGCCAGGGAGCCTTTTTGTAAATTGCCGTTGTACCTTTCGCTACATAATAAAAGGTAATGCAACAAAAAGCCGTTAAAGGCAGTAGTAATTTCCATTGTCTTTGTCTTTACTTTCACCGGCCTCTTTTAGGCTTATCGAAGTACAGACTGTTGCCTAATAAGCAACTTGCTGTTGTGGTTAATAGAAATGTCAGAAATATCACTTAGTACAACAAGAACTGAGAGAGTGGGAGGGAGAGAGAAAGAGAAGTTACCTCCCACCAGATTGAGATTTTTATTTGTACTGTTCACAATGACGTCAGTTCTCTCTTCTGTTATGTCACCTTGGACTACCTCCATTGTCAAGTTTCCGATTTTGATCCGCTTCTTGCGTAGGTTCACCGCATCTCCAGGTACTGAACTCTTCTTGTTAGCTACGTACATGCATACACTTAATTATGATCAGTCGGGCGCCCTCAACGGAGCTCAAAGCGCTCCACTTATAATTTATTATTACTCCAATAAGGCAGCGCATCAACATACAAACACACACAAAAATTATAAAACATACACTGTCATACTCTAAACAAGTAAACAAGAGGTCAAAGTAATTTGACAAAAAGCGCCCATTCCCCGGTTAGGGGTCACCCCAGGGGGTCGAAATTTGTACCATTGAATTCCTGGGGTAGGGGTTCCTATTAGTGTTCCATAGTAACTAT
>Ga0209149_1002059_pt1 | contig 10945 bp, 11 predicted proteins | sample WorMetTyACAVOLI2_FD_187423 | JGI IMG/M metagenome (GOLD analysis project Ga0209149, IMG submission 187423) | Marine gutless worms symbiont microbial communities from Max Planck institute for Marine Microbiology, Germany - Olavius algarvensis... ...
AGAACCCGCCTGCATGAACAGAGATGGAGGGGCGTACAGCTTACCGACAGCCTATGACCGTCTTTTGGTCACGTGCTCAACATCAACATCACGTGACCACAAGCCTGATGAAGCTCGCCGTTGGCGAACGAAACGTCGCAACTAATTTAGGTATAATTTCCAGGTTGTGTCGAAGAATATTATTTTAGTATAACTAAGGGGGTCGAGAAAGATGCCTCCGCCAAATCTATCTTCGGCCTCTTGTGACCTTGATCTTTGATCTGAGTCCTGACCCTCAGTTTCATACCCTTACCCAGTGGACCGCTTGTGCGAATTGGCATCAACATCGGTTCATTCGCTTTTACCGCGCGACGCGTATGCATAGCGCGGACTATGCCGTCGCAAGATGTCCGTCTGTCTGTCCGTCTGTCACACGCCGGTATTGAGTCTAAACGGTTATACATATCCTCAAAGTTTTTTTCACCATCGGGTAGCCCTACCATTCTAGTTTTCCCACACCAAACGGGATGTCAATGCTCCATGTTCCAGTGAAGGCAGGGCTTGTTCAGCCCCGTGGGCCAAGACCGCCAGTGGGTCCATAGGCCATCTCCAGAAAGAGTTATCCTAGTTAAACTAGGGATAAACATCTAGCTTTGCGCTAGAGACTAATAGCTTCAATTCTACGAAGGCACACCAAGAGGGTTCCTTCAATGAGGTGGCCTTTTGTGCCCTTCTTGCTAATTACGATTATCCGGCTGCGGCAATCTAAGTGGTGTAATTACTAAGGACACACAAAGTGTGTATACTAATTAGAAAATACTACTACAATTCGCCCATCGGATCCTAAAATGCTAGGGATACTTCTTCCAAGTTATGACTCAACTTCAATATATGGAAGACCCCGAGCCGGTAGTAGACGGGTCACGTAATCGATGGTGTGCTGTGCAGTGAGCAACAGAAACAAACTAAAGGTGCAACAGATCCTAAATCATGTTATGATCACAGATCATTTTATTGCAAATTTGAGCCAATAAAGATTGATTGATTGATTGAACAGGGATACCGAGGAGATATACTCGGTTGCGTAAAACCACTCAGCCAGGTGTTCAAGCACATCCTGGGCGTGCGCGCCAAGTCCTCCCGTAAAGAGAACCCGCCACCCGCGTCCCAGACACCCATCACCCTGGCCAAGACTGGTTTCCACCTCCGATTGACTCACAAGCCGTGGCAAAAAAGGTAGTCATAGCTCCCTGTTCTTGCTTACGTGGATAGCCGATTGATTAGGGCGAGTCAACCCTAACCTCCCGTCTAGGGGATACCAGGGAGCCAGAGTGGTATGTTGCCCAGGTTCTCACACCACATGGATCCCGTCAACCCCTGACATGGGTTGCGATGCATGACAGACGCATCGCCCTTCGCCATGACAGCTGGGCGGGAAGCCCCCTGTTGCGATCAATCTGAGTGTAGCCTACAGTCAGGTACATGCAAGCACAAACCGCGACTGTAGTTGACCGGGAGGCGCCATGTGGAGGCATCAGATTGGTCTTCTGTGAGACAGGCTATCCCAGTTTCTCAATCTGGGGCTACTATTTTCTGCAGCTGCCCGTGAAAGACACACTGGTGCCTGCACTAATCTGAGTACTTACTGCAAAACAGTATACGATTCATCACAACGTTTGCCTCCCTCATTACAGCATTTCCCTCCCGGGGACCCCTCTCACTGGGGCGTCGAATGCAAGGGGTATGAAAAAAATCACGATTTTCGACCAATATATCGCTTTGCTTTATGTCTCAAATGATGCAAGATAGAGCCGTAGATACTATGAAGGCGAATAGAAAACCGCACCCAAGCTTTCGAGTGGTACCAATTTGAATGATCTTGAGTGACCTCTAATATAGATTTCAAGGTCACGATATTATTAAACGTCAAATAACTCAAAAACTGTACAAGACAGAGCTATATTTACAATGGCGGACCAATAGAAAGTCGTATGTGATCCATCGAACGGCGCCGTTTTCAATGACTTTGAACAACCCCTAACCTGGTTTTTAAAGTGACGCTAATCTTTGACGCTGAATATCTTATAAAGGGTTAAAGTTGTGGCCATAGTTACTATGGAAGGCAACTAGAAAACCGCACCCAAGCTTTCGAATGGTGGTACCAGTTTGAATGACCTTCAGTGACCTTTTCAAGGTCATGATTATTCAACATCAAATAACTTGAAAATGGTACAACATACTTACAATGGCCGACCAATAGAAAGTCGTATATGATCTATCGAACGGCGCCATTTTTAATGACCTTGAACGATCCTTACCCCCAGTTTTAAGGTCACGCATTCTTTGACGCTAAATATCTTAGAAACGGTACGACATACAGACATAGTGTCATTGAAATGCTAATAGGCCTAGGGACTAACACACGCCCTACGCAACAGTGTCATTTCGAATGACCTTGAGTGATCTTGAGTGACTTAGCAAATTATTCGATGACACGAAGCGTCGCGCGGTCTCTCTGCGACAGCTGAGCTTCCTGTCAAAATATCATGTTTACAAGTTCGGTTACAGGCGGACGGACGGACAGGCTTGCTGCCAGTCTATCCTGACAGAGGCATAAAAACAGCAGTATGGCATATAAAGCTTTAAACTATTTGAACTTAAAAGTGTAGCATATGATTTGGCTACTTTCCATCTCGTCTGTCGGACGAACGGAGGGACATGTTAAGAACATGGTGCCTCCAGCTGCGAGTATGGCCTGACGGACGCATACAAATTGACAGTAAGTTGTATACGGGATAAATAACCACAGCGTCATCTACGGGAATATGTAATTACCTATGTGAACATGATGGGCAGATTGCAGCTGACACGCGATAACTGACCAGACATCACTGCATCCGACTTGCAGTCGACCTGCGTGGATACCTGCGTGCAACACTGTTAACTGTGATCTGCCGCATTACTCGGTATAGACGGTACGATACGATAGTGTGTATTTAACGTGCAGTCAAAAACTGACGGATGGCCAGCTTAGTCTACTACATGGAATAAACAGGAAATTTAAACGAAAAAACGACCTAAAAATAAAACCGATGAGCACTAAAAGTCTGGTCCACTCCAATGATCCGTGAAAGCATGCCGGCAGCATTATGCGGCAGTGTGATAATTGGTACACTGGCCCTTGATTGTTTTTAAATTTTGTCCATTATCTCGTATGGTACACATATTTGAGATATTAATACTGTTAGTGAAATATGTGTGCTGAAAATAGGTTGTCGATGGCCATTAGACGACGGTAAGTCGCTGTCTGAGCGATGTCTTAGGCACGTAAAGACTCATTTCCGGCCACTGGAAGCCGACGACAGCAAAATCGGCTGAGTATGCGCATGTTTCGAGGAGTGTAGGACATTCCCCTGGGCATTTCCCGCTCGGACATTTCCCCGCCCGGATAATTTCCCTGCCCGCCTAGGACATTCTCCCGCTGTATTTGAAAACTTGTACTAACTCATACTCCTGACGCTACTCGACCCACAACACGGGGTCCTAACCCTAACCGAACCACAACACGGGGTGCTGACTCTAACCATAATCCTAACCATAACCGACTCACGGGGCGGGGAATTATTTTTTTACATTGACACTAACCCGTATTTCTGACCCTAACCCTAATCCTAACCAATCCACGGGGCGAGAATTTTTTTTTAGAAAAGTGGCACTAACATGTACTCCTGACCCTAACCGATCTACAGCTATTAATTTTGTGGGCGTTAGCGGTAGATCGCTTTATATTGTAGATTGGCGGGTGGTGGTATAGTGGAAGGGGATGTTCTACACCATCTAAAAGGGAGGGGAGTTGTCCGGGATGGGGAAATGTCCGGGGGGAATATGTCCGGGGGAATTTCCTGATACCGCTTCGAAACGCCGAAGATCGACGCCGATGACGAAACGAGTTACGAAAGCGGAAAGTGTGATCAGTCTTGGTACGAACGACCGGCAGACTGAACGCTTGGCGCCATTCATATCGACAGAATTAAACACAAAGGCCCGCGTCAGGGGATCTTACATTTGTGTATGATTGATTGATTACGTTTCTATTCTGTCTTGTTGTCGAAAATCCATTTTATACAATATTTCCAATTTTTTACTGTCTTTTACTTTCCTTCAGCGGTAGCCGGCCAGGTATCGTTGTGTTATTTTATGCATGCGCCAGTCTTCACTGGCCGGACGCATAACGTTTTCTACCTGACCGTCCGTCCGTCCGTCCGTTCCTCCGTCCGTTCGCTCGTTCGTCCATTGCCAGATGTGTGGACAAGGTAACTTGAAAACCAATGAGCCGATTTTGCTGCACATTGTCACACGCAGTTCACAGGGCAAAGCACGAAACGATCAATTTTGGGGGTCAGAGGGTCAAAGTTCATGGTCACACAACGCCAAAGTTAGATTTGGAGGCCTGGCAGAGGTATTATTCTCGACCCCTTCGGTCGAGTAGGCTTTCTACTTTTTTCTAATGACTCCAGTTCCGTTGTCAAAACACGTCATTAGATGTTGCTGGTGTTGCGTCTGTACAGCGTCACTCGTTTTTATCGCGCGTCAGCATACTGACGCTCGATATTGACACAGGAATTCTGTCCGTCCGTCCGTAACGCTCCGGTATTGGATGAAAACGGCTTAATATATCGTCATAGTTTTTTTCACCATACGGTAGCGCAATCTTTCTAGTTTTATCAGCATCAAACGTCTTCACGAAATTCCGACGGGGTCACCCCCTGCGGGGGCGCTAAATACATGTGGGGTATAAAAATTTTACAATTTTCTACCAATAAGTCGCTATATCTCGTAATCGATACAAGATAGCGCCATAGTTACTATGGAAGGAGAATACGAACTCGTATGTGATTTATCAAATGGTGCCATTTTCAATGACCTTGAACGAACCCTAACCCTGTTTTCAAGGTCACACCACTCTTTGACGCTAAATATCTCACAAACGGCTACAGATATGGCCATAGTTACTGTAGAAGGCGAATACGAAACCGCACTCAAGCTTTTGAATGGCACCGGTTTCAATGACCTTGAGTGACCTCTAAGCCATATTTCAAGGTCACGATATTATTCAATGTAAAAAAGCTCAAAAATGGTGCAAGATAGAGCTATATTTACAATGGCCGATCAATAGAAAGTCGCATACGGTCTATCGAACAACACCATTTTCAGTGATCTTGAACGACCCCTAACCCTGTTTTCAAGGTCATACCACTCTTTGACGCTAAATATATCACAAACTGTTACAGATACGGCCACAGTTACTATAGAAGGCGAATAGGAAACCGCGCCCAAGCTTTCTAAAGGAGTGACCTCTAATCCCGATTTCAAGGTTACGATATTATTCAACGTCAAAAAATCTCGAAATAGTACGAGATAGAGCTATACCTACAATGGTCGACCAATAGAAAGTCGCATATGGTCTATCGAACGGCCCATTTTCAATGACCTTGAAGGACTCCAAACCCAGATTTTAAGTTAGGCCATTCTTTGACACTGAATATCTCTAAAATGGCTACAGATACGGTCATAGTTACTATGGAAGGTTCCGTTTCCAGTGACTTTGAGTGACCCTTAACCTAGATTTCAAGGTCACGGTGTAATATTTCGGCCTATGAGTGCCCTCAACGTATTTTGTGCACAGCTTACGCGCGATGTGTTTGCGATAACTAAGTTCTTGTTTTCTTTAATCAGCATCTTTACACTCTGCGAGGTCTGTCTGTTCACTCAGAACACAAGACTTTCATGGGGGTTGCTAATTCTAGTTCAAGCCCCGTACTTTAGCTACTTATCAACTAGAATAGCTATTCAACCTAAGGTGGTTAAGAACAATTCAAATCTATCTTTGTCCTTGTGTGATCTTGACCTTTAACATCCTAGCCCCCAAAGTTGATCGTTTTATGCCCTTGTCCCGTGGACCACTTGTGCCAATTTGCATCACAATCTGTTCACTTGTTTTCAACATATCATGTTCACAAGTTTGGCAAGATAGGAACGAACAGACGAACGGATGGACGGACAAACGAACTGCCACGTCCAGAACATAATGCCTCCGCCTGCCAGTCTGGCTTGGCGGAGGCATAAAATTACCTTCTGTAGGTTATTTATGTTAACAAGAAATTTAATAAGTCTAACAGGTGGCGCTCAGAATCATGTAAGAGGCCAGAACGCAACTCCAGTCTTATTTGATTGCCTCGCTCGAACTGATCCCGTGTTAAATTCGGTACCTACAAAAAGCTCAGCTGTCGCCGAGAGGCCGCGTGAAGCTCCGCGTTGTTGAAAATTTTGCTTTAATACTCAATATCACGCGAAATTACACCGTTGAGTAGGGCGTGTGTAAGACTGTCTCTGTATTGTACCGTTTCTGAGATATTCATCGTCGAATAATGGCATGCCCTTGAAATTTGGGTAAGTTGTCACTCAGAGTCATATAAGATGCTTTCCTATTAGTCTACAATGTATTCTCTCGAGAAATTACTGGTCAGCGCTTGTAAGCTGCAGTCCACTGCGTGATTAAACAACTGTAAAGAATTCCTCGAAGTAGTCAGCGTCTCCCTCTGAGTGGATTGCGAGCAGGACAAAGAATCCTGTTTCTGGAAAATTGCTTCTAATAATTACTAACACATGTGCTTGCAACCAGCGTGTTGCGCGCAGAGCAGCGCTAACGTACTGCCGCAGAGAAACCGCTCGTCGTTCTGCGTCATGCTGGAATGTCCTATCCGTAATGCTTGATTCCCGTTATGGTAAAACTACAAAACAGCGCAGCAAAGCAAGCGTGTACAATTTTTGTTAGTAATGTTTTTCTGCGTTTGTTTATCTGTCTCTCTGTCTGCCTTTCTTCCTTTGTTCATTGTGGACTACGGGTTATATACGTATATCATCGCAAGCAACATCATTAATGGATATTCTTATTTGGTAGCCTGCCAGTGTTTATGTTTTGCTGCTTTATATTACTTTTTAATTTTTTTGGCCAATAAACATATGACCTGCTCATACGGCATAATAAATTGTCTTTCTAGTGAACGAATTTATAAAGCGTGAATGAGTACCGCATCGTTTCTTTAAGTGAACGACGATAAGCTAGCGCCGCAAATCACTCTCCCATTCTCAACTGACTTTCACTCGAACTCGTCTGCATGCTGGCTCTGGCATCGCCCGGCCGTCGTTCCGTTCCACTTTCTGCCCATGGAAAGGCTGGTGCCGATATGCGACGAATGCTGGCGGACTCGAAGTTGGACCGTTCCACAGCGATGCCCACAGCGTCGGCGATCAGCGGCCGGTTCAGCTCGTCCGTGCGGAAAGCGTCCAACACAGCCAAACGACCGAGCAACATCCATGCCATTCTGTACGCTAGTCACGGTGGGTTGTTTCTCACAGAAATCATGGCAGTATCTGCACGTCTGAACAACGCTATGGCAATCGTATAGTCGCCTGGAGACCGATAAAGGGCGTGGTGTGGCCTAACGATAGCGCTGTTCGTAATTGTCACGCCTGGGGTGTATATGCAGTTGTACTTTATCTCATCTGAGGAGGTTTCGCGGCAATAAATAGTTGATCTTCGAAGTACTTATATCAAGCCGCCGATAATGAGCTGGCGCCTATATACTTGTACGCATCGCGTGCCACATAGTATTTTATCGACTCATCAAGTGAGTATAGAAAACATGAGGGCGACCTTTTAACACCGAAGTCTTTCGTACCAGTTCTCCATCAGCCGGGCACATAAAAATGGCTCAGATAGGATCGGCGAAGGTACGGCGTTTGAGCAGGAGAATACTGTTCCCTAGCAGCGTTTGTATTAGCGATCGGTACTAAAGGTAAGAAAAGTTATAGGCGCGAACCAAGTGGAAACACAAGAGCATGTGCATATCGTGGCCTTGAATTGCCTAAAAAACTGTAAAAAGCGCCCCAAATTGATCGGACTGAAATTTCTCAAATGACATCAGATTACTGTAATGTACTTGTCTCTCTTGGGTGCTCTGCCTTTTTAGACAGATCCAGCCCTCCAGTGACGTTGTACTTGACGCCTAAATTAAACAAGAGGCCGTATAAGTCAACGATCCGTTCCAGACTCAGCATAAGCGCAGTGCACTATTCACCGGGATTGTCTGTGACGATTCGCCGGCTGCGCTGTCTACAGTTCAGTCTCGTGTGTCTAGAGTGAACTCTTGACTCTATGGAGTGCACTCTTGTTGCTGAGAGTGCACTGTAGACAATAATCAGCGAAGTGTGACCGACATGGCCGGAGAACAATGCTAGCCAGCTAACTCCAGTTCCCAACCAACAAGAAGCTCAGCTGTCACAAAGAGACCGCTCGTGCTTCGTGTCATTGAATATTTTGCTTAGTCACTCAAGATCACTCAAAGACATATGGAATGACACCCTTAAGTAGGGTGTAAATCCTTATTTCGTTGTAACTATGTATCTTGTACTGTTTCTGAGATGTTCAGCGTTCATTAATGGCATGACCTTGAAATATTGTTAGGGGTCGTTCAAGGTTATTAAAAATAGCGCCGTTTGATAGACATATGCAATTTCCTTTTGGTCCGCCATTCTAGGTATAGCTCTATCTTGTATCGTTTTCGAGTTATTTGAGATTGAATAATATTTTGCCATTGAAATCTAGTTTAGAGGTCGCTAAAGGTCATTGTAAAAAGCACCATTCGGTAAATCGCATACGAGTTCCTATTGTAACTATAGCCCTGTATTGTATCATTTCCGAGATAGAGTGAGATATTGGTTAAAAAATACGATTTTTTTCATACTCCTTACATTTGACGCCGCCGTTAAGGGGTCCCGTGAGAGTAGTGCCATGACGTTTGGTGTAGAAAAACTAGAATGCCTTGGCTACCTGACGGTGAAAAACATTACGGATATGTTTAGCTGTTTAGATACGATACCGGCGTGTGACAGACGGAGAGACAGACGGACAATTTGCGACAGCATAGTCCGCGCTACGTATAGCATCGCTCGGTAAAAACTGACCGTCATCGTTGTTTCGTAGTCGACGGCAACAATAAATCACAATAAACACAATAACATATAGTGCAAGTGTACAGCACAGCAGAAATTAACTGAACAACGAGAACGTCACGCGAACAGCACGCTTTTTTATTTTTTATCGACGCGCGATATTGATATAGCAATCCTGTCCATGTGTCTGTCTGTTTGTCCGTCCATCCGTCTGTCCGTAACGTTCCGGTATTGTATGAAAACGGCTTACGTATTGTCATAGTTTTTTTCACCATACGGTAGCCCAATCATTCTAGTTTTATCAGTATCAAACATTATTACGAAATTCCGACGGGGTTACCACACGCGAGGGCGCTAAATACAGGTGGGGTATAGCTATATCTCGCAAATGATACAATATATCGCCATAGTTACTATGGAGTGCAAATAGGAACTCATATGCGATCTATCAAATGGTGCCATTTCCAATGACCTTGAACGAACCCTAACCCTGTTTTCAAGGTCACAGCTATCTTTGACGCTGAATATCTCACAAACGGCTACAGATACGGCCGTAGTTACTATAGAAGGTGAATAAGAAACCGCACCCAAGCTTTTGAATGGCACCACTTTCAATGACCCTGAGTGACCTCTTAGCCAGATTTCAAGGTCACGATATTATTCAATGTCAAATAATGGTACAAGATAGAGCTATAGTTACAATGGCGGACTAATAGAAAATCATACATGGTCTATCGAACCGCGCCATTTTCAGTAACCTTGAACGACCCCAAACCCAGATTTCAAGGTCAGGCCATTCTTTGTCGCTGAGTGTCTCTGAAATGGCTAAAGATACGGCCATAGTTACTATGGAGGGCGAATAAGAAACCACACCTAAGCTTTCAAATGGTACCATTTTCAATGACCTTGACACTTAACCTAGATTTCAAGGTAACGGAGTAATCAGGTCTACAAATGCCAGGCTTCGACGTATTGTGCGCGCAGCTGACGCGCGATCTGTTTGCGATAGCTAAGTTCTTGTTTTCACAGTGACATTCACAACGCTACTAGAAATAACGTACAACCAGAACAACGCATTCAAAAACTTCAGAATCGCACACAGTGTATACGCAAAAATCGTCGTTGCTGCCGACTTTGACGCCGATTCATCACCGTTCAGCTCCTAGGCCTAGCGATAGCAGCAATGTTGCAGTTACAAAACTTTAGCTCGTCCACGCATTTGTACGAACGAATAGCATCATTATACTGTATGCAATGCGTCGCGCTGTAAAAATTATTAACCTAACGACTTTTATATCCGACCACGAAACTGATAAGGCTTAGGCCTATTTTACAGCTCCCGTATACCCGCACAGGACGACTGGACACATCATAAGGAGCGAATAAATAACGTAAGCAATAAACGACAAAATTATTCGAAATGTATTTTATACTCACGAGTTAAGGATGAATAAATTTAACTGAAAAAGTAACTTACTTTTCCAAGTAGGCCTAAACCTTGACGACGTTGTCTTCTAGGCAATGTCAACAGCGATGATGTCGCCATTCGCCGAATAGGCCTACCGTGACCGCCAAAATATACTATAAAGTCGCATATACTAGCTATGTGTTGCTTACTTCCGAACAATTGGCCTTATTTGACACGATTATTGTTGACTAAGGCTTCACGATTCGGTTGGATCTGATCGTGACTAAGTGCTTCATCACTGCATGACACTCGCATAACAGTGCACGCGCATAGTCCACAACGTTGCGAAGCAAACTGGCCGCGAACGCTAGTCTCGGTTGCGACGTCTGACGGCTGAAGAGTGCCTTCGACCTTCGGTCTCAGGTCACTCTCAGACCGCCTCAAGTCGTGCCGTCACATATCACAGCCTCTCCTCCCGGGCAGTGGCGGTTCTGGTGTTTTAATTGTTTGTTTTTTTTGGGGGGGGACTGGCTGGCGACACTT
>Ga0209149_1002060_pt1 | contig 10945 bp, 7 predicted proteins | sample WorMetTyACAVOLI2_FD_187423 | JGI IMG/M metagenome (GOLD analysis project Ga0209149, IMG submission 187423) | Marine gutless worms symbiont microbial communities from Max Planck institute for Marine Microbiology, Germany - Olavius algarvensis... ...
GATTAATGGTTACTTACTTACTTATAGGATGACGTCATTATGACGTCATAGGATGACGTCATAAAACTACTTCCGGTCTTAAACCGGTATATTCTCTATACTGCAAACAAACTTCTTGTTTCATTCTTACACACAGTAGGCTTACAGTGATATACAGCTGCAAAATGTTTGTTCTAATACTGGTTAAGCGAGTAAGACATCAGATTTTACAAGAGAATGTTACACGATCACAAGTGACTGCAGTCTACTACATTCATTTACTCGTTTTCCACTGTGTCATTTAGTTCAGTCATGATGAGGAACTAATCAACGAGGCACGCAATCCCCAGCGCACGAGTTCAATGGCTTCCACCTTGGCTGCGGAAAGTCTCGCACTCGCGTCAGTAATAGTACGGCCAACAGAAGAAAGATCTCTTTTAGACTGTGCGTAGATAAACCCAACCCAACCCAACCCACCAAAACGGGAAAATTTTCTACCCAACGCAACCCAACCCAATCCAACCCATGGATGGATCCAACCCACGTCCATGTCTGGCATTATGGGTATAGCCATTTGCCATAGGCGAAAATTTGGGCAAGTTTGGGGGTCTACAGCTCCCCTACCAGAAGTCGCAGGAAAACTCCGCTGCGGGAGGGCACACCTTTGGACCTTCGGCTATCACAGGGAAAAATCGGAATCATTCTGCGATGTAACCTCTGGGCTGTAGGCTAGTCACCGGAAGGTACTTTTTAGGCGTTTTGTATGGGGAAAATAGGCCAAAATCCGAAAATTGGGCAATTTTGACGCCCCGTAGCTCCGCAACCGTAGGTCATACAAGTACAAAAAAAGTTTACCTGACCTCGGAAACTCCCTGGCCCTTGGACTACAACGCGGAGTAAACATTATCTTTCTGCAGTGCATCCCTTAACCTCTTAGTGAGGTGCCTTGCTTTACCCCCTCCGAGTGTGGGGTTTTGGGGGCAAATGACCCCTGAGTGGAAACTTTTAATAAATTTCTGTCCAAAATCTGCGTTTCAACTGCGATTCACGTGTCGTGGCAAAATTTGGTGAAAATCGGCCGTTGCGAAGTTGCCGAAAAGTTGTCTGGCATTGCTTACAAATAAAAAAAACCCGGCGTCGGGGACACGATCGAGTCCCCCCCACCCCATTTCGTCCCACTTAGCCGATCGCGCCCAGCATTTCGTGAACGTTGTCGGCCGTCACTCGGCCCTTGAGATGTGCATCTGTACCGACTTTGGTCCGGATCGGCTGCGGTTTGCCGGACGTATTCCAGAAAGAGTCCAAAAAGTCAATACAATATACTATTATAGGCTGAAAGCTGCTACGCTTTCAGCCTACTAAAGTTGAACCATGAAATGTTTACGTCTTTGTTAACGTGTAGATTTGTGTGAACGTCTTTCTTTAATTTTTTAACAAACGTTGATCAAATAACAACTGTTTACAAACGTTTATAACATCAATGCCGGTTATCGCCGGGTTAATGCCGTCTGAAGCTGGTAATATACCTTGCTGGCTTGAGAAATCCGAAGGCACGATCCAATAGAGTTCGACTCCAGCACAGAGGTGTTGTCCCTTCGGGCCGATGACTGACGTCTCTGTCACAGGTCTATCTATAGCGTCGAAGTACAACTCGTCAGTCTTACTCGTAGAGTCCTGCACATATAGAGCCAGCAGCAGAATTACCCGCACAACAAGTAGCCTACTGTCGCAGATAAGCCGCGCGATGCTTTATGTCTGTCAGTAGCTCCAACAGTACAATACGTCGAGCGCAAGTTCCGCTTCAGATTTACCGATGTGTACAAATAAATTGTGTTCTCTTCTCATCGTCGTGGTCATGCATGCTGCAGGTCGTGAGAAATACAGGTTCACTGCGTCGCCGTCTGTGCGATAAACTGCACGGTGGATTGTCGCACTTGTTGTTTGCAGATCCAACACGTCATCGATCGATAGCCAGCTATATCGCCGACAACGCGATTTTTGGTCTACCCCACCTGCATTCGACGTCCCCGTTAGCGGGGTTTCCGTCGGAATATTGCTATAATGTTTGACACTGGAAACACTAGAATGGTATGGCTACCCGACGGTGAGAAAGTTGGAAGATACTGTTACTCGTTTTGACAGAATCCACGAACGTGACAGACAGACAGACAGACAGACGGACACCGCATGACGGCATAAGCCGCGCTTGCACAGCATCGCGCGGCAAAAACACGTCCCGGACGCTCACAATGCTAGACGAGCTAGCAACAGAAAAGAAGTTACGGTAACTCTGCGCCAACAACCGAGGCTATTGGCTAACAATCAAGCAGTTTATTCACCAAATAGAATGAACAACAATAAAATCATCAGAAGATGAGATAAGCGAGCGTAACCATGCACGCCGTCGTTGTATAACTTTACCACCCCTACGCTCAATTTTCCCGTAACGTTCGCCTAATGTCATCTGCGAATCACGACTTTTTTGAGGAGTTTCTTGCTGATAATAACTGACAGTTTTATAAATAACACGTGCAAACTAAAGCTTTTATTGAAAGGCCTAGAATGCTATAAAGATACTCAAATGAAAACTCGCAACATTACACAAGCAATTTGGTATAAGCAGTTGTCAGCAGAACGGTGTGCTTGCAAGACGCTTGCAAACTTCTTGCTTACCGAACACCCCTCAGCTGACGTTATAGTGCTGTGTATAGTACTTTGACAAGTACCGCACTTGACTTGATTTATCGGCATGTGCAGCTCGAGTTATCTGACGTTCAAATATCGTGACCTTGACATCTAGGTTAGAGGTCATTGAAGGTCATTGGAAATGACACCATTCGATAAGATCGCATATGAGTTCCTATTCGTCTTTCGTTGCAAATATGTCTCTATATTCTACTATTAGTGAGATTCAGCGTCGAATATTGGCGTAACCTTGAAATCTGGGTTAGAGTTCGCTCGAGGTCACTGAGAATGGTGTCGATGGATAGATCATATACGACTTTATACTTATGTCTGCCGTTGTAACTATAGCTCTATCTTGCACCATTTTCGAGTTATTTGACGTTCAAAATATCGTGACCTTGTTATTTACTTTACGAGTTCCTATTTGTCTTCCATTGTAAAATTTGTAACTATGGCCGTATTTTTACCGTTTTCGAAATAAAGCGAGATATTGGTCGAATAACGCCAATTTTTCATACCCCCTTTTATTTAACTTGCACGATCCTGTAGAACCCCTTTGAAGTTTTGCCCAAAATTCTAATACAAACTGCGCCATTAGGTGGTGTAAAATATTGTCGAAAAGTTCAACCCTATGAGCAGAGCGCAGGAACGTTACAGACGACAGACGAACCGACGACAGACGGACGGCCCGTGCCATAAGACGAACGTAACGTAGCAGTATAAAATGTACATACAGAGTGGTCCAAAAAAGGTAAGCCCATACTGAATTATCAATAAATCGCATTAAGCGTGCCAACGAAGTTGGTAGTTTTCTTTCGTTAAAGTTGAGTGCCAAACAAGCACTATAATATTATACCGTAAGTTGTTATTAAATACTTTATTAATTAAATATTGTATGTATGACATAAAGTGTGCCGTCAAGCCATGCGCGCCTGACGGCACACGTACAATAAATAGAAACAGTGATGTGCAAGTATCACACCTGTATATTAATTACTACTCTCACTGAGTGGAGTATTATCATGTCAATCAAATATACCAATATATCGTATAACGTATCACATATCATTTGTATGATAAATGTACACAAAATGAACCATAATATGATATGATTCTCGTCTGCGTAGACTGTATGACGCGAAAAGTTGACAGATTCACAATGACGACGAAGATAATGATGATGATGGTGACTAAAATGATGATGATGACGACGATGACGATGACGTCGATGATGATGTATACGATGATGAAATGACGATCTAGTAATTGAAATTTCGTCTACAGTGTTAGAACTGGATTCTGTTGACTGCTTGCTGCTAATGACCGTTTCGTGCACCCACAACAGTATGTTAATATAGGCCTAGGTTTGTATAGACAGCTAAAATTTCTGAACTTATACTTGCCAAATCAGCTGGACATTTGGACCAGTTAACGGCAAATAAAACGATGTCGATATTACTTTGCTTCAGAGTTTATTAATCTGTAATTCTGACACCAATTTAGTTTTGCAGTCTTGGAGCTTTCATTTTAGTCCAATTGTTCGAGCGTCACGCCAAAATTGGTAGAAATAAAATTTTCTCGACGTACGGTGACGTCCATTCAGTGTCAGACTTGAGATATGTGCCGTTGATGAACAGCTTACTGTTATGTCACAGTCAGTATTGTAATTAACTCCAGCTACTGTCCAGAGGTTCCTTATTTGTTAAACTCGCTGTTCACCTGTCAGTTGCGGTTGTAGGGTTAGGGTTAGGGTTTTTTGTTGTTGCTGCCGTCTGGCGAATAAAGACGTATTATGTAATTTTATTGCTATTTCTAACGAGCTGTAGTGCTGATCACAACGAACCTCGCTGTCGGCATGGCTGTATCAATATATTCACGATCAGTAATCAATAAATGGTCGATAAGCCGTTGCCGATCTACTATAAAAGTTCATAACGATAGCTGTAGCCGTTTTTCCGTAATCTTGTTGCTAAAAACACATACGCCACCAAAATAATACCTCGCATACTATCGACGTAAGTCACTAATTTGCTTCAACTGCAGTGTTAAAAGCAGCATAAAAATTGTTTTATTAATCGATGTCTTTTTAAGTATACATTGTATGTTTTGTACTATTTCGTAATTCTTGATGTGCTTTTATCAATTTTTATGCTTTCCTCGTTCATTATGTAACAGTGTGCTCCTGACATGCTGAATTAAAACCCTTTAGAATTCAGAGGTAATTGTAGTGCCACGTCGAATAATATGAATTTGGTATACACTGGCCGTTGATGGGTGGGCTGTTACATTTGGTACAGCGAGGAGGGGACTAGGCGGAGCCGTGGTCCGCCCAGGCCCTTCCTCGCTGTACGACCAGTGTACCAATCACCCTATACTGTTACTCTGCGGTGTTAACGTGTTCATTAAAGGGTTAAAGACTAACGTCAAAGTGTGAAAATGAGGAGAAGTCAGCTGGTGACGGTGCTTGACGCTGAGTAAGCGGAGTAACGTAGCAGACGGTCCTCGAACTCTTGCTGTCGACTTTCAGCACTTGAATGCCCTGCAACGCACCGCGCCGTATGACGTAAACACGAATGACAGAAAAAAACGAGAGAATTATCATTAGGGGTCTATTATTTTTAATGTCCTAAGGTGTAAAGAACCAAATGGTTAAAACAAACCTAAAAACAGGATGCTGGCGCCTGGAAAGGCTAGAGGCCCGATTGACCATCGAGGATTGCAAATGTTTCAAGTAACAACACAAAGAGTTAAAACGTTGGATGGCAATGTACAGTATCTGAAACAAGAAAGCTGTCTCACGAACATCTCCAGTTGCAGCACTCAGCCTCCTACCCGCTTCACAGAGAAAGTCAAGTGTATATGAAGCAGCTGAGTCCAGTGTCTCTAGCGCGACTAACTGAGAAAAAAAATCTGAGGGAGGCAAGAGTGTGTTGTTGTTGTTGTTGTTGTTGTTAGTGGTAGCGGATTTATTATGATCTGTTGGGCTGGCTGTAGGCCTACGTTGATTTCTCGTAAAAGCCCGTTGTGCTTTGGATTCCACTTATAAATCAAGGTAAGGGCAACTACCAACTCAGTCATGCACGCACGTCCGCTATCTTGACGTGACGACCTCCAGCCGTGTCAAGACCCGGCAGAAGAAGAATTAGTACCAGATTCTTCTGATGAAGGCCTCTGATAGAGATCGAAACGTCACGGTATTTTTTGTTGTGTTATATGAATTGTAATAGATAAGTTAGTAAGTTTATTATTTATTACTAGACCTAGTACACGTTTGTTTATTTTGGTGAATAAAGATGTTTGTTTGCTTGCATTATTATTCTCCACGTGACAAACGCACATGCTTGCAACGAAAGAACAATAAAACGAACAGATAAAACGTAAACACATGTAAACCCAGTGGTAAAAGTGTCCATGTTGAGCAGGGGGCTCCGGGAATGAGATGCCGTAGGCGTCGAAGAGGGTAGGGATTGGGAAGGGTTTACCCCTCGCCAGCTGACTATGGGTTTGACGAGTGTCTTGTGCTCCTCCAATTGGATCGGGTCTAGGCCGAAGCCCCGGCGTCAAACAAAGTTGGCCTTTTTTAGCATAACAGACCACTTTTTAAAATGGGATAAACCATTTTTCCTTTGCACAGGTGTGGTACTCTTGCCAAAAAATTATATGACTAAAAGTAAAGACAAATAATATTGTAATCATGCACAAATTATGTGACTAGAAAGTATGTAATAGTATTTTAGGTCAATATAACTATGCTGATGAATGTGTTACGGTGTTAAACTCAGTTTTGCACGAAAGACAACAGAATAGGCCCAACATTGAGCAAAATAGGCGCAGATTCCATAAGAGAAGCTGATACTAGAGCAGGGGGCTCGAACTGGTACAGGGGGGCTTAGCCCAACCACCCCCCCTCACTTTAACCACTGTGTAAGATATTGTCTGATGTACTTCGTGTACGAATTTAATAATAATAATTATAATAATAATAATAATAATAATTGCTAAACAATATGCGAGCTATGAAACTGTTACAACTCCGTTCAACTCCAGGCGAGACATATACATCAATGAGTCAGGAAGGACAACTGACTTCAGTACGTCATCTGAGAGGTTGCACGACCAATCTGTCAACAAGGAAAATATATAACCTTGAACGGCGTCGTTTTTATACGATTTAAGGTTTCAATCTGCAGGATGGCTCCAAAAGTGACGCCAGATTTACACGACTGCTTACGTCTTGCGTCCCCGACTGATTTGTATGATTTATGGCACTTATCGAAAAAAATTCAAAAAAATAAACCTGAATAAAAAAATAAATAAACTAGAAATCAATATGCATAACCTCCGAGGCAATGCAATACCGGCAGGCCCCTTGAGCGATTTTGACGAAATTTTGTTTCATTGATGGATTCCTAAGCCTGTCCGTTCTCTTAAGTAAAATTTAAACATTATCGGTATAGAAATATGGACTTAAGTTGCTAAAAATCACGAAAATTTCGAACTTTTGGTAACAATTTCCCCCAAGGGACAACTCCACTGAGCAATTTTTACAAAATTAAGGGCGGGAGGGTGTCCCAGGTCCGTATCCTCACGCCAAATTTCACCGTTGTCACTCTTAAAATGTGGGCTTACAGCCCTCAAAATAGCCGAAATTGGTAATTTTTGGTAACATTTTGCCCAAATGGGGTATTATTATTATATGAAATCGTACACGAAGTACATAAAAAGAAAGAAGGTAGAAAGAAACTTAACTATGACGTACAAACATACTCAATAAGTGCGACAATATCAAACGGGCAAAAATCAGACGGAAGCCGTAGTACATCCCATACATCCCTATACCGATAATGTATATCCCCTAAAGCGATTTTTACAAAATTTGGCTTGGGGAGGTAGCCTCAGGTTCGTACCCTCATGCCAAATTTCATCATTGTGGGTTACAGCCCGAAGATCGCCAAAATTGGTATTGTTTGGTATAAATTTGATAAAAAAGGGTATACCCCTTTAAGCGATTTTTACAATATTTGGCTTGGGGAGAGAGTCTCAAGTCTGCACTCTCATGCAAAATTTCACCGTTGTGGCTTTAAGAATGTGGGCTTATACAGCCCCTAAAATCGCGAAAATGGTAATTTTTGGCATAAATTTTCCCCAAAGGGAAAATTCTGGGGTCCACAGAAAAAGTTGAATATAGGTGCGCAACAATGAACCTTCCCGCATGTAATGACACCATAATATTTTGAAAAGTCTGCTTCATAGCGTTTCCGTTATCACAAACTTCGTAATTCCAAAGCGTGACAAACAGACAAATAGACAAAAAAACATCACATTTTTCGTCTACATCCGTTGCGCGAACCACGATCCCCACCATATTTTCCATGGTGATAGAGGAGGTCTGTACCATTTTTGCACTCACCTAACGTTTTTTGATGCGATCAGTAGTTTCGCCGCTAGGGGCTATTGAAAATTTGTGGGAAAATTCCCCCACCGCGGGAAAATGGTCGTAACTTGGTTGTTTGTCCCGCGAAAGCGACCAAATTGAAAACTTAAAAGCTGCCTATAGGCTTGTATAAAATCTGAGAATTTCGTAAAAATTGTGCGAACGAGTGACCCAGCAGGAGCAAATTTATTGCTAAAATTCGAAATTTTGACAGTTTTGGGGGGCTGTATTCTCACATTTCTGTCCCGATAAACGTGAAATTTGGCACGGGGGAGCGAACTTTCGGTCCGCTTCCCGTGCCAAATTTCACGTTTATCGGGGCAATGTGTCTATTTTTGGACTGCTGAGTAAAAACGCGCAGGCCTGCATGTAATAAATAAATAAATAAGGAGGCAAATATTTTACTGAGTTTTGGTTAATATTAATCATGCATATTCACTTAGGCGTTTTAAGATATGACCAATCAGAAAAGAGGCATCAGTTTTAGGACACCCTGTACGTTGAGACTGTGCATACAAGACTAAGAACAGAGGCGGATGACTTTGGTCGTAAAAGCAACACTCACCCGGTTGAAATCGCTAATCACCCAGACTTGGCTTTGTTTTTGTGGACTGGTCTCCGTCACGTGATACTCAACGACGTTCTCCGATTGGTCGACGCTGATTTCTTCCAGAGCCTTGTCGCCGCCAACGCTGAACTGAACGTTGAACTGCGACAACGTGTACAGAAAAACATCGTAAACACCACTGTGCATGTATCATTAGAATTACGCAACAACGGTGTGGACATGCTCCATAAGAACACTTTTCCAAACCGAAAAAAGCCAAGTGGATAACGTAGGTAGGTAAAGAAAAGTGTATTTATATATAGGCCTATAGCGCTCTTTTTGTAGTAGGCTACCGGGGTACCTCACACTCAAGGCGCTCAGGCATGAATCACAGTTTAACCTGCAATTACACCAATGCCTGCCTTTACCTCGTAAGCGTTCACCAGATGGCGCCTGCCCAGACAGAGGTTGCGGACATCTAATTGCAGCCTACTACTCATTTATTTACCCCGAAAGGATGAAAGGCTGAGTCGGCTTGGTTGGCTGGTTGACGCGGGCGGACGGTTTACCCACATAAGTGGTCACCCGTCAGCTGCAGGTCGAGCGCAGGACAGGGAAAGTTTGCCGGTCAAATACCAACATTCTACCACTGTGCCACGTAGGCCTATGCACTTTTACCGCGTGATGCTATGCATAGCGCAGACTATGCTGTCGCAAGATGTCCGTCCGTCTGTCCGAATGTCCATCACACGCCGCCATTGTGTGAAAACGACTAAACATATATCCTTAAACTTTTCCACCGTCGGGTAGCCAGACCGTTCTAGTTTTTAAGCGCCTCACTTTACTTTAGTAAAAGAGGCGCTTATTGAGATAGGCTGTGTCGTGACGTCGTTGGTCGTTGGTTAGTTGGTTGGTTGGTTGGTTTTCACGTGCGTGCACTGTGGCCAAACGGTGCATCCTAGGCCTATAGTTACTACGGAACACTAATAGGAAACCCTACCACAGGAATTCAATGGTACAAATTTCGACCCCCTGGGGTGACCCCTAACCGGGGAATGGGCCCCCCGTGAGGCGCTTTTTGTCAAATTACTTTGACCTCTTGTTCTATACCAAATGTCATGGCAGCATTCCGGCGAAGATCCTCTTAACGTCGGGTCGAATGCAGGAGGTATGAAAAATCGCGGAAACGATACAAGATTGAGCCACAGTCACTATGAAACGCCAATAGGAACCGATACGCGATCTATCGAATAATGCCTTTTCCAATTATCTTCAATGACCCCGAATCCAGATTTCAATGTCACGCCATGATCTGATGCTGAATCCCTCAGCAACAGTACGAGATACAGACATAGCCTGTTGCAATTGGATACTAATGCCCTACTCAAGGGTGTTACTTCGAATGACCTAGAGTGACCTTGAGTGACTTAACGAAATATTCAGTGACACGAAACACATGTCACGCAGCCTGTCTGCGACAGCTGAGCTCCTTGTTGATTTCCATATAGAATGTCGACGCAGACATGGCCATGAGTTGGGTTCATCCATGGGTTGGGTTGGGTTGGGTTGGGTTGTGTCGGGTTGGGTCCGAAACTTTCGCCTATGAAATGGGTTGGGTTGGGTTTAGTTGCTAGAAATTAATAATTTTTTCACTACCATAATTATCCCACTGCGTAAATCACTCACTGTGATTTATCATCACAGTTTACATCATGAATTCTTCCCACAACTACCGTTAGGCGTTGCGTTTTACTTACTTATAGGTTTCTGATTTATGTAGCCGATTTGAACTATATTATGTTTCTGTTCGATGTTGGGTTGGGTTGGGTTGGGTTACAGAAAATGGACCCACGTCCATGTCTGTGTCGACGTCGAATCACTGCTGATGTTTACCTGTCCGCGTGTGTAGGCCTATCTCAAAATCCGAATCACCAGCTCTTGATATGCAGACGCCAAGGTACTGAAAGCTCTCCGTACATCGTCTCTCCGTATATCGTTTCTTTATGAAACGTTTTAGAACTATAGCAGCATTACAATTGTAAAACAATGACGAGAATATTTCAACTGTGAAATTCCTAGTGTTTTGTGAGGGAATTTCTAAGTGTTTCGTGGGCGAAGCGTTTTGACAAAATTGAAAATAAATTTTAATAAACACCCACAGTATGTTTTGTAAATCTTTTTATGTAATTTACTCGCTTGGAATTATCGCTGCGCATTTGTCACGTTGTAGATTATAATCAAGCCACGCTCGCAAATGTGAGGGCTTTACTGGATGGCAATGTCCTTCCGTTTGTCTGTTT
>Ga0209149_1002061_pt1 | contig 10945 bp, 8 predicted proteins | sample WorMetTyACAVOLI2_FD_187423 | JGI IMG/M metagenome (GOLD analysis project Ga0209149, IMG submission 187423) | Marine gutless worms symbiont microbial communities from Max Planck institute for Marine Microbiology, Germany - Olavius algarvensis... ...
ATGTACTAATGTCTCTACTGATTTCGTTTACGGCAGATGCCACAACCGGGTACTTTGACGATAACTAGGCGCAACATTAGAAGTCGACCGTCAGTGCCCGTACGGGACTAATTTTTATTATTATTACCTCCGTCAATAAGGCGGATGTTATGATGTGATCGTTCTGGATCGTTCTGTGTCATTCTTTCATTCGTTCTGTATTTCTGTGAACAGGATAACTGACGAACGCGGAAACGGACGTCGACCAAACTTGGCAGGCACTGGCAAGAGATGACCCTCTAGAAGTGGTTGACTTTCGGTGGTGATCCGGATCTGCGCGTGGATTCCGGTTTTTTATTTTCTTAACCAATGAGTAATAGGCGAATTTTAGACATTTGTTAGCATTTCTCTGTTTCTCAGTTCTCATACAATCAACAGCCGATTTAAACCAAACTTGGCGAAACGAATGACGCCGACGAGTGTATCCCCAATTTTGACGGACATCCGAAAATCCGAATTCGAATTTGGATCACTTTTGTTTCAAATTTTGGGTCGGCGGAGGTTGACACTGGTATAGCCCTTACAAGCGACGGCGTTTTGCTAATTAAAGACGTTTTGTCTGTAATAGAGAGTGCAAACCTCCGTAAACACTATACCAGTGTTCTATCGAAAATGGTATCAGTGATATTTGCTGTTTTAGAGGTGTCATTCTGAGCCCTTACAACTAGTTAAACTTCCATGAAAGTTTTTAACATTAATTTCTATTATTCACAACATTTACTAATTATTTTTGGCACAGAGACCTTATTCAGTTCTCAAAAAAAATCAAAATGTGCGATATTTTGACATAACTCGATCAAAAGTTCTTTAATTTAGGCCCAAATAAAATTTAAGAGATAACATGTGCTCAATATTCTTAATTAAATCACAAAGTTAGATAACAGTTGTGTTTGCAGCTGGCTGAAGCGAGTTACCGTAGTAATCCGTAATTGCGCGTCATTCCACAGTTTATGCTGCCTTATGAACAGAAAAGGTAAATCTTTAAACAAAGTGTTTCTATCAGAATAATAAAATGTTTTGCTTTATTAAAAGCTGCAACATGTGTTCGAATGCTGTCTTTCAGCATTGACACAACCCCACAATCGTTTTACCACTAGTTTATCGCCCTGTACGTTGTTCGAAGTCGGCCCAGAAATCGCTGTTCAGATGTGTGAAGTCGCTACTGTTGTTATGGAAACAACACAGTAAGTAAGTAAGTAAGTAAGTAAGTAAGTAATTCTTTATTACAACTTCGACAGACGCAAAGTCACAGTAGCGTATCAACAAAACATACAGTTAATTTATGTTACACGAACCTGCACTAACTCACTACACACAAGAAGGAAGACAATAAAAACAACTACATAAACAAACAATGCAACAGCAACTGTAACTTCATACAACCTAAAGGTATATAGAAATCATGCCAATTTAAATTTATCTTTGTCCATAGAAACTCCTGAAAATGAACGATTTCCTAGTTAAGTCATATTTGAACCTAGGCAAATCAAAGGAATGACCACGCCACGTGGACGCAAACTCATAGGAAACATCGATCTATCTGGCTGTAATAAGTGATGCACACAATGGTTTGAACATACTGTACCAGAGAACAATTTATCATCAGCTTGTTCTAGAAGTTCCTCAAAACAGTGTAAGTTGTAACGTGCTAGTAAAACCATATCGTCTCGCTTTTTGCAACATTTTGTCAATACGACTGCTGTTTTCTCGACTAACATAACCGCCCCATGCTGGCAAAGCATATAATACCTTACTAATGACAATGGACTGCAAAAATACTTGCAAACAACCAGCATCAAGCCCTTGCTTACGCATCTGCTGTAATAAATAATATCTTTGACTGCACACTTTCACCACCTGATCGACCTGCTTACAGAAATTTAAGTTACAATTAACAAATACACCCAGTAATTTACAACAAGTAACACGTACGACATTTGGCAAAAGACTTGGCATGAATTTAGATTTTAAGCCAGGTCTCCAGAAAACCAATTCTTTACATTTAGCCAAATTAATGGAAAGTTTATTAAATTTTGACCACGAAATGATTTGCTTCATTTCATCTTCAACAGACACATCACTATTCTCTGATACTAACAGATTAAAGTCATCAGCATATTTCATAAGGAAGTTTAAAATACCAAGCACTTTACAATCGCTCACGTATGCTAAAAATGGTTCTAAGTCGTTAAAATACTTTTTATCGCATCAATGGAGAATTGAATAAAGTATTTCTGTGTCAAAAATAATTAGTGAACGTTGTGAATTGGTGAAGTTATGTGATATTAATTGCAGCGGTCCTTTTTTTGAGACACACTGTATGTAAACAAAGAAATACGGAGATATCAGCGATGACGTCAGCGATGACATTATGGAGTGAGCAGTGATGTGCGATGCAGTAATTGGTTAATCCGAACTCCGGTCTGAAATCTAACTTAAGACGTTTGGTCTGTCTTTGGTCTCAGCGAAAGACTGATCCAAAAAATGACACAATGTCACTGTTAATGCAAGTCAACATGTATGCGTCCTCTGAGTCCATCTCTGAGTCTGGACAAACACGTTTTCTAATCCAGTGTCAGCGCGACCTGCTTTTACCATATTCGTCAACTCTGACTCATCCGGCGTTCGCTTGACGCTGATTCAGCGGCGATACTCGTTCAAACAGGCCTATAACGGGGGTCGTTTTCCTCAGATTTTGGACATTTTCAGGGTTTGAAAACTGAAGTTCCCCATAGCTGTCTAGGGGAAACCTCGATTTTTAAAATAATAATGATTGATGACGTTACTTTGTGGTGAAAGCTCGATCCCATCGAGCATTTCACTGACATCCTTACCAATATAGCTATTGTCCTATCCCCAAAAGCAAACCGCGATCAAAATACACACTACATACATACACTGTGCAAACCGGACCGCTACGAATAATATGACAACTTCACCAATTCATAACGTTTACTAATTATTTTTGGCACAGAGAGACCTTATTCAATTCTCAATTGATACGATAAAAAGTTTTAAAATTGGTTTAGCACAAGCTGTGTGGTTGCCATAGCAACAGTAGTGACTTGACGCACCCGAACAGCGAATTTCTGGGCTGACTTCGAACAGTGTGTTATCGACAGGGTAATAAACGTGTAGGAAGGCAATGGCCTGTATCAAGGCCGAAAGACTGCTCTTCCAACACTTGTTGTAACTTTTGACATCGCACACTGTTCCGATAGAAACACTGTTTGTTTAAAATATTTAACTTTTCTGTTCATAAGACAGCATCAACTGTGAAACGACGCGTCCTTGAGGATTGCTATGGTAACCGCTTCAGCTGGTATATTGCTGAAGCGGTATTTTTGACGCTGAATATCTCAGAAACGGTACGACATACAGACATAGTGCCGTTAAAATATTAATAGGGACTTACACACGCCATACGCAACAGTGTCATTTCGAATGATCTTGAGTGACATTGACTGACTTAGCAAAATATTCAATGACTGGAAGCGTCGCGCGGTCTCTGCAACAGCTGAGCTTCTTTTATTAATTCTATTTCATAAACGGACTATTCAAATTCTTACTACTCGAACAGTCGGCGGAAAAGTGGACCTTTTAGCGCCAGGGGAGGGGGTCTTCCGACCACTCCGACCCCCTTGGCTGCGGGTCTGTCAAAACTTTTTAAAACTGTTGTTCACAGCCCTTTCATTAACTGAGTCATTAAGTAAAAGTGGCCTTGAACGTTTAGACGATCGACGTGATAATGGTCACACAAAGCTTGTTTAGACAAATCAACAAGGTAATGCGAAGCATGACATAATGCCACGCGCCGTGCCAGAGTACCGCATCCTCGGAAAAAAAATTAGGCATCATTTAAAAATAGGCTTGGAACCCTATGAAGCATGGTAGCCCGTTCATACTGCGGCCTACATATCCATTTCAAATTCCACTGGCCAAAACTTCACTTTATAGAAGGGACTTTGGTGCTGACGGAATTCTCAGTTGGTTTTACAAATCATGTTCCTCTGAAATTGCTCACATGGTATGTAAAATCATTAATTTCTCTGTGTCTTTGGGGTTTGTACCTAATGTCTGGAAACATGCAATAGTTACACCTGTTCCCAAGTGTCATCCTGTTACGTGTGCTATATTCGTGGGGCTGATGGGGGTCTTGTGTGCAATCATATGTCCCCTAATTTTGACTCTTGATCAGTGTAGGGGACCCATAGGAGATTGAAAAAAACTTGGGTAGACATTCCAGATGTGGGGCAGAAAGGTGTAATTCAAGATGGCGTCCAAGATGGCCGCCGCACCCTTATACCCAATATAACGCCATCTGGATCTGTCCTGGAGTGATGAATTTGGTGTTCTTACCTAGGTTTTTGGGGGTCAAGGAATCCATTGAAATCATTTTCAGGGTGAAAAAAGTAGCGGGTAATGGTGAATTCCAAGATGGCCGCCAAAACGGCCGCCGTGTAATTTCCAAAAATTAACAGCCTAAATTTTCAAAGCTCGAAATGGTTAAAACGATGCATAGTCCACACTTGACAGCCGTCGGAACATCTTTGTCGGAAATACATGCGCTCTACCGAGTGCACTTCTAGTTAGAAATAAATTTATTTTCTAAAATTGAGAGTAGCCTATTTGCCAGGCCCTTTCTCGGCACGAGGAGATATTTTGATGCAGTTATGTATTTTATTTCTTAGGAAATTGTGTATATGTTGACAACTGTTTTATTATCTGCAGGCGTCTACGTTGTGCAGCGGAGATGAAACAGCAGCAGCATCACCATCAACAACAAGCGAATGTGACAGCCAGCGTGAATGTTGCAGTGAGCAATGAAGTGAGTTCGCAGACTGTCGCTTTACGGCATGATGACTCGCGTGCTATAGACGAGTTGTTACACGCTTACCGCACGTCACTCGAGACACAGAATGCCGCCTTCGACTTGGACGGTCGAGCAGCCAGCGTCGCTGACCTCATCAATATCGCCGAACTCAGCATGCGACGCGTTATCGCAATGACGAAGCAGATTGGCGCGTTCAGATCGTTACCACAGACCGACCAGATTCAGCTACTGAAAACTGGCAGCATCGAACTACTGATACTACGTTCGGTCATTACATTTGACGCTGACAAACAGCATTTTCTCGACCCGGTCGACGACGAAGAACGACAAGCGATGAAACTAGAGCAACTACGACTGGCAGAAGACGGCACAGGCATGTTTGATGAACAGATGAAGTTTGTGCGGTCACTAACAGTCGAGCTGCGAGCTGACGAGACGACACTCGTTCTTCTACTTGTTCTCTCTCTCTTCTCTCCCGACCGCGATAACCTCACTAACCGTGACTATGTCAGCGCCGAGCAGGAGCGCTACTGTCTGCTGCTCAAGCGCTACTTGGAGTCACGCTACGCCAAGCCTCTAGCTCGCTTCATGTTCCCTAGACTTGTCATGAAACTAACCGAGATCCGCAGCCTTAACGAAGAACACACGCACGTCCTGCTCAAGCTGAATCCAGATGGCATACAGCCACTAATGAAAGAAGTACTCGATCTGCGACGCTAACAAAATTCAGTGACAGTCAGTCAGCACGAGCTTCTTGGCGTTGAGCAGAAGTAACGACACAATGCGCTGAACAGTTAACACTTCGTGGTGTTGACAATGTTGGTGCATTTCTTGTATTCAACAAGTGACTGCACCCTGCAATGCGGCATGTGGCTCTGGAATCGTGACAGTGAATTCGGAGACGATACGAAAGCCGCCGCTCGCCAAAGCATTAAAAACCAAAAAAAATAAAATATGGCGAAAAACGATTTTCAATATGCCGGATGGAATTATTACACCCTGCAATGTGGCACGATCACGACATTGATTTCGTCAGGTGACTGCACCCTGCAATGTAGCATGTGGCTCTGGAATCGTCACAGTGAATTCACCAAGTGGCAGCACCCCGCAATGTGATACGTGGCTCTGGGATGACATGCCACTGAATTCGCCCAAACGTCCGCCATATTGGAATTCTACATGGTTTCCATTTCCACACATCACTGCAGTCGACATGTCATTCTGTACCAGTACCAGTCTGCGAAATTTTATCCAAATCGGACCGGGTGATTCTACAGGAAACGACAAATTCAACTCCCCCTTTTACCTGAAAATAGACTGGCTCAGATGTAGTCTGAAATGCGGTAGCAAGTAGTCTGTTGTACTAATACGAGAAATACAATGAAAGCAGAGCACAGGCTTTATAGACTCGTGTTCAGCGCACATGTAAACAATGTTCAACAGCGCAAAACAGTAATCTCTGTTACCAACAGCTGAAACAACCATGCACATACAAAACAAACGAGATGAAAATATGTTAAATGACTAGATGACTATATCAGTGTCCTAAAAGAACGCTGACGTTAAATTTTGATAATGTCGTTCATGAAACTAAAAAAAAAACAAATATCAGTTCTACATAAGTGTTGTCGATGCACGTTAAAACTTCATCCAAACATCAGTATATGATATATAACAACTGCAGCATAAAGTTCATGTAGACACATATTCAGCATGTTCAGCACTACATACAGTCCATTAGGCAGACCTGAGCAGACTACATACACTGCAGTAAATTATATAATACTAATGGTAACAGAGATTACTTCTGGTAACAGAGATTACACACCATAACAGAGATTACTGGCTGTGACCGAAAGTTGCACTAAACAACAATAAAGCACCACAATGAGCACCAAATTACTGTAATAACTTGCACACATATTCCCACGCTACAGGATGGACCTGGTGGTGACGTCCAGACCTGCCTATGAGGATGGGTGCAGGTATAACGCCAAGGATATCGTCACACATGTACCATGCTTCATCTCGAAACACTGGCCAAAAAAATCGATTGTCACCAATTCTGCTCATACATTCAATTAAAGCATCATCATCATCTGGTTCAACGCGCAATATTTTACCCGGAAAAGGCTTGCCATCATACCGGATTATGCAAAATTTGCCAACTAACTCTGAAGTCAGGTCTGTTATTGGAGTCCAAACATCTGGATCACTGTGTTTTGAATTCTTTTTGTTTGCTGTCAAATCACTGCTAGGAATTTCATCATTAGTATTCACTGTGCATGTCTCAGAAAAAGAAAAATCCTTCACTTCATAACAAGTGCAGCTGATTTTATCAGCTGAACAAAAGCAGCTTACATCACGATACTGAATCTGACCATATCTCACACACAGCACCTGGTGAATGTTCATTGTACCTGGGACAACTGGAACAGTCAATGGTGCACTTGCTGTGGTAGCACTAACAACATCAGCACTTACATAAAACAGAAGAATATTGGATTTTGTAGGGGAGAGAACATCAAACAACAACTTGGGTGTGCTAATATCGTACTGCAAACTGGCCATCTTATCAGCAGTGCGCTTCAATGCACCCCCAACCCCATCAGCAGCCCCTTTACCATGGCCAGCCTCTGAGAAATTCCACGTTCCCGCAGAAAAACCATACAACTGTATTTTGGTACAGAAGTAGTAAAAATTAAGCTTCTGGCGGTACTGTGTAGCTGGACCATCACTGAAAAAGTGTATTATGTTCACACGAAAATACTGCTCCTTGATTAGTTTCAGAACTGGATCCAGGTAAGTCCAAATTCCATTTGGGTCGTGTTGCTTGCTGTCTGATATTGTACAAAAACTTACAGGCTTCACCTCATTGCCTGTCCTAATATAAAACAATCCGTTGTGCAATGTTGCCTGACTGTGAGAGGATCCAAAATGAACACTCTGAATTTCTTTGAAGTATTTGCAGGTAAAATTTTCTGAGAAATCAATATGAATCATACATTCATTTTCACAAAGTGAACCTTTTAGGTATCTGTACTGCAAAAACTGATGGTTTATGTTGAAGAAGTGCTTTTTGAACTTTATCATCATTTCATTAAATTTGACAATAAATTTTTCAAGTGGTTCGAGCACATTTTCCTTTTTAGTCATTTTAACCCAAACAGTTCCACTTTTTTTCTTCTTTTCTTCTGTTGATACCATCCACTGTTTGTAAGCAATTGGCTCTTTTAGGTCAACGTCAGCAATGAGAGGGATGTGCATATTCTTGCACATCTCACATAAACCATACATGCAGTGCTTTGACGCAGTGGAACAGCAACACTTTGTAACTAACAGTTCCAGATTAGTTGTGTCAATCAAGTGCATCTGATGTAGCTTTTGTGCCATGAAACTCAGATTCTCATGCAACTTGCATAAACATGTATCGCGTGATTTCAAATCAGGCAACAATACCCAGAAAGGGCGTAAACGACAGAATAAAGAATAAGATACAGTCACGAGAGGGTTTTCTGACCGAAACTTTCTGTGCAAATTTTCTAAAGTGTCTGTGACAAATTTCTTCTGCATTTTGATTTTGTTCCGTGTTATAGTTTCTTTTTTTCCAGCTGTAGCACGGCTAACATCGTCACGAACATAAAACTGATTGATATCCATTTTCAATTTTGAACAAAAGGCAGAATAGCTCCTTGTTGTTTTAAGTTTTGAACATCTTCCAGAATTTGCAGAAAACCCTATCACATCTCGACACAGTGTTAGCATCTTGTATTTTCGAATGGTATGAGTAGCAAACAAATTCTGCAAATTTTTTCTAGCACCACGTGACTTCAAACTGGCATACTTGCGACGCAAGTTGTGGACAATGACATTGTGGAACAGTAATGTTTTTCTGACATTGGTAGACACAGACATAAATCGTAACAAACGTCGAGTCTTTGATCGAGGAGTAAGTAGTTTTGGCTGAGCGGATTTCTTCAGTGCCCGCTGGTGTCGTTTCTTGTACCGATTAGCACGACGACGTTCATTTTCCAGGTCTTTCTCCAACTGTTCGATCCTTCTGTTAAACTGTGCTCGACTTTTGTTCATACACCGTCGTGACACTTGCTTCTGCCTGTAATACATATCATTGTGTATAAAATGATGTTCAAGACATAGAAGTAAAAAACTACATTGCATACCTTTGAAATACAGCAAAATCAAAAATTTCAGCAACATATTTAGCTGTCAACTGGATAATATTTTGTACCAGTGCAAAACAGGCCACACTAACTAGGCCTATGACCCTAACAATGTGACCCGTCAATTTTCACCAACTGTCAAGCACATCCTCATTCCTCATTGAATGTGCTGACTTTAACGATGTTTGCAACAAACATTATATGCTGTCTTCTGTGAAAGAATTATTTGAAAATGTTGACGTTAGTGACATGACATTAGTAAATAAACTTTTATATAAGCAACTCTAATGTATGATACTAAATTACTAATGCCCAGTTACCATTAGTGATAGCTTTTATTCTAGCAAAATATACACCTATACACCTACATACACCTAAAACAGATACATCTGTGCACATTTCACAACCTATATACGATGCACACCATGACACCAATACTTTTCAAGTAGATTCACTATATTTTTAATGAAAAACATTACAAGAACTTTAAAAATGAAATAATGAGACATACCGAGATCTACCAGATGAGTGGCCATCAACTTGGTCTTGAACCGATGATGCTGGTGTTGCTGGCGGAGTAACTGCTGAAGCTCGAACTGACTGTCGGTGACGATATCGTCTCTGAGCTTCTCTGTTCTTCCTCTTTCTTATGCGCTTGTCTCGCTCAGACAATGATGACATAGGATGCCACTTTTGGTTGGCTTTCTTTATTGCCCATGACGCCCGTTCCTTTTCCAGGTACTGCACACGACGTTCTGGGTCGCTGTCACGTCGAGCTCTATACTCACGCTGTTTCTGGGCAGCTGTCTTCTTCACCTTTGCCATGTAGGCCACCAGATAACTGAAACACATGTTACTACACTGCAATAACTGCGTATCTGAACGTCGTAAAGTTACTAAGTAATATCTGTTACCAAACAATAATCTCTGTTACAAAACGACAGTAACAGAGATTACAGTAACAGAGTTTACATTAGCACGTGCAAAACGAATCTGTACACTACAGTCAACACTGTTGCTTGCTTATAATACTCGTAAAAATATATTACGTAACTGCAAAGTTAGCGAACGTGGATTTTATTTTTTCAACTCAAAAGATCAGTAAATATATAGTGTCACAGAGATTACTTACATAAAGTGTACGCCTTGACTTGTGCAACTCTTTACACCAAGTACTCCGAATTCGCGGTCAACAGACACGCCCACTTCCGCATAAACATTTCGCTACCATGGCTGTTACTATGCAGCACGCCAGAAAGCCCCTAAAACCTAAGTAATATCGCTATTAATTGACTATTACTGAGAAGTAACAGAGATTACCAAAAATATGGAGACACATTTCAAAATTAAATTTAAAACGTTGTTCAAAGTCTGATCAACAATTAGTTTCGTTTGAAAATAATACTTACTCCACAAGTTCATGTTATTGCTTCAAATCGTGAAATAATTCATTTATGAATCAACTACTCTGCCACAAAAAAATATTTTTTTGTCGGGGACAGCAGATATTCGGCTTACAGTACACAATTGAGGCAAGATTTTAGTGAATACTCCATAAAGAAAAAGTGTGTGCATACAGGCTTTCATGACATTTGACCTACTTTCACATGCTAGTACTATCTTTTTCTGAAAAGCAAACGTTTTGCGCCTGCACTTGAGTCGAGACAACAATTTGTCGTTTCCTGTAGAATCACCCAACGGTCAAAGTATGTTAAGTGTACCCTGAAGTGATCAGTGATGAATATTACGAGCGTATATTGAAAAGAAATACAACAGCGGCTTTAAAAAGGAAAACAATATGCTTTATTACAGCACATGATGTTTACATAACAATCCAAGAACTTAAACAAGCTTGGGGCACCTCAGAAAGTAAGTAAAATTTCAAGAAAAT
>Ga0209149_1002062_pt1 | contig 10944 bp, 5 predicted proteins | sample WorMetTyACAVOLI2_FD_187423 | JGI IMG/M metagenome (GOLD analysis project Ga0209149, IMG submission 187423) | Marine gutless worms symbiont microbial communities from Max Planck institute for Marine Microbiology, Germany - Olavius algarvensis... ...
TTCTCGGTTATTTTTGGAATTTTTTTTACAACATTCTGACAAGAAACTACGTACCATTCGACCAAGGAAAGATTTGTTCGACCGATGCCTACGTCCATATTTCTCAATGATGATGATGATGATGATGATGTTTACGTTTTATGTTTATGTTACTATTAATAGAATACGCGCACCTGCTTCCTGCCTAGTGCCGTGTCACTGTCTGTGTATGTTTACTGTAGTCTGAAACAGTCTTGGTGGGACGGCACGGTTGACTGGCTAATAGTACCTATTTTGCAATAGCGGACAGTGGCGTGCGAAAATGGCGTATCCTGCGCAGGTCAGACTAGTCTAGCAGTAGATACTTGTATTAGCAAAACGGGTATACATACATTAACAATAGGGGGTAAGTAGTAACTAAGTAAGTAACAATGTACTGATTAAGGTGACACTATCACGTCAAAGACATTGCAGGGGCACCGTACAAAATTAAAAAGAAAATAAAAACAAAACAACAGAATCGCCGACAGTCAGTAGTCACAGCAGACAACAGTTAATGTGCAGTACAATCACGATCGCGTAGTCATTGTCAAACGACGACCGGTAAAGTACAGTCTTCAGCTCGCGACGGAACGTCGTGACTGTGCATTCGTGACAGACGACGGCAGGCTGTTCCACGCACGTGCTGAAGCCACTGGGAAGGCACGGTCACCGAGTGTTGAACGTCTGGTGGACGGTACCACCAGCATGGCCGAGTCAGCAGAGCGCAGACGACGTCGAGTGTCGACGTCAGATGTCCGGTGCAGGCTCTCAGCAAGGTACGCCAGCGCTGTTCCATGGAGACAGCGGTAGACCAGAACGCACAGCCGGAATGCGACTCGCTCTGGAACTTTCAACCAATGGAGTTCACGAAGCAATGGGGTTATGCGTTCTGACTGCCTCGCTGAGAAAACCAAACGGGCAGCAGCATTCAAGACGGACTGCAGCCGGTCTTGCAGCTGGCCGGGGATACCAACGAGAACCGAGTTGCAGTAGTACACCTTGCTGACAATCAGTGCACGAACCAAGGTCAGCAAGGCGTGTCGTGGCAGAGATCGCCGCACACTCCGGATCTGACGTAGAGCCGCGAAGCACGCTCTGACGACAGCTGTGACGTGGGTCCTCACGGACATGACAGCGTCGATGTAGACCCCGAGGTCGCGGGTCGAAGAAACTGGCTGCACGTCAGTGGTGCCAATGCGGACCGGACCAGATGGGATCTGATGTTGTCAACGAGAAGATGTGCACCAGAGAACTTCAGTCTTGGCGTGATTCAGCTGCAGTCGATTGGATGCCATCCAAGCCGAAACCTCATCGACACAGATGAGTGAACACCGCAGGACAGTCCAAAATCACCGCAGGACAGCAAGAAATGCCTAGAAATCACCGCAGAACAGTCTTATCTGAGGGTGTATAGGCTTAAACACTGGAGGACAGCAAGAATTGCCTAAAAGCACCGCAGGACAATCTTAATGGGCACAATATATAGGCTTAAACACCGCAGGACAGCACGAACTGCCAAGAAATCACCGCAAGACAGTCTTATCTGAGTATAGGCTTAAATACCGCAGGACAGCATGAATTGCCTAGAAATCACCACAGGACAGTATTATTGGACACAGTATAGGCTATACTCTGTCAGATTAGACTGCTCCGTGGTGTTTTTAGGCAATTCTTGCTGTCCTGCAGTGTTTAAGCCTATACTCTGGCAAATAAGACTATTCTGCGGTGCTTTTCGGCAATTCTTGCTGTCCTGCGATATCTAACCCTATAGCCTACTCCCTTAGATATTAGACTGTCTTGCGGTGATTTCTAGACATTTTTTGCTGTCCTGCGGTGATTTTGGACTGTCCTGCGGTGTCCAGGCAGACCGGCAATAGGGACCTAATGCATACACTGTGCTTGGTCAGGGGCGGGGGTAGTTGACGAGTTCAACAGCGAATGTACAGGTACATTCGCTGATGAACTCGTCATCTACTCCCCGTCTGTCTCTCTGTCACACGCCGGTATTGTGCTTAAATGGTTACACATACTATCAGGTAGCCCCACCATTCTAGTTTTTCCATACCAAACGGGATGGCAATATTCCGACGGGAACCCCCTAACGGGGGCATCGAATGCAATGGGGGTATGAAAAAATCACGATTTTCGACCAATATCGGGCTTTGTCTCGGAACCTTACTGCAAGACTGATATGCGTAAATTCTTCTTTTCATATAAAGTCATTAACAGATGGAACAGTCTACCAGATGAGGCCATCCAGGTTGATTGGATCAATTCGTTTAAGGAGCATCTGCAGAAGATTTACAGCACACGGATGGGGTTCTTTGTGGACTAACGTCTGATAGCCCTCGAGGTCGTCTACTGGAGCCGGATTGTCCGGATCCAGGTACGACCTGGTGAGTTACCTGGTGAGTTAGAAGGCGAATAGGAAACCGCACGCACGCTTTCGAATGGTGCCATTTTTGAAAGACCATGAGTGACCTCTGACCCAGATTTCAAGGGTACGATATTATTTAAGTACATAAGAATCAACTACGCGGTAATTTCATGTCGTCTGTTTTCTGCACTGCGAGATAAAAAATAGTGTTAATACGGCAAAGAACGTCAACGATTATAACAACGTACGGTCTGAAATACGTGTTTTTGTACTAGAACTGTTCAGTTGTCAATTGTGAAGTAAGAAAATGTAAATAGACGAACATCTGGATGTTTGGGGTTTCAGCTTAGGCTGCTTATATTGACTATGGTGCCATATAGTGAATAACGATGCACCAATGAAGTTTTCTACGCTCTACAAATTTAGGTGACATAGCACTGGTCAACTTAAAAACGCTGTAATGCACACAGTACACTACAGCAATAACTGGCACTAACCCTTACTCCTCAACGGGCATGTGTAAACACTACATCGGTGCTGTAGGCCAGCCAACAGGGTAAATTGACACTGTTAGCCGGCCGACCCTAAGGTCGGCTGAACCCTAACCGACGCACGAGGTGAGGAATTTCTGTCCACTAAAGTAAAATCCTTGCGAACTGAACGCATCGTATTTTGATAGGTGCAGCCTGACGCACTGCACCTCTAATTATTGTAAAATCAGCATTACGTTATCAGGCACTAACCTGTACTCCTGGTGCTAACCAACCCATAAGGCGGGGTCCTGACTTCCAACCAACCCATGAAGCGAGCAATATATAACAACAATTAAGGATCAAACAACACATGCATGACCTCACAGCGAGGCAACAACGTGGGTTGTTTATCGTGCAGATCTGAACGTTTGCAGTACTGTTTCAATACCTCAACAACTTTACAAAACAGCGTCGCACGGTTTGTCAGCGATAGCTAAGCTTCCTGTTAGGATTAAAATAGACGCATAAAAACTGTGAATGAATCGAAGTTCACATGACTCGCATACGTTTGCCTACGTTGAGCAACTTGAGTTATCATAGCAAGTGCTGCAATTTTAGTTCATAGTCTTTTTAAGCACCTGTGACAAAGTTTATATGCCCTTGCCGGACTGGGCAGTTTTTTAGGCATGATCTACCTGTATTGCAATGGCATCAATCAGCAAGCCATACATATTATAGGCAACTGCATGGCGCCAATAACTTTAAAGGGGTACTTCGGCCAAAAAAATAACTTAGCCATAACTACAGTCGCTGTGTAGTGTATATATATGCAAGTCATTTTAGATAAGTTAAATTAAATTTACTCCGCTTGCGTAGCGAGAAAACAGTTTTCAAACTTTTTAGCCACGAACTGGCTGAAGACCAGCTGTTGGGTTTTTTGGGTGATTTATTGTATTCCTCGCAGTTGCGGGATTCCATAGAGTCTTACGACGTAAATTGTAAAGAAAACTAAACTGAATATGGCTATTCTATTAGTACCTCCGTGATTAATACATTGCAGCAGTTATAGAATTAATATTCTTTTGCACCAGCAGACGAAATATGGTGCCAAAAATTAACGTGTTCAGACAATATTACGTATGGTAACAGGAACTAGTTTTCCTCGCGCATGATGACATTGTTGATTGTGGTTAAGGCGTCGTTCGTTAGTTGAAATAAAAGAAGTTCATTGGAGTACGACTTTAAGGCAATTAAGGTATAGAGTCTTACCTATACTATGGTTTTTAATTTTGCTGATGTTTATATATTCTGACTATATGCTGCATTCTGGAATGATATCTGCAGATGTCTTTCATCTTCGTTGTCTAAGTTTTAGACAATTTGGGCCAGTGTGGACGTTGCAATGTTTCTAGTCACCACATACGCTTGTCATCTTGGCCTGTATGTATGTCCCCTCAATGCCAGTGCCATCTGATGGTCACCTGTTCTGTCTGTCTCGTCATGTTTTTGTGACACCAATACCACTGCATACCGTATCAGGAGGGATTGTGGTTACGGTAGGTACCTGCTTATATACAAGCCAAGTTCCCAGAAATCGTACTGAGTAGCAGGCGCAGTTGAACCTTTCAACTAGCTACGGACACGTTCGGTTATGCGGTTTGAGGTTTACTTGTAGTGGCTAAAGGTTTTCTTTACCACCTGTAGCCTATTGTTCCATCCAGATCTGCAATTACCCCACAGAGGTCATAATTGTACCACCGTGGTAAATAATAGAAACACAAAACTACGATCATTGTGGTGTGAATGCATCCGCAGCGTAGAGAGTGTACACAGACCACAGTAAACATGAGGCACAGATTATATGTACATAGGGGTAGTACGTTTGTTTTCAGCTTGCTTAATGTGTCTGTTGTTGCAGGGTGGTTATGGTCAGCCAGGTTACGGACAGCAGCCGTATGGCCAGCAAGGTAGAAACTACATTGTAGCAGTTAGTTTGTAATAAACAGAAAATATTGTGGCCCTGATGGTTCAAGGTTTGCTGCCATCGCTGCAATTTTGCTGCCATGGCTGCAATTGCATTCATTTTTTTGGCATCATGGACCTTGACATTTGATAGTTTGACTTCTAAAGTTTGTGGTTGTTGCAGACTGTAACTTAAAGAAAATTTATGAGTGCACGTTTTCCTCTCTGTTTGCCTTCCTCTGCCATCCCCCTTTTCCTTTTCCTCTTCTTTGCTCCTCTTGCCCCCTCCCTCTTTTCCTCCTTCCCCTTACTGCCGCAAAGCGGCCCACAAATCCAGCTAGGGAGCCTGGAGGGTAAGCTCCCCCAGAAGGGGTGAGCCCTGGTCACAAAAGCATTTTTGTTGTATACCGATCGCAGGAAATGAGTGTGATGGCAACGATTTTGGTTAGTTTTTGTGCAGACAGCAGGTAGCCAGACAGTCAAATACACAGTAAAATACACAAAATAATTAATCACAGTTATATGTAAGAGAAAAAACTGTGACAGAAGACTAAGATACAAATTTTAAAAATACTGGAGATTAAAACGAGAAAAGAAATTAAAAACACTTATTGACTAACTCTTAGTTGTAGTGATGGCTAATACAAACTGAATATGAATGGCATTGATGGAGAGGCCTTGTGTGGTGCCTCTGCTGTCGGATGACACTATCTTGTTCTGACACCAACTCTAGGACTCCTAACTGTCCCGAGCCACTGGACTCATTGTACACACAGTTACCCCACAGCAGGCTGTACCAGCTTGCAATGTGGTAACACATGGAGGCAGCACTCTCACGCAAGCCATGCAGGCTTGAAAGTCACCTTGGTTGTCATCCTTGAGTATAATGCAGAGGCTCAGTCACGAGGACATTTAAGCAGAACTGTCATCAGTGGTTACAGGTTATAGAGGACACTGTCTGTAGAGTTTTATCTCTATCCGACTGTAATTACAGCCTTAATCCACTTAATCAAACTTGGATTGATTAGGTAGGATTGGATCGAATACGATCTGCATTCAAACTGAATTGTAACTTGGTGTGTGGCAACTATTAGGCATATTGTTGCATACAAAACTTTTATTAATAAACATATACATTATACAATGTAAATATGTTAACAATAAGGCTGGCACTGTATATTCTAAATATAGTTAACCCTACGCTAGGCTCGAGCCATAAGCAATGCGTGCGGGCGATGCATGGTTCGAGAAGCTGGCAATGTTCATCTCACAAAGATGCGCTCTGTATCGTTGATCTGCTGTCTTCCGAAGATGTCGCCGTCGTTGTCGACTTACAGATTGCCACCTGGGGTTGCTAGGTTTTTGGTCTTATACAGTCTGGTCTAGTCTATATTGTCGTCTTTGTTGTTAGTATTTTGCTGTTAGTGGTGTTGTATTGTGTTGCTGTTGATGAGGTATGGGTGGAGTTCCGGGAATTGATCCAGTAGTCCAGCAGTGGTTCGTTGCCGTCGATCGTGATCGCTCTGGTCGGATTAACATGACAGAACTTCAGCAGGCACTTGGAAATCAGCCGTGGGCTCGGTTTGGACCTGAAACATGCAGACTTATGATCAGTTAGTATTTACCCAGTGTACTAGGGATGTGCAGAATAGATTGTTTATTTCGGTTCGGTTTTGATTCGGTTTTTGAAAAAAAACTGGAATTCGGTTAGAAACTTTGGAATGAGTTTGGTTTGGTTCCGTTCAAAAAGCCGCGGTTCAGTTTGGATATAATACTTATTTTCTAGTCATTTAATAACGAATGTTACAGCGACACTGACATGACTTTGACGTCACTGACGTCACTCACAGCAGCGACAAGAAGTAAATAATGTAATTGCATTCCAAAAACTATATGCTATCTATATGTTTCGGTCGTGTTTTAAAACGTTCTTTATCTGCACATTTAATGCAAGTAAAGTTACTTTTATTCACTTTATATTTGAATGGCAGATTGCATGCAGTTTCTATCGGAAAACCGTCTGAACGGACGTTAGATTTTTGGATGGTTCCATTTTCAAAAACCGAATCCGAGCCAAATTCCAGTTTTCCGTACATCCCTGCAATGTTCTTGCTGACATGTTGCTGTTATGACATGCTGACATTATGAATTAGAGTCGCATGCTGCAAGTGTCTTTTGTCATTGTTTTGTGAATGAAGTTTTGTATGGAAGGTCTCAGCTATGATAGTAGTGTAGCCGGCCGCAGTCTGTGTTTGATAGTGGGAGTGGGAACATCCAAAAACCATAAGCAAAAATATGAGGTGTGTCTTTTACTTGATATTTCTTGAGATACCAATGCTTAAATAAAAGATGACTTGCTTGCAATTTTATCGCTAGCTATCCCGTTGTCACAGCAGACATATCCCAATCCACTGCAAAACTGTCCACAACTGTGTAATGTGTGACGTCCATTTGTTAACATTTTGGCTCAGAGGGTAGTTGTGGAAAGTTTTGCAACCGGCCCTGAAACGGGATATATTAGAATTCAGCATGTGTTAAATTGACATGATTGTGTCGATTGCTTATAATCTGTTGCTTGATGTCTGTAAAGGTATGTTTGATCGAGATCGGTCGGGCAGCATTGAACTGCATGAATTCCAGGCGTTGTGGGCGTACATTGGACAGTGGAGACAAGTGTTTGACCAGTATGACCGTGACAGATCCGGTGCCATCGATGGCAGTGAACTGCACAACAGTACGTTTATTTCCTAGTGTATTCTGTGTGCATTGTGTGCTCATACAAAGGTCTCCTTATAAGGACTGTTGGCGACTCTGTCATTGACATTGCATATGGTGTTGTTAAAATTTTTGTGGACAGCAGTATTAATGCATTCATTCATTTATTGCTGGCCTTCCTTTAGGGCCAAACGTGATGCTTATCAGCATTGGTCTGTCGTCTGGCCTGTGGTCATACGTCGAAAACAAAGCAACATAGATCCATTAGTTACTATGGAACACTATATATAAGTTGCCATCGCTGACTCTGTTGCTACAGTTGGATCCTTCCCTGGATGCCTCATGTGAGATACTCTGGTTTCAAATAAAAAATATGTTCAGATTTTAATACGGCCTTTTGTTTGACTTGGTGTCAGACCGACACAGCCGTTATCAACAGAGTATGACTGTCATCACACTGCAGGTGTTGTCAACAGAGTTTGACCGTTGTAACCTGTTTACAACACCATTGGTGTTGTATGCGCCCTGATTCTTTATAGACGTCGACACTTTATAAATCATTTACTTACTTACTTACTTACTTGGTATGATGCCAGAGTCGAACAACAGGGGTTTCAGCTACTTATCGCATTGGTGATATTCTTATTTATTTAGTGACAGGCTTAGAGCCCAGTTTGTATATTATAGTTTGAGATTTTCTTTTACATTTTGCAGTTTTATAAATTAGAGCTTAGTTTTTTCTTATTTTTTTGTAGTTCACAGACTGTGCTTATGTAATGTTCTCTGTTGAAAACAGGCTACCATTACATGGTGAACTCTGACAACATTATATTTTTAGGCTTTGCCAGGCCAGACTGGCAGGCAGAGGCAGGCAGATGTTGTCAGCCTGTCCGTTGTCTGCTACCAAACTTGTGAACACAATATTTTGAAAATGGACAAACCAATTCTGATGCCAATCGGCACAAGTGGTCCAAGGTTCGTTATTAGGTCCGCTGAAGTTCATGGCGTACACAGAAGATCTGACGAACACAATCACCAGCTATCAGCTTAACTATCACTTGTATGCTGATGACACTCAGCTCATTGTATCTTGGCCAGTCGCCGACATCGGCTCCACTAACGAACGTCTTCTGCAATGTGTTGCTGCTACTCAACACTGGTGCTCGTCACGTCGGCTACAGTCGAACCCGTCGAAGACAGAGCTTATCTGGTTTGGCACCCGCTGCAGCCTTCAGAAAATAGCTGCCTCTGATCGTTAACTGCAGATAATCGAAGACATTATTATCAGTGATAATCCTGTAGTCCACGACCTCAGTGTCCTGTTGGATTCTGAATTAATGATGAAACGACATGTCAATCAAGTCGCAAGAAACTGCTTTTACCATATTCGGTGACTTAAGCAGATCCGTCGGCTTCTTGGACCGGAAGTAATGGTCAAGCTTGTGACATCATTGATTTTCAGCATACTTGACTATTGCAACGCTGTGCTCGCCAGACTACCTATCTTGACCGTATCACCTCTTCAGCGCATTCAGAACACAGCAGCATGACTTGTCTCTCGGCTCCGTCTACGTGATCACATGACTCCCACGATGTGCGATCTTCACTGGCTACCAGTGGAGTATCGCATTGCCTACAAATTCTGCCTGCTCATGCACCGTATCCATAATGGGAAAGCAGCACCTTATCTCACTGACATAGTGACAGCAACCTCAGGTATCGAGTCACGTTCCAGCCTGAGATCGGCGACCAGTGACTGCTAGGAGATTCTGCGGTCACGACTTCAATTTCCTGAAGGCCGTTTCTCCGTTGCTGGTCCGAGAGCATGGAACAATCTATCGACACGTCTGCATCAGACTGGATCTGGAGTAACATTTATAAGACATAAGTCCGTTATCTTTGAACGAGCGTGCACCAGCTAGTTATTTTTCTTTACTTTTAACTGGTTTTTATCGCGACAGCATACTGACGCGCGATATTGATATAGCAAATCTGTCTGTCTGTGTCTGTCTATCCGTTACGTTCCGGTATCAGATTATAACGGTTTAACATATCATCATAGTTTTTTCACCATACAGTAGCCCAATCATTCTAGTTTTACCAGCATCAAACATCTTCACGAAATTCTGACGGGGTCACCCCTACTGGGGCACTAAATACAGGTGTGGTACATAAATTTCGGGATTTTCGACCAGTAAGTCGCTATATCTCGCCGGGGTTTATTTTAGGCCTCTGAAAAAAGGTGTAGTGCTACCCCTTGCCATTGTAAAAAGGGGTAGAGCTACCACTTGAACATATAATAAGGGGTAGCTACTCCTTGAACATGTAATCAGTCACTAATAAAACCAAGTGGTTTTTATAGCATATGATGTTCGACATTCACTCAAACACCTAAGCGATCTAAGGAGATTGATCCACCACTATCTGTGAAATATTTATTAAAAAGAAAACAAACTAAAAAGATCAAAACACGATGACTGCATCACAAAACATTTCTCGCAAAAAGAAACCATTATTCACCCAAAACTACTAATTTACTACGCATATGTAGTAATGTAGAATGCATAACGCTACCCCTGTGTAGGCCTTCCCGTCGTGTAAATTTCCGACCGTTTTCATTTTTTACGCCTACTACGCGTGCTAAAATAGACCCTGTATCTCAGACGATACAAGATAGCGCCATAGTTACTGTAGAAGGTGAATAGGAACTCGTATGCGATCTATCAAATGGTGCCATTTCCAATGACCTTGAACAAACCCTAACCCTGTTTTCAAGGTCACACCACTATTTGATGCTAAATAGCTCACAAATGGCTACAGATACGGCCGTAGTTACTATAGTAGGCGAATAGGAAACCGCACCTAAATTTTTGAATGGCACCAATTTCAGTGACACTGAGTAACCTCCAACCCAGATTTCAAGGTCACGTCAAGTAACTCGAAAATTGTACCAGATAGAGCTATGTTTACAATGGCTGACCAATAGAAAGTCGCATATGGTCTGTCAAACGGCACCATTTTCAATAACCTTGAACGACCCCTAACCTGGTTTTCAAGGTCACGCCATTCTTTGACACTGAATATATCACAAACGGCTACAGATACTGCCACAGTTACCATAGAAGGCGAAAAGGAAACCGCACCCAAGCTTTCGAATGGCACCAGTTTCAATCTTCTTCTTCTTCTCGTATGCGTGTCATTTACAATAATTGGTCAGCCACGAAACAGCGTCCTCATCCGCAGAGTGTAGCCGAGATAAGCCACCATTCGGTTTTGTCAGGGGACAGGATTCGACAATGTGAGACATTGTCTGGGTCTCGCCACAAGGACACAGATCAGTGTCTGTAAGTCGCCATTTCCTTCTGCAGGCACCGCAGTGTCCCTGGTCCGTGCGAA
>Ga0209149_1002063_pt1 | contig 10944 bp, 7 predicted proteins | sample WorMetTyACAVOLI2_FD_187423 | JGI IMG/M metagenome (GOLD analysis project Ga0209149, IMG submission 187423) | Marine gutless worms symbiont microbial communities from Max Planck institute for Marine Microbiology, Germany - Olavius algarvensis... ...
CCAGACCAGTCGATATGATGTCTGTAGATGTTTCTTGGAACAATACATTTCGTAAAATTTTTAATGCTTGTTGGAGAGAGCGTTAAGCCGCTGCAGTTCTACTGCTCCTCTCTATCCGCCTCTGTCCTTGTACATCAACGTAGAATTCTTTTTTGGTTAAAAATGGTCCGCAGTGATAACGTTATCTTGCATAAGTTTGCAGGGTGTTCTAGAGACAGTGTTGTAGCATTATTAGATAAGTATAGCCCAATTGACTCATACTGTGAACCTTCCATGCTTTCGAGCTGTGTTGTGAAACATTGGTTCTGGCTGTACTTTAGTAACCTGTGTCAGGCTGTGTGACCTTTCATCAGGTCATTTCATTCATTGGTTGTATGCTCTATTTGTACTGCTTTTATTACTGGCAGTACGCGTTCTTTTTTAAAAATTTTATTCCTTATGTATATTTTTTCTGTTCATTGTACTTTGTGTATTTTTGTATTTTATAATCACTGCTGCCTTGTGCGTATTAATAAATGGATGGATGGATGGATGGAGACTGACAGTTCGACGACGGCTATAAGACCCCGTTCTGCAATGCGTCGAGCGGTAAAATACATGGTTGTGGTAAGCCCTGTCGTCGCTTTCACCTTCGCATTTTTACATGCAAGTGCGCAGTCTGTCCGTCCGTTTGTTAAAGGTTGCGCTATGTTGAAATAGCTAGAAGGATCGAGCGGAATGGAGGCTAAACTTGACCAGTGCTAAATGTTTTATAAGGGAGTTTTGGGTTTCCCCAAAAATACTAACTATAGAAAGTGATAGCGAGAATTGCGAGAAAAAGTCTGAGAGTGAGGAAAGGCAGTCTGATCTGCGGAGGAGTCTTCGTCACTATACAACTCGGCTTGTCGTGTATTTGCTGACTCCGACGATGCCGAATGTACGAGAAGTATGCGTGGGAAGGAGTTGAAATAAGCGTGAACGATTGTGTGCAGAACGAAGTCGGTGAGTGGAACGATCATCGTCAATGAGCGTGAACGCGACCTTCGCAAGTTCCGCAAGATGTCGTGCTACATCATGCAAGACGACCAGCTGCTGCCTCACTTGACCGTGCACGAAGCTATGATGTGTTCGGCCAACCTCAAGTTGTCTGCGCAGCTCGGCAAAGCCAAGAAACAAGATATTGTACGCTGTCTCTGTCTGTTACTAAAATATACCCGCGACTAGAAAAACTACTCGACCCAAGTGGGTCAAGACTGATGCCTCTGCCACACCTCCAAATCTATCTTCGGCCTCATGTGACCTTGAACTTTGACCTCCTGACCTCCAAAGTTGACAGTTGCATGATCGTGCCCCACGGACCACCTTTGCCAATTCACATCGAAATCGGTTCATTCGCTTTCAAAATATCATATTCACAATATCGACTGAACGAATGGTTGGACGGACAAGTAGAGAATATAATGCATCCACCTGCCGGTCTGGCATGACAGAAACATTACAAATGACGATAGTGATAATAATAGTAGTAAGAGTAGCAATAAAATCACCACTGAACAGTGAACGCTACCAGGAAGACGTTAGTCAGCGAGAAATACAGTTGGATCGTGAGATGAGTTCAAAGCTTCAGACATCTAAATTCGTATATTCGTGTAGTTTTGGCTAAAATAAATGCACACACACACAGTTGTGTATTAACGCTTTAGACTCCAAAGGCAATTATAGTGCCACATTGAATAATACGACATTGGTACACTGGCCGTTGCGCAGCCCTGCCCTGTCCCCTCCTCGTTGTACCAAATGTAACAGCCCACCCATCAACGGCCAACTACCAATCACTGCATTGGTATAATTATGATGGTCCGTTACTCTGCAGTTTTAATGTGGCGATTAAACGGTTAATGTGCAGAGGTAACGTGACTATGCAGAAACTATTTGGGAACTAATGTGTAAAAATACTGCAACGAGATTTCCTTTGCAGTCAGTTGGAGGTTAACCCAGATACACCTGGAAAAATGACCGTTTTAGTGGTTGTGTGTTTATGTTTACTTACTATTCTCTAAAGAACTTGTATGGTCAGTGTGGCACGACGTGAAGGGCAGCTGATCTGATGTTTGTGACGTAGGTGGACGAGATACTAAGTAATCTGAGTCTGCTGGAGTCGAAGAACACGAGGACAGCGAACCTGTCCGGAGGTCAGCGAAAACGTTTGTCAATTGCGCTGGAACTCGTCAACAATCCTCCAGTCATGTTCTTTGACGAACCGACAAGGTCTGTTCTGCCGGTTTGCCTTAATGGTAATGCATTGGTCTCGTTCAATGTAGTTACTCTGTGCCAGGCTCGGCTAGTTCCTGGACGGGTAAACCACCTCGGCGAAGAACCAGGCACCCACGTCTACACAGATTGAGCCATGCTTCTGTGGGCAGGTGCAATGAGTACCCAGCAAAAAGCTGGGGAAGTAAACAGACACATTGCATGATATCCATGGTCTTGCAGTGTGGTCTGCCTGAGGGTTACTTTAATGGAGATCAGCGCCGACCTACGAGAAGCGGTAGCACATTAGAGGTGTGTTCGCAATGGTACATTATACAAATCCACAAGTACTGTTCTTTACTTATTATAATCTATGATCTTAGCATGAATAGATGACTTGTTTTTGTTAGGTGCTGCTGATGATGTCCTCTCTTAAACTAATTTCTTGACAATGTGGAAATGCTGTCATCATTACCCAGTTCAGTGTGGTGGATATGCATTTGTAATATCCATAAAACTGCACTTACAGACCTCTGGTGTAGTGCTGGATAAATAGCTTGGTTGTTTTTGGTTGGCAGCGGTCTGGACAGTGCGTCATGCTTCCAGTGCGTGTCAGTGCTCAAATCTCTGGCACTCGGCGGTCGAACGATCATCTGCACTGTTCACCAGCCTAGTGCCAAACTCTTTGAAATGTTTGATCAGGTACAGTGTCTGTAGCATTCGTTTCGTCTTAACGACATTTGAGTCTCGGCTAACTTCTGTTTCAGTTTACAGTCAGTATGAACGATTAACATTTAAATTTTTGCATGAATATGTGTTACCTTGGAAAAGTGCTAACTGTAGCTGAGTTAGGTTGTTGAAGCTGGAATATTTTTATGCCTCTGCCACTTCCAGTATTGACGGCTGGAGGAATCATGTTTTTTACCTGTCCGTCCATTTGTCCATTACCAAACTTGTGCACGTGATATTTTGAAGTGCACGTGATATTTTGAAAATGACTGAACAGATTTTGATGCATATTGGCACAAGGGGTCCATGGGGCAACGGCGTGAAACGATCAGCTTCGGGGCTCACAGAGTCCAATCAAATCTAATCCAGTCCAAAGAGGGGTGTGGCTTAACCCGTAGGCCGTTTTCACTCTTGTGACCTGGCTGGGCAGTAAGCCGATAAATGCAACCAATCTGGACTACTGACAGCCAGGTGCAAGCACAGGTGCTGATAGTAATTATCTGTGGGAGACCTCGAGGAGGTACCAGATTGGTCTACTGTGAGAGAGGCTATCCCAGTAGTAGCTGCACTGCGCTAGTCTGGCTGCACTGCCTCCTGAGAACTAAATGGTGCATGCATGTTGTTAGCACAAGTGTATGACAGTCTCTGCATTGCGCAGAATTCCCTACCCACCGTTGGGTCGAGTAGCTTCGTGAGACGTGCGGAATAGATTTATCAGTTTGGTTTCGGCTTTTGAATAAAACTCGGATTCGGTTCGGAATGAGTTTGGTTTGGTTCAGTTCAAAAAACGCGGTTCGGTTTGGATATTACAGTTATTTACTACCCACGTAATAGCTGAGTAGTTAATTTACAGCAAATATTACAGCAACAGCGGATGACATGACTTTGATATCAGTGACGTCATTCACAACATTGTCAACAAATATGTAATGTAATTGCATTCTAAAATATGATAAACTCTTTTTCGGTAGTGTCTTAAAATGTTCTTTGTCTGCACATTTAATGTGAGTAAAGTTTCTTTTATTCACTTTCTGTTTGAATGGCGGATTGCATGCAGTTTCTGTCGGAAAACCATGTGAACGGACGTCAAATTTTTGGATGGTTCGGTTTTTAAAAGCCAAATCGGAACAGAATTTCGGTTTTCCACACGTCCCTAGTAGCTTCGCTAGCTCACAATTTTTGCTAGGGCTTGAATGTCTTATGTATTGTATTCTGGTTTTTTGCAGTGAAATAAAATGCTGTTTGCTGTAGCTTGCTGATTAGTAGTTTGAGTTTATATTCAGTTTGACCGTCGCTTATGGTTGGTATGTGTTCGTCTGCTATAGCTGTACATGATGGCAGAAGGTCAGTGTATCTATCAAGGAAACATTCCAGGACTTGTACCATTTCTTCGTTCTCAAGGACTAGTGTGTCCACCGTATCATAATCCTGCAGACTATGGTAAGATATCGTCTTTATGTCGTAATCATTTAAACCGACTATTAAAAAGTACTTTCAACTTGCCGTAGGTTCTGTGTAAGATTTTCCCTACTGTTGTTGTTGATATGTGACTGACCGTTGACTGGTGTATGAATAAGTAAGTAAGTAAGTAAGTAAGTAAATTTATAAAGCGCCATAGTCGTGAACGAATCAGAGGCGCTAGCTGTAGATTACACTAGAAATTATCTGCGATGGGTGAGATCATACCAGCTGTGACACCACGGGTGTGTATGGCAGTACACCAGTTCAAACTCAACCTGCATTTCGATTCCATCTGCACAACCTGCCAAACTTCATGTCTGCAACTACAATTTGCATGCCAATTTTCACCGTCAGTCGAAAGGGCACGGCAAAGTTTCGTACAGAGAAAAAATGAAGGTCTCGGTTATATATAAGATTAAGCAGTACAAACTATCTGACTACATTGAATATACTGTTGTTTTCTCACATAGATGTATATATGTATACGGTGTCAGCAACGTCAGGTGGGGCTTATTTTTTTATGGACCACCCTGAAATGAGTCATGTTATCCAGGCATTGTCATTGTTGGTGTGTAGTGATGGAAGTGGCTTGCGGTGAGTATGGAGATATGGTTCCTCCGCTTGTCGTGGCCGTCCAGAACAACCTCTGTTCTCTCTACCAGTGTCAGCAGAAGGTGACTAACTGTGACAAGTTGTCAGCCTCCGCCACCGCCACGTTAGTCGACCACAACACCCTGCGTCATCGGCTGACCAATGTGTCTGTCCGGCCTGACGTCACCGATGACGTGCGTGAGACCGACGTGCTCAGTGATGAGGATAACGGTGCTGACGATGTGGATGACGTCAGAGCTGCTGCTGCTGCGGACGATGAATCAGCGGCAAACTGCGTGGCGCTGCTGCATAACAGTTGTCGACGCGCCGTGCCAACACTTGTCCTCACTAACGGAGATATCTCGTGTGACGTCACACTGCTTAAAGAAGTAAGCTAAAGCGTGTCATTTTCTTGTAGTCAGGGATGTATTTATTTTAACTCTTGTTTTATTGCAACACTTGGGTTAGTCTGTGGTACGGATACAGTTTTTTTGACGCACAATGCTATGCATAAGCATGGCCTATGCTGTCATAAAGTGTCTGTCCATCCGTCTGTCACGTTTGTGGACTCGGTTGAACGACTAGACATATCTTCAGAATTTTTTCACCGTCGGTTAGCCACATTATTCTAATTTTCAACACCAAATGTCATGACAGTATTCCGACGTGGACCCCCTTAACGTGGGCGTCAAATGCAGGTGGGGTAGGCAAAAATCATGATTCTCGACGAATATCTGGCTATGGGATCGCTGATTAGTGGAGTGCGAACAACAACTGCGACGGTCGGCGATGCAGTTTACCGCACGGATGGCCACGCATCAGTGAATCTCGTGTATCACAGCCTGAAGTATGTACGACCACAACGAAGAGAAGAGAAGAGAACAGTATTTAATTGTAGGCATCAGTAAATCTGACGCGGATGTAACTAATAATAGAAGATTGCGTTCGACGTTTTGTGCTATTGAAGCTAACTACTGATAGACACGAAGCATCGCGCGGCCTCTCTGTAACATCGGAGCTACTTGTCTTAACTCAGTGTTTGACTGATTATTTTAGGTAATATTTTACGTTGAAGCCGTTGTCCAATATACTTTAAAACATTGCGGTTTATTTTTATGTTGGATCGCTTTGCAATAATTAACCTCCAGTTACTACTGACAGGCAGATGCTGTTTTTGGGCACGTCATATGTGGGTCTGTTGGTCTGTCCGTCTGTTAAATGGTTCAATTTACTTCAGGGGCGTGTTCAACAGCTTACCAGTCAAATGGCCGGACTGCTGGGACGGCCCAATGTTAGACAGGTCAGCTGTAGGACAACTTTCATCTTATCCAGTAGAACAAAATGGCAGGCGATACAGTATGTAGTGTATCGCCTGCTGGCAATTGCTGCCATTTTATTCTACAGCTGACCTGTCTAACATTAGGCTGTCCCAATGGTCCGGCTTATTCGACCGGTGAGCTGCTGAACACACCCCAGGTCTTTAGTAAAGATCAAAATCGTCCTCGACGGTTCTCCTGTCACTACTCTGCATTTTGGTGGTTGAAAGGTCAAAGTTCAACGTCCATCACACAAAAATGCCACAATCGTTTCTTGGCCATAATCTGCTGCATCTCGTCCAATTTACTTCTAGTAGAGAATGTTCCAGTTCCGGTGGTGCGTATGCTTGCTGTGCCTCACGCTGCTGCTGATTATCGTGCTCGTTACTGTGTATAATACTGTAATGATTTTATTATTATTTTTTGTGTGTTAATTGTAGCAGGCCCAAGATGCAGCGGCAGCAGAAATCTGGTTATCAAAAGATTGTTCAAAAGAAGTCGTTGAAGAAGTGAGTACCTGTGTTGTATCTGTGTATACTGTATACTGTGTTGCATTTGTCTGCCATTGATACTCGAGGACCTGATCTTGATGTACGTCTGAGATCTCCCAGCGAGAATCCGAGGAACGTTGCAGGTTGTTGGTTTGAAACATGTAGCAGGTAGCAGGTCCTCGGATATCCCATAAACGTACACTATGTCCCCAAACAAGGAAGCCATTTGCTGTTTGATAACAACTTTGGCAAATGTGGACTGATTTTCAAAATTCTTTCACCGATTTGTGAGAAAATTCTCTATGTATACGCACAGACTTCCACCTCACCTGCGATATGTTGCTACACTACCTTGTGAAAGTCGAAAATCTTAACATGTTAATTTTACATTACTGAAATGTAGCTTACGTGATGCCGTAATAAGTAAGAGTATGTGTGCATTGTGTCTGTGTGATAGGATGAATGCATGAATCATTCATTTGCAACGAGCTGCTGGATGCAGTTCCGGATACTGTTCATGCGCACTTTCCTCTGCATCATGAGAGACACAGTGAGTTATGCCAGCTGTGGCTGCTGCAGCCACCGCCGGCTGTATTACTGTTATCTGTTTATCTGGTATTAGCTAAATAAGTAAGTAAGTGAGATTATTTTAAAGTGCGCCCAAAAGACCGCTGCGCCAGCTTAATCTGCCACACTTGCGAGTACTTCAGATGCCAAAGACTTCCAAACACACGTACTGACCAGTTGTATATATTTTGATGTGAATTATGTGATAAACGTAGCTGTTTTACCGACATCTGTCTGCAACTTTTCTCTCTTCTGTGCATTTTCTCAGTGAATATTTGAAATTGATTTAGAGTGAGAACTGAAGTGTAATGATGGCGTGTGGTATGATAGACTCTGACTCGGTTACGTCTGGCATCTCACGTCGTCTGCGGGATTCTCATCGGACTTCTCTACCTCAACATTGGCAACGAATCTACAAAGGCGTACAACAACGCGGGATTTCTGTTCTTCGGTCTCCTGTTCCTCATGTTCACAGCCATGATGCCGACTGTTCTCACATGTGAGTTGGTTTTATTACACGTTAATACGAGCTGCATGCTCATGGTACGGTATAGTAGGGTTTAACGTCCCACTCAACACATTATACCGGTAGGTCGTTTCGGAGACGATTTTGTGGGTCATATGACCCAACCAACAGCGTCATAGCACTGAAGGACAATGGTTAGTCAACCAGGTCAAGGGCCAGTCCCACCACCAGGCTCAGTTTAGTAAAAGATAAAAAAAAGATGTAACCAGAAAAAATTACTGTGTACGAAGATGGAAGACATAGAGGCCCTCGGATGATAGAGAGCTAAACCAAGCAAGACGAAAGTCTGATATATCTTTGTGGTGGCGCATATCCTGCTATCTCACAATGTCGACTCCAAGCAGTTAATTTATATGTGATTATTTTACGTTGGTGTGTTTATATCTGTGGCTACCACTTGATGGTGAAATGAAGTTTGTTAATCTATTTGCAACGGGATCTTACAGTGATTTTCATAATTTACGCACATTTGTATCCCAAGTTGTTTGATTTGTGGCAGCGAGTATGAGTATGAGTATGAGTTTGGGAGTACGAGTGGTGCTACCCCCACTCCACTTTCTGGAGTGGGGGTAGCATACCACTTACTTTTTAAGGGTCATCACAAAAAATGCAAAACAATCAGTCCAAGTGTGTTAACACTTGACTTGTTGACATCTTGTTCTTACTAGATGCCAGATTTAACAGCTAAAATGCATCAAACTCAATTTTGCTGCATTTACGATAAGATGAGGTACTGTGTGTTTAATGTGCAGTAAAAAGCTGACAGATAGCCAGCTTAGTCTACCACACGGAATTAACAAAAAATGTAAAAGAAAAACTAAAAATAAACTGATGAGCATGGTAAGTCCAGTCCAGTCCTGTTATCATGAAGGCAAGGGGCAGTTGGGGTAATGGGCAATGGAAATGAGCAGTACCACACTTTTTGCTGCTGCTTCGTGGGCAGATAATGACAACACGCAGAACAACATACAGAAAATAATGATAAAAATGCATCGTTGGGATCATGACTAGTCAGCTTGTGTACTGAGATGGTTTAGAACATACAGATGACACTGACTGGGTCATGAGGGAGGTAATTGGAACTAGGCAGTGATACATCTGAGGAAGACTTGGTGGAAGTTTTGACTTATCCCACAAGGATGCATGATGGGAGAAGGGCAGGGAAGATGGCGTCCGTACATAAGTACGGGTCTGAGATAACCGCTGATATTCAATCGCAAATGTCATACTTCAACTTGACATAAAATTGCAGCAGTTAAATATTCTTTTGCGCAAGGAGACGAAATATTGCCAAAAATTAATGCATTTAAACAATATTACATATGCAAGTAGGAACTTGTTTGTCTAGTGCGGTAGCTGTGATGTAGCTGTAACATGGCAGGCAGAAAGCCTAATGTAACGTATTGCTGCGCCGAATAGCAGCACATCTTTCAGATGTCCACCATTTTCCCTGCCCATAATTTGGTGACAATTATGTGTATACTACAGGCCTCTGGTCCAGTCTCTATGTTCGGAACAATTGATAATGGAAAACCACAGGGCTACTGACTTAGTTGTTTCTTTTTCTTGAAGCCACCGACGTTGTGCAAGGTGAAAGTAACATTGTATGATGATGGCTGTGGTTTGCACTTTGCAGTTCCAATAGAAATGTCTATATTTATCCGAGAACACCTGAACTACTGGTACAGTCTCAAGTCATACTACCTTGCCAAGACTATGGCTGATATGCCATTCCAGGTACATTTTTCAACTGTTGAAGTGTTAATTGCAGACTAATAAGTCATATTCGTATACACTGAACATTTGTATGTCTCACGTGAGTGCAGTGCAATTTATAGACTATCAGAGGAGGAGTAGAGTTTTGGCAACCATTAAGAAATTTAGTCACTTGTGAAAGATGTTATCATTATAATACAAAATGTGCAGTAGAGAATTTTGATTTTTACCCACTCTTAGTTACAACTGACAGGTGAGTACCATTTTTGGGTGCCACGTGTGATTCTGTCTGTCTGTGGGTCCGTCATGTACAGTGATCCGATTTACTTCAAATAAAGACCAAAATGTTCCTCTCTGTCCCTCTAGCATGTCAGGGGCGTGTTCAACAGCTCACTGGTGGAATAGGCCGGACCACTGGGACTGCCTATGTTAGACAGGTCAGCTGTTGGACAACTTTCATCGTTATCCAGTAGAACAAAATGGCAGCGATTGCCGGCAGACGATACACTACGTAGCGTATCGCTTGCCAATCGCTGCCATTTTGTTCTACTCCGCCACATGTACGGTCAGATTTACTTCAAATAGTCACCAATATTACGGTTCTGGGGGCGGGGGGCGGGTACGCTGCTGTGCCTCACACTGCAGATTTTCTTGTCATTTGTGTAAATGGCTACTTTATTTGCTCTGTAGATAATATTTCCAATTATCTATGGGAGCATCGTCTACTGGATGTCGAACCAGCCAAGCGACTTCGTACGGTTCATGATGTTTCTGGTGTTGATGACAATGACGTCGCTTGTGTCACAGTCACTCGGCTTGCTCATAGGCGCTGGCTGCTCACTTGAGGTCAGTTGCCTTTGCACTACTTCACTTTTTCACTTAAGACTGAAGTCTTGTCTGAGGGCCCAACCTTGCTCTTAGTACAAAACCTGAGATAAAGTAAAGTAAGAAGTAAGTAAGTAAAACATCAATTTAAGACAAGCGAAAAAGTGAGTCGTTTTTGTTCAGTGAAACTTAATCTGTTGCATGTAAAAGCAACCGCTGACTTCAGATTAACTTTGGACCGAGTGCTTCGCATCATCATCGTCATCAGATCGCGTAGACAGCAGAGGTCCGTTGCGTCAACCCGGAATGGCCACGACGACGAGCCTTAGACCATTCAACACGAATGCTGAAGGGTGTACCATCGCCTATCTGCTGGATCCATGAATGGCGCGGGCGTCCTGGCTGTCGCCGCCAAACAGGACCAAAGCGGTGGCCAGTTCTTGCTGCTGCGACCTGTGATAATGCGCGGTGGGCTGGCGTGTGGTCATCGAGT
>Ga0209149_1002064_pt1 | contig 10942 bp, 11 predicted proteins | sample WorMetTyACAVOLI2_FD_187423 | JGI IMG/M metagenome (GOLD analysis project Ga0209149, IMG submission 187423) | Marine gutless worms symbiont microbial communities from Max Planck institute for Marine Microbiology, Germany - Olavius algarvensis... ...
TTGGGGTGAAGGCGGGGCGGTCACCTCTGTCGGGTGGCAGATAACACTGTGTGATCCCATTGACAAGTGGCGTCCCGTAGTTCTGAGGTGAATTTCACGAAGAACTATACGCTCCTTTTTTTACATGTACCCACGAGACTGACGGACACTCACTACATACTTACACGCATATTGGAAGAGTCAGGAACGGGCTTGTACGGAGCCTAGCGGAGGATTCGAGGCTAATTTGGGTTTTTGGAGGCATAAAGGTTGATAACCTTGAGTAAAACATTTGGAAGCCACGGTGGTACTGGCTTCAGGAAGTATGGTATATGGGGACTTGAGTAAGCCTATGTAAAGGACTGCAGGATATCAGGAAACTGGAAGCTGGTTTGGCTGTTGACTATGAGGAACCACAAAAGAAAGAAAGGTAAAAGGAGCGTATAGTTCTTCGTGAAATTCACCTCAGAACTACGGGACGCCACTTGTCAATGGGATCACACAGTGTTATATGCCACCCGACAGAGATGACCGCCCCGCCTTCACCCCAACCGGGCTGGTTGGTACTCGATTTACTCAGTACACAGTATGGGCTTCGGTTGTGGTGTGAGAGGCAGTCATAGTAGGGCATCCGTAAGTCCAATTAATAACTACGCGGAAAGTGCCGAGGCTTGGGGCTCAATTAAAGGGCTTAGTATGCTGCACAGAGGCTTCAATTGGCTTCGGAATGGTTCGTAGTCCATAAAGGCTAGGGCGCTATGATGACCTTTAGGCGGCGATAGGACTCGATAGCAAAGACCTATCTTGGTCCCCCCTTTTGCATCTCAAACAACATCTGCATGGATAGAAAATTCCGCCATTTCCGCGATCCAGCGTATTGTGGCCTGGCTTGCTAGCATCCACGTTTTCGCCCATGTAAGTAACTGACTGTCGTCATACTTGGAGCCGACTTCGGCTTCAGCGCCAGTTTGACTTCGGCTTCGCTGTTTGTCAGCCGTTGTAATTTAGTCGATTTAGTTAAGTGATTGCTGTTTACTGTCCGTGTCCGAACACCGCCACCGACGCTCTCGTGTTCTTTCAACAACAGTGGACCCGAAGGAAGCCCGTGGAGTCCAGTAAGGGGAAGGAAGCCAATCCGTGGATCGGTCGCTGAACGCCTCTTGGATTTAAGGGACCCTGATGAGCTAGCCGTGGATGGTCCGAGTGGAGGAGGTGACGCGACAGGAGGCCTGTTTATCTGTGGCCTTTTGTCCTTTTTCTTCCCCCACTAGGTGGTTTGTCTTGTGGACGTCTGAGGGCTCGTCTTGCTTCCTGATTAGTCGTATTCTGAAGTGATGTTGCTGCTTCTCCGGGGGGGGGCGATCACACCGACCCTTTGCAGGGGAGCGAGAGTTCTCCACACTGCTGCACGCTTTTGCAGCAGGAACGGCAGATGTTGTTTGACATGTTTGAGTTTTACATGCAGAAGGGGGGACCAGGATAGGTCTCTGCTATCCATTTGGCCAAGTGAGGTCTGTCTGGACATTGACAGACCGAGTGGTGAGAGGTGTTGGTCCACTCTTGGAGCTCACTACGGCTGCAGCTGTACGGCTACCAAGAGAGACTCTGTTCTCATTCTTCGCTGCAGCAATCTGGTGTGCTTCAGTGAATGAAATGCCTCTTTCTGCCTTTATACGTTGGACGTTCTTTTCTAATATCCATTTGGGACAGTCTTTACTATATAAGCAGCATGGGATGCCGAGCAGTTTGTGCATTTATACTCGTTGCTGCATGGGTTTTCGGCATGTTCAGCCTGGCCACACTTGGCACAAATTTCTCTCCCTTTACATGCATTTTTGCTGTGACCAAATTTTTGGCAGTTGAAGCAGCGCAGTGGGTTTGGAATATATAGTTCAACAAGTACACGAAGGTATTTTGATATGTTTCGGAACTGAAGATGCTTTAAATGTGATTATGAAAGTGTTTGTATTTCGTCTGCCGCCAGAGTCGTCCTTAGTGAGTATGTTGTAGATGTCGGTAACACCCTGTGATTGTAGTTCGTTAAGTGTTTCTTCCTTGTCACAATCGACAAGGGGCCGACATCTAATGACACCTTTAAAACTATTTAAAGTTCTGTGTGGACTGGCTGTGACAGGACAGCCAGCCAAATTGTCCAATTTGTTGAGACAGCGACTCGCGGCAGAGGTTACTTCCAGGAGCAGATCGCCTTTACGGAGACGTCTCACTGATGTGACAGTACCCACTGCGCATTTTATTGCTTTGTCTACAGCAAATGGAGAAAGCTTTGACAGTGGCCTGTCGTCATCCACTGACTCGACGACACACCATCTGTCATAATGCGAATTGTTTCCGTTGTCAATTTCGGCTTGAGTCTTAGTCTTCGATGACGATGTTGTTAATTGAGCTGAATGGAGATGGGGCGTCGGAGGGTCACGCAGAACTAAAAAGATCTATTGCCACCTAATCCTCTCAGACCAAGCTAGCCAATGGTGAGATGACTAAATGCAGACGGTCAATCTCAAGTTTCAACCAAGCCGGATTGGACAGGCATGGCTCTAACCTGTCCTCCTGTCTAGAGGCAATTTTGAGGGTCAAAGCGGTGTGTTGTGCCGGTACGCCGATACTCAACCGCCATACTGCTCAGTCGTCTCAGACCGCCTCACTTTGAGGAACTGGCTTCACGTCGAAGAAAGAGACACCATCGTCTAATACTCTAGATGGTGACTAGAGCCCACTAGACTGCTGGACAAAAGTAATGAGTACCTGTTCCACCACTTAGTGGTGAGAAGAAGGTCCACTACTATTTGGGTCCAGCATGTTGTCTAGTGGGATAGATTTTATTGTACCTCAGCTTAAGGCTAATATTCTAGATGGTGACTACCTACGTCTGCCGGCTGGATGAATGTAGAGGGTATCTCTTCCGCTTTGCGGTAATGGCTCACTACATCTTGACGCTCAGCCGTTGCCCGTACCCACGGACTAGGACGTTGTAGGTAGGTTTGGGGGCCCTTCTGAAAGCAATGACATCAACAAACACGAAACCGGAAGTAGTATTTAGCGGTCGCGGCCGCCATCTTGAGAAATGGATATGACATCATATTGTCGCAACGGGTGTTCCGATTTGGACGAAATTCGGTAGCCTGATGCAGAATAACATTCAGATTACGGCGAAGTGGTCGAGATCGAAACCGGGAGTAGAATTCCAATATGGCGTAGGTTTGGTTTTTGCAATAGGGAAGTAGTTATATCTCCGCCGTCAATTGAGGTATGTCGACGAAATTTGGTTTGCTGATAGTCTTTTACCTTCTGTAAGCAGTAACATCAACAATACAAGAAGTATTCAGCGGCCGCGTCCTGTGTCTTAAAAAATGGATATCACGTCATACTTCGGTACTGGGTGGTCCGATATGGATGAAGTTTAGCAACTTTATGCAGAATATCATGCGGATTATTGTGATGTAGTCAAAGTCGAAACCGGAAGAACAATTTCAACATGGCGGACATTTGTTTTTGCACAATGGAAATAGTGGATTGAGCCGTGGATTGAGTTATCCTGAGGATATTTGGTATGCTGATAGACATTGACCTTCTGAAGAAAGTGACATCACCCAGTCCGATACGGAAGTAGAATTGCGCCACAGCGGCCACCGTCTTGATAATAGATAAGACGTCATATCTACGCCGTAAGTGATCCGATATTGGTGAAATGTGGTATGCTGACGCAGAATGACATGTCAATTACGGCGATGAGGTCAAAATCGAAAGTGAAAAAAGATGATGGACTGAAAACGAAAAATAGCTCATTGGTCGTGCCGGTATGTAAGATGTTACTCCAATGTAAGAGCATGCGTTTTCGTCGGAGTTGTACAACTGCATTTACATTTAGCTTTTTTGGATGTGTACCTAAATGTACACATTTGTGTTTTCATGGCAAATAAACTCTGCTGCTGCTGCTGCTGCTACTAAACAGTGGTGCCGTACTGGCATACTGCACGCACAGATAACCGGACGATTTTACGGGCTATGTCGCAGAGATGGCCGGCTCGTTTGCCTAAAACTATAAGTTATATTCAGTAGAAAAACTGCAAATATAAATGTAAAAAACTGCTGTTTTATAGCAATGTTTAAGGCCCATAGCAAAGTGACACATATAAAACAGCAAAAATGTATTCATCACCTCAAGGGCCGTGTATCACACACTCGCACGGTAGTGCAAGAGTGTTGTAAGGGTGACAACGCAAGTCAATGGAGAAGCCCAAAATTTGACCCCCCGTCCGCCATCTTGGATTTTAAAAATTTGCAGTATTTGTCACATGGCCTTTGTCGGCATGCCGTTCTGCTTCCTAGTGCAAAATTTCGCTGAAATCAGAAAATCAGTTGATGAGTTATGGCCAAAAAAAGCGATTTTCAAGATGGCGGCCGCCGCCATCTTGAATTTTAAATTTTTTATTTTTTGGTCACGTGACTATAGCATTTGCTATATGTACCGAATTTCATCGAAATCGAACGATTTTTCACTGACATATGGCGATTTAACGATCTTCAAAATGGCGTCCTTCCGCCATCTTGGATTTTAAATATTTGCAGATTTTGTCATTTAGCCCTTGTGGACATGCTGTTCTGCTTCCTCATACAAAATTTCGCTGAATGGTCGATGAGTTATGGCCAAAAAAGTGATTTTTAAGATGGCGGCCGCCGCCATCTTGAATTTTAAAAATTTCAATTTTTGGTCACGTGGCTGTCATGGGGTTCAATATCTGCTGTAGTGTACCAAATTTTATCAAAATCGGATGATTTTTCACTGAGATATGGTGATTTAGCGATGTTCAAAATGGCGGCCGTCCGCCATCTTGGATTTGTTGTGACGTCACAATACTGCATCGCCGAACACATTTTCGTTGTCCAAATATTGTCCTGAAATTTCATGTTGATCGGTGTTTTAGTTTCAGAGATACTTGCAGTATCATAAGTTGGCCTTTTGGCAGTGTATATAACGGACCATGGCAATTTTGGGGTTGCGCATGCACTGTATCACGTGACCCTTAGTCTGGGGGTCCAAAATAACCACTCGTATGAAATTTTTGACCCCTATTTGCCTATTCACTATGCCACTTTTATGCGTCTACGATGACGATTAAGACGTGTTCTAAGGGGAGCATCCCCATTGTTGAGCGATTTTTAGGCTAAAATTTTCTAAGTCCCGTCAAAAATGGTCCCCAAAATGGCGCTAATTCGAAAAGGCACATCCTTGGGCGGAACCGCGTGTTTTGGCGTATTTTGCGTTAAAATCCGTCCAGGGCCCTTGGCTGTATATAATAAGGACTGTGTATTACATCCACGGCTCTTGAGGTGATGAAAATATTTTTGCTAGTTTATATGTCACTTTGCTATGGGCGTTACACATTGCTATAAAACAGCAGTTTTTTAAACACATTTATTCAGTATTATAACTATTTTTTATTAAAAATGATATTTGCTGTTTTAGAGGTGTCTTTTTGAGGCCTTACTACGGCAGTTAAACTTCTATTGAACTTTTTTAAAATTAATATTAGCTGTTTTGTGACCATTTTTGGAAAAAGTTGTCAGTGATCCTGCGACCTCCGTCCCTGTTATATAATGGGCAATTCGCTAAGGACGTGAGCTGCTCGGTCTTGCTGCCCTGATACACATCTAGCAACGTACCAAATTTCAACTGTCTAGCTCGATTAGTTGCGAAGATATGGATGAGTCCCAAAATATAAAGTGGGGTCTGCTGATCCCCCAGATGCCCCTCAGCGGACACATCACAGTCTGAACGGTAGTTCAGACAGTGTTAACGGCGACCTTCAATTCCTATGGGAATAGGCAAATTTCAACCCCTTACAAAATCAATACCCCTGAACCAATCGAAAAAAAATTCGGCACAATTGATTACGTCGCGAGGGGACCCACCATACCAAATTTGGTACAAATGCACCCAATGAGGGCTTCTGAGCAAATGGGTGAAATATAACTAAAATTATTTTTATTTATACTTTTTTTTTCTTTGATCAGCCTACAGGTCAGACCCGTAGATGGATTTCTACGCGCGATAGCTCAAAATACGTGAAATCACGCGCAAGGATGTGCCTTTTTGGGTCTGAACGATGTGCTCATAAATTTCGGGAGTAAAACCCCCCAAAACTGAAACTTTGGGGGCGTGAATAGGACTTTCAAGCCTCAACGACAAAAAATTCAAACCCTTATAACTTGAAAACTACTTAGCGGATTATGACGAAATTTTTACAGGGATTACGCACCACAAGTATGCCTTCGTGGGTGGTCCCATGGCTCCCCCAAGAAATCCAAGATGGCGGCGGCCGCCATCTTTAACTTCGAGAAAATGTCAATAACTCCAGACGGGATTTTATGGGAAGATGCATCGCGACCATGCGGATATGACCACGTGACCAAAACTCGAAACCGGAAGTTAATTCGCGTGACGTCATCAAATGAAAGTCAGAAGCATAAATGCGTCGATCTCAGTGACTATAACACATATTTGAACCAAATTTAATACAGAGCACAAATACCATACTAACAACACGCCGCAATGGGCAAATTCACATAATCTGAAAATCAAACATGGCGGCGGCCGCCATCTTAAATTTCGGAAAAATGACAATAACTCTAGACTGGATAAAGATATCTGCATTAAATTTTATATGAAGATGCATCACAGCCATGCGCAGATGACCACATGACCAAAAGTCGAAACCGGAAGTTAATTCGCGTGACGTCATCAAATGAAAGTCTTCAGCATAAGTGCGTCGATCTCAGTGACTATAACAGATATTTGAAACAAATTTGGCACAGAGCACAAATACCACACTATCAACACGCCGGAATGGTCAAATTCACATAATCCGAAAATCCAACGTGGCGGCGGCCGCCATCTTAAATTTCGGAAAAATGACAATAACTCTAGACTGGATAAAGATATCTGCACCAAATTTTATATGAAGATGCATCACGGACATGCGCAGATGACCACATGACCAAAGGTCGAAACCGGACGTTAATTCGCGTGACGTCATCAAATGAAAGTCTTTAGCATAAGTGCGTCGATCTCAGTGACTATAACAGATATTTGAAACAAATTTGGCACAGAGCACAAATACCACACTATCAACACGGCGGAATAGTCAAATTCACATAATCCGAAAATCCAACGTGGCGGCGGCCGCCCTCTTGAATTTTGGAAAAATGACAATAACTCCGGACTGGATAAAGATATCTGTACCAAATTTTATGTGAAGATGCACGGCCATGCGCAGATGACCACGTGACCAAAAGTTTAAACCCGAAGTTAGTTCGCGTGACGTCATCAAATGAAGGTCACAGGAATACTTACTGCATGACAGGAGTGTTATTTTTGTTCCAATTTACTTTTTAGTTTTAGGCTATAATTTTATATGTTACTTCTCAGTTGAGATTCGTTAATTGCGTCGATCTCAGTGACTATAACATATATTTGAACCAAATTTGGTACAGAACACAAATGCCACACTGTCGACAGGTCGGAATGGTCAAATTCACATAACCTGAAAGTCCAAGATGGCGGCTGCCGCCATCTTGAATTTAGGAAAAATGTCAATAACTCCGGACTAAATAAAGATATTTGCACCAAATTTTATGGGAAGATGCATCACGGCCATGCGGATATGATCACGTGACCAAAAGTCGAAACCGGAAGTTAATTCGCGTGACGTCATCAAATGAAAGTCAGAAGCGTAGGTGCGTCGATCTCAGTGACTATAACATAATATTTGAACCAATTTTGGTACAGAGCTCAAATACTACACTATCAACATGCCGGAATAATCAAATTCACATAACCTGAAAATACAAGATGCTGGCCGCCGCGATCTTGGATTTTTAGGTTATGTGAAATAAAAAATGTCAGTAACTATGGACTGGATAAAGATATCTGCATCAAATTTTACGGGATAATGCACTGGACACCGGCTTATACAACAGCTTGTACTACCGTATACAATCCGTGATCACTTGTTCTCACAGTCTGAACGGTAGTAAGTTGCAGTAACAACTTTAGTACCAAACTTGGTAGTGGCTGTTGGGCTACGGGAGCAGCTCAAAAATTATGCGGACCACGTACACCGTACCACGTACTGCGTACCCTGAACAGCGTAACAGCTACAGAAATGTAATAATACTGCAAATATAAATGTAAAAAACTGTGGTTTAGATACCAGTTAACGGCGAATGACACATCTAAAACCGCAAAAATTACAAAAAGGTGATTACCCACCAGCACATCGCCTAAATGTCAATGTCCTGTTGAGTACTATTCACCTTTTTGTAATTTTTGCGGTTTTAGATGTGTCATTCGCCGTTGACTATATAAGTGTCTAAACCACAGTTTTTTTTTACATTTATTAATTATATGGAGCCTTAGTAGTACCAGCATACCAATGTTAACTTTCAATTAATTTCCGAGATAGAGATGTTAATGTTGGGGCTACTAGCCCCCTGCCGCACCCCGTACGCTGAAATTTTTATGTGTGCTCCAATTACTTGACACGATCAAACAGTTTGCCAAATTTCGACGTCGTTGTGTTTGCCATAGGCTTGCCATTATATGTACCGCAAAAAATTGTTTTTTTTAGCGTTTTGACGGTGAACATGTGAAAATACTGTGCGCTAACCCCCAAAAGGCATAACCTGCGTGAATACGCGTCCGTTGGTGTATCGCATGTCAATAGTGGTTCAATGGCGTAAGCGCTATAGATCCGTGGAAAGATTTTGCGTAACGGAACAAAGAAATAAATAAAGAAAACAAGTCGAGTGCGACCGCCTAACGGCGGTCGCCGGCCGCTGTACAGACGCGCCGCGCCGGTCGCCGCACAGACGCGACGCGCCGCGCCAGTCCCCGACCGCTGTACAGACGCGCCGCGCCGGTCGCCGGCCCCTGCACGCTGGTTGGTCACGGGCGCCGCCTGAAGACTCATTTATTCACACGGTACGACTCAGCACACGTAGTGGGCTGCCATCTAGCGAATAATAGCATAAAATCACCCACAGTCCATGCATGCGCTTTCTCCCCCAATTGCTGGGGAACGGGTGGGGGTTGAGGGTTGGGGTGGAAATGGGCACCTATTGGAGGCCTACAGTACCGAACCCACATGCAAGCCCCAAAGTACAATGTGCAGTTTCTGAGATCTGAGGCGTTACGCAGTAGCAGTAGCAGCAGTAGCAGCAGCAGTAGCAGCAGGACGCGGCAAATTAAAGAATGTTAGATAAGATAGAAATAATAGAATAACTGAAGTAAACAGTCTAATCATGTTCCAAATGCAGCACGTCTAATACGTGTATAAAATTAAATGTTATTCACATTTGCCGAATACTTCTTGCAGATTAATTTTATTTCACTAGATGCGTTGTCGAGAAATAGCGCTAAGCGCGTATGTCCTTATTCAGCCACTTTAATCTTCCCGCAAACCTTTGAACACTGTTCTGACAAGCAGTTTGTGGCCAGTTTAGGGGGCGTACGCCGGCTCCACCCCCCTTAAATCCGCCCCTGATGACTTCATCATCATCATCTATATTCGAACGGCACCATTTTCAATGACCTTGAACGACGCCAAACCCAGATTTCAAGGTCACGTCATTATTTAACGATGAATGTCTCAAGAAACGGTACGAGATACAAACACATAGTTATAGTGAAGTATTAATACGGACTTTCGCCTTTCTCAATAATGTCATTTAGAATGACCTTGAGTGACCTTGAGTGAGTTAACAAAATATTCAATGACACGAAGCATCCCGCGGTCTCTCTGCGACAGCTGAGCTTCTTGTATTTAGGTATGTATTTTATGTTCTATGGTAATGCAATAAAACATAGACTAGATTCTGCTGTTCCTCCAACTGTTGTTACAGAATGCATTGTGCGATTTTTCCTAATTTTAGTTCTATCAGGATCCTATTCAAGTCGCACGACTGCTTTCAAATGTTTCTATTCGAATACAACCGAACACTTGTGTTCACTGCTCACTGTTCACAGCAGTCATAGGTTCGGGTGGTCGGTCAGTCGTGCCGCTGGAATGGATGTCTGCCTAGAAGGACAAGTTGATGTCGACGACGGCTCGACGGTAGCGCAGGAGCGATTTATCGTTCCCGCCGGGTGACTAGCCCCTCGTTATATCCGCCAATAAATCGCCAGTAGTTAATCTTGCGTGACGGTGCCATGCAGACAGACGGACGATAGCAGTAAAGCCGGGTTCACTGCAACACATACGTGTCTCGTACGAGACTGGTACGAGAATCCTACTCGTCATCGTAAATTGTAAGTATTCTATAAAACTCCATTGTACTATCGTAGCCTCCTTGTACTCGTATCTGATTTCTGTCGTATCGTATTGTACTGTATTGGTTTGTTGCGTGGCACAGTGGTAGAACGTCGGTCTTTGACCGGCAAACTTTCACTGTCCTGCGCTCGACGTACAGCTGACCGGTGACCACTTATGTGGGTAAACCGTCCGCTGTAGGTCAGCCAACCAGGCAGACTAAGCCTTTCATCCTTTCGGGGTAGATAAATGAGTAGTAGGCTGCAATTAGATGTCCGCAACCGCACTTTTTGGAGGCGCCATCTGGTGAACGCTTACGAGGTAGAGGCAGGTACGGTGTAATTTGCAGGTAGGCCTAACACTGTGCGCCTTGAGTATGAGGTACTACAATAAATGCGCTATATAAATCTACTTCCTTTTACCTTTTTACCTAGTTATCTCTCTATCTGTCCCCTTCTAGTTATGACGACAGCTTAACTGACTGATCGAGCTATATCACAGACACTGGTTTTTAGCCAACCGTCTATCTATATAGACGGTTGGCTATATGGCATGAGGATGACGTCTGTCGTCTGTAACGTTCCGGTGCTGTCTCAAAACGATTCCACATATCATCATTCTGTCTTCACGACATG
>Ga0209149_1002065_pt1 | contig 10942 bp, 7 predicted proteins | sample WorMetTyACAVOLI2_FD_187423 | JGI IMG/M metagenome (GOLD analysis project Ga0209149, IMG submission 187423) | Marine gutless worms symbiont microbial communities from Max Planck institute for Marine Microbiology, Germany - Olavius algarvensis... ...
AAATATAGGTAGTGTATGAAAAACTCGTGATTTAGACTAGATCAATAATTGGCTATGTCTCGGAAATGATACACGATACGCCGACAATTACAGTAAAACACAGAGTCATAATGATCAGCTTCTGTTTTCTATAATCAAACTGAGTGAAGGATACTGTTCAATTTCATTCACGGGCATGTAAGCTCCTAATTAATAAACAAGTGACAATATCTCGGAAACGGTTAAAAACAGAAATATTTTAACTCTTAAACATTGACAGATAGAGCAAGTGTGCATCAAGGTCACTTTAGCTACTACTGCCACTCAAACTAGAAGGATAAAGTTACCAGGTGGTAAATCCATGAATGTAATGAACAGATGGACAGACAGAACAGTCCGAGTCGTAGCAAGCAACGCAGCTGCATGCACAACATCATGTGGTAACAACTAAAAAATGTTGTAAGAGCATCAGCATACTTCATCCGTGGACGCAGAGGCGCAGCACAAGTATTCTCTGCATCGGTTTCCTGACTTGGTCTTTCTCCTCGCACCTTCAACACAAACACGGCAGTTAAATCTCATAATTCAATTCATTACTTGCAATAACCTCAAACATAAACATCGTACACATAATTTGTCAACTATTTTACATTGCTGGTTTAGTGTAGCAGTAACACGTTCCGGCTGATGAACGTAGTTACTCTACGCTAGGCCCGGTTAGTGCCTCGGTAGATGACCATCTTTGGACGGGTAAACCACTTCGGCACCGAACCAGGCACCCAGGCCTACTCATCCTGAGCCTGCCTCTGTGACGGCCGGAATTAGTACCTGGCGAAAGCTGGGGAGTAAACAGGCACATCGCATGACACATCAGCCAGTGTCCGTGGTCTCGCAGTGTTTGCTGAATGCCTGGCTGGTGGCTGGCTAGCAAAGATCAGCGCCGACTTACGGGAAGTGGTAGTGCATTAGAGGCGTGTTAGTTATTCTCATGTCATTCAAAATTGTCTAAATGAATCAAGGCGACAAATAACATAAGCAGAAAGCACTCTCAGCCAGTGTTAAGTCTGTGTTGAACATGTAACCCTTACATTAAAACTGAGATGGTATAACATATCATTAACTGCATTGTTTTAGTATTCTTAACATTATTAACAAAAACTATAACTATCTGCCAAAAATTACAACTCTAATAAAAACGATTTAAATAAGTGAATAAGTAGAAATAAGTTGTATGATGTACATAAACTGAATGAATGGTTTCAGACGACAGATGATAAGTATCACTGGCTTCAGCAGCTGAACTACTCACCATTCTACTCTGAGCTCTCGTTGCCCTACGACGACCTCTCACACCACCAAACCACCTCGGTGCCCGATGACGACCTCGTGATCGTAAACCATGCTCAGCACCAACGCCATGAGACAAGTCATCTTTCTGATTAACGCTTACCTGTAAACATTACGATATTGCTTGCTTGCTGTTATGACAATCAGTAATAAATCTCGATTTATACACAACATCATGATAGCTTCTTTAATCTGACTGTCACATAAAGTTACACAATATTATCATTCGTCTGCCGAAAATGATCATGATGTGACATCAAAAAATGAAGTTAAATAAATAAAAAGTTCTGATAGTCAGCTAATGCAACGTAGTATATTCTAAAGGTAGAAAATAAGACAAAGTGAAAATGTGAAACAAAACAAGAGTTGTGCATCACACTGTAGCTATTGAACTGCTAATTCGTTCCACAAATAAGTAATCATATCTCCATCAGCAATATTTACGAATTCATGCGGTGCCACTTACTAATATAATGGACCATCGATGTAAGTTTCAAAATCATGTAATCATATAATCAAGAAATCGAACTGTAAATTTGAATATTTTTTACTAATAGCTGGCAAAGTCTGCTGCATGTGCAGCAATAGAAACGTATTCCAGAATATGTATTGTGAAAAACCTTCAGCAAGTTAGCAACCTTATCAGCCTGTTCTACATGGTGAGGCATAATTAGTGGACCCCCTAGCATTAACTGGAATAACTTAGTAAATGTGCAGTTTAGTTGAACAAAAATTTCACACAATGTGAGAAAATACTGAATCTGCATGTTTGAAAATAATAACGACTTCGGATTATTTAATATTCTTTGCTAGCAACAGCCTAAAGATGACATCAGTTTAAGTGCTGTTACAGCAATGTGATTTACCGTTAAGATAAATATTTAATTAAATGCTAGTCAATGAGTATAAAGTATGAAGCTGCTTTCCAACAAAGCATTTCCTGGTACAGAATAGAATTTTGGCAGATTAAAAACATTTTAGAGAAAATGACAACAGTGGCATCATCTGACTCATGTCCGGGTTATGGTCGACCACAAACCGCCCACACAGCTGCAAAGATCACCAAAGTTAAAGACCTCGCACTGATTTTTCGATCAGTGCGTTTAACCCAGTAAGACTTCATCTTCTGTCAAAAATATTTCGAGCAAGCATTTTTGTCCATAATTTTTTACTCAGTCACAACCATTTAATGAGATGTTTATCTTCAACGGTAAATTGCATTTACTGTAATAACACTTACTGATGTCCTCTTTAAATTGCTGCTAGTACAGAATATTTAATAAAATGAAAACTATTTTCAGGCTTGCAGATTCAGCATTCCCTCAGCTATGTTAACTGAAATTTTTATACAGTAAAACTCATATTGACTAAGTCACTCCAGTTAAAGTTAGGGGGTCCGGTAATTATGCCTCACCGTGTATAAAGACATGCTTCACATGTTTATAATAATAATAATAACGGATTTGTATAGTGCCTTTAGGTCCGAAGATACAGAGGCGCCTGATGCAGCACAGGAGGACTAAGTGAGTTTGAATAGATGGATTTTCAAGTGGCGTTTGAAAGTGAGAAATTTAAAAAGACAATATTCATTGAACTATGAGCAGTGATGCCAAAACAGTTTCTGTTGACAAGCTGTAGCATTGCAGTGTATTTCAATTAAATGTAATGTCATCAGTTAGGGCTGTGACAAACTTCAAATTCAAATCAAAACACTGTCAAACTTAGAATGCTGACGGCAAAGTTGAAATCTACAAGATTCCATCACGGCGCACTGTGTTTCAGACATTTTGAATTGGTTGTCAACTACGTCAACAATGAATTTCCACCAAAATCCCACGTCTTTTAATTGGTATATAAATGCAGAGAAGAAAGTATATTATATTTTAATTTGCACTAAAATCTGCATTTGCATTTGCACCAGCATGGATTTGTAAGCTGCAATCTGCATTCAATGGATGAGCTCTGTCACGTCAACACTATCAACATGAACACAAGCAAGCTGAGTTAAAATTAGCAATCAACAGATTACACTGGCAGACTGGTCATGATGGCTCAGCTCTTCTGTGGTGCTGCTGACCCCTTCATTTTTCAATCCATTAGACACATCAGCATCCTGACATTCATACCATTAAACAGAGTAAATCAGCTGTCATTTGACAACACCATAAAACCTGATCAACAGCACATCTGGGCTGAAACAAAAACTAATTAAATGTACCGTTATGTAATACTACTTTATAATGTACCTGCAAAACATTTGCACTTTATACAGCATATCTAGAAATACTCCAGTCTTTAACATTATAGCTCCGACTTAATTAAGTATAAAATTCTCAGCAACAATCGGTAAACAATGTAAGATAGAATGCAATAAATTCAACCCGTGCAATGAAAAAAACAAAACTGAAGAGTTTCTACCCACTGACATCTTACTGTAACGTGGTATAAATATTTAAAATGAAATCAGCCATTCCATTAACAGCACATCCTCCCTACATAACAGAATGTGACCACTGTGGATGTGTACTGTTGTACCAAGCGAAAATTACAGCTGACATGAGCAATCACACGCTTCAATCCATCCATGTTATTACTGATGTACTAAGTAAAATTTTGCAAACAGAAACTTTAACATTTTAAGCAGTGTAGCCACAAAGTATGGGTCTTCGCGGTCCGAGTTAAATAAATATAAATTAATAAATGGGTAGCCACACCATTCGAATTATTCCACGCCAAACGGCATAGCAATACTCCAACGGGAACCCCACTAAAGGGGGCGTCAAATGCAGGCGGGGTAGGCAGAAATCGCGATTCTGAACCTATATCTGGCTTTTTCACTGCTATGCTGTTAATGCTGCAACAGGCAGGTGTTGTCAACAGGTTCGAATTATTCCACGCCAAACGGCATAGCAATACTCCGACGGGAACCCCACTAAAAAGAGCTCACTGACCAGTCACAACCAAGACCTCATCTTAGTAATCCGTTAATAATTTCTGTGTAGCTTATGCTAAGATCCCGATATCACTTTAAGGGCAACAATTCCTTATCAGTAATGTGGTCATGTCAGGAATGCACTTAAAACAACTCTAGCGTGACAGAAAAGTGTTACATCTAGGTATATTCGATAATTTATTGCTAACTAATGTTAGTAGAGCATTATGTTATACAAAAGTGTTGTGATAGGTATGTTAGTTTTATTTATTGTCATCTTTATATAGTACTGTAGTCTGTGCAATCATGTCAGTAGGCTTTAGCAATAGTCTACAATTGGTCCCAGTAGAACAGTAGGCAGAATACTGGAGTCAGACCCAAAAAGAGTGGGTCAAATCCCAGCCCAGGCAGTTATACATCATAGTCTAAATGGTTAGGCACAGTCATGTAAAGAGCGCACAACTGATAAGGAAGTCTTTCTTCACTTTAGCAATAACTTTACAAATAATTACAAGCTATTGTAAACATACTGGCTATGAAACCGTCAGGACAGTTTCATAAATTGCCTGCTACATGATCGTCTAGCACTATATATGCGACCGTGTAGAGCTAATATAAAAGCCAGCCACTGCCTCTGTGGCACAGTGGTGAGAATGCTTGCCTGGAATGTGAGCAGCCTGGATTCGATCCTCGATAAAGGCAGAATTTTTTAATTTTTTTTTCTGTTTTACTTCGTTTTTAGATTTTATTTTTCTTCATTGTAATATACAACTTATTCAGTTTAACGCTTATTTTAATTATCATTGCACATGTTTATCATATGAATCACGTTTATGTTTTATCAATAGACGGTTGTGTAGCTCGTGGCCTATGACAGTGTCTAGACAGTTTCATAGCCAATTTGTATAGTAAATTATTACCACTGTGGAATTGTCTTCCATTTCAGTTAGCTTTTATACACCATCTACTACGTACACAAACACTGCCAAAGTAAGACAGCAAAAACACCACAACAGTATTCCTGCAAGAATTCCTCGTCAATCCTGCAGTCACTATAGGCTAAAAATGCACTTAAAACAACTCCACTGAAGTTATAACATAATAATATATCATTATAAATGAATGACCCTTGTATTAGTGTATTTCGCTTATTCAGTCATACTTTAGTATTCAAATTTTCAATTTAACAACATCTATTGTTGGATGCTATTCTGTCCCAGTCCGATGTCATGACGTTACTATATAGGGATGCTATTCTGCCCCAGTCCGGTGTTATGACGTCACTTTATAGGTCACAATTTTAATAAATAAGTACACCTACGACATGTCTTTGCATTACATTTCAAAATCAATCGCAACGTGGCGCCACGTTAGTGACTGCTGACACGTCAGTGACACCACATTGTGTTTTATTTAGGTAAATTAGATTAATTCACTGGAAATTATTGCTGGTAAGGAATTGTGTTACATAGTGTTTTGGTAGGCATGTCAGTTTTATTTATTATCATCTTTCTATAGTACTGCAGTGTGTGTAATCATATGAGTATGCTTTAGCAATACATTCCAAGGTACAATTGGAGTAGTGGATAGAGAACTGTACTCAGAACCAAAATTGTGTGGGTTCAAATCCCAGCCCAGGCAGTTTCACATCTCAGTCTAAAGCCTGGTACACACTGGCGACAAAGTTGAATTCAACACGGGAGTCGACTGAGTGGCTTTGGCCCCGTACACACTGGCAAGAAAGTCGACCGAGGCCCCGTACACACTGGCAAGAAAGTCGACCGAGGCCCCGTACACACTGGCAAGAAAGTCGACCGAGCCGGCAACAAAGTTGAACGTATACGTCGACTTTGTTGCCAGTTTCGGCAACAGTGGACTTTCAACAAAGTCGACCATGTTGAATTCAACTTTGTCCCCAGTGTGTACCGGGCTTAAGTGGTTAGGCATAGTCACGAAAAGACTGCAGGACCGATAAGGAAGTCATTCCGTATGTACGCAGGAGCAGGTCGGTGCAGGGGTGCAGTAGTAGAGTATCGGACTCGTAACCGAGAGGTTGCGGGTTCGACTCACACCCAAGCAACCTTGAGCAAGCTGCTAACTTACTGTGTGCTCAGGCCAACTCAGCCTCCTACCCTCAGCGGGACCGGAAATGAGTAGTAGCTACGGCTACAAGGTGAAGGCCTAATGTGGCTGATTGAGGCGATGGTGTGTCTGCTACCTGCACCGTGGGTCCAATTGTCCGTTAGCGCGGGAAATGCATGGCCACATAATGCGCTGCGACACCACAGGCTCATGTCAATCAGCTGCCACTTGGAGATTGTAAAGCACTGCTGGTCACGAGTCTGACTCATGTAAGCGGCGCTATAACAAGTGTCCAGACACTTTACCATTCTAATTCTGACAAATAATTCACAGTCCTCCACATCTTAAGTCACTTAATATCGTTTACTTTTACATTTACGCACACACGACACGACGAAGGTTCCGGTTATTATTCGCTGCAAGTCAGATCATCTAGTCGACTACTAACGCAGATTCATGCATCACATTCATGCATGCAATGACGATAATAATGACAGGGATATAAAATACTGTAATTAAAGTACCGGTAACTTTATTTTCACATACAGCATCACCACACCCACTTTCATTAAACATGGAGTTTTATCACTGGGCACCTGCTGAATTAAAAAAAATAACCTGTACTGAAGATTATGGACGCAGGGTTACTCTTTGACTTTATATGGGAACCACGTTGTTACACCGTATTCCAGATGTGACCTAACCAGTGTTTTGTAGAGTAGATTAATCTGAATAACAGCTGTACTTGTATGGCTAGGTTCTTCCGATCACTGCCATAATTCCATTGGCCTTCTTAGAGACCATATGCATATGCTCAACAAAGGTTAGTCCACTGTCAATCATTATTCCTAAATCTTTTTCAAGGTCGGTGCATTCAATTTTCGCAGCACTTCCATCACAGAGTGACATAGTGTACACTGGAGGAATACGAGAGCGACCTAATGACATAACTTTACTTAAATAGTGAACGACAGTATGTAGCGAATCTCGTATATGTTTATCGAATTATAATATAAAATATACCGCTACTGTGCAAGACGCCAGAAGAAATATCGGCAGCTTTGTCAGCGTTCACCAGAGGGCGCCAGTGATAGCGGCCGACGGGTGAATCCATGTTGGCACGCGAATGGACTCGGCCAGCGTGCTCCCCCCCCCCCTGGCCCGCGCACGGGACAGACATCACGACACATAACGGGACAAGGCGAAAGCATAATGCTCCCGCTGCAGGCTATGCTGTGGGGGCATAAAAACTATACAATTGACATAGCTGTTGCTAATGAACGGTTTTGCTTTGTAGGCCTATAGACCAAAATAATAACAACCATCAACTGAAAACGTCTGTGCAAGTTGCGTATGCCGTAAATCGACAAAAGTAAATCACGAAATTTCAGCGTCAATCACAATGTACATGTCCACGTGTATCTGACAACGAAAGAAAAGTTATTAACCCTTTATGGGCACATTAAAACCGCACAACAGCGGACCAATATACAGCAATACGACGACTGGTACAAAGTATACTGGCCGTTGATGGGTGGGCTGTTATATTTCGTACAGCAAGGAGGGGCCTGGGCAGACTGCGGCCCCGCCCAGTCCCCTCCTCGCTGTACCAATGTAACAGCCCACCCATGAGACCCATCAACAGCCAGTGTACGGTGTACCTACTTCATATTATTCGATGCGGCATTATAATTGCCTCTGTACTCCAAAGGGTTAAAAAGAGTTATTTGACATTGTAGTAAGTGTTAACGCGCTTGATCAGCGCGTCTGACTTTTCCAAGATGACCGCTTTCACGTCATCCTACACTCAACCACAAATCAACCACAGTTATCGATCAAAATTTCACTAACTAATTAAATAATTCACTAATTAGTGAATATTCTATCTAATTCTAATTCTAATTAATTACTTCCTAAAACAAATTCTAAGAAAATGACTTTTTTACAAGCTGACAAGACATTGTTACACTACAAGATATGCAGACGTAGGTAGGCCTACGCCTGAACGACTAAATGACAAGTATATATAATATGGCCTATAGCTGAAGGCTAACGTTTAAAATTCACACATTTTTGATTTTGAATGTCGTTGACATCATTTGCCCTAGTCGTGATACAAGCTGGGAAGACCAGCTCGTCCACAGGGCTAGTGAAACGCTGAGGAAGCAAAAGCAGGGACGGGATCAAGTCTTTCAGTATGGGTCACTCCAGGGCCCAGGGGCGGAAACTCGATAAAAATTGGGCAATTAAACCGTGGCGCTATACAGGTGGCTGGCCGGGGTCTAAAAACGAGGGCGCAAATGCCGCTTTCGACGTCCCAGGTTCCGCCGCCTACTAGTGGGAGTGTTTGCGTCTGTTCGTCAATCTGGCAGGATTGATGCCTTCTTGACCCTTTAGAGTGCAGAAGCAATTATAGTGCCGCATCGAATAATGTGAAGTTGGAACACTGGCCGTTGATGGGTGGTACATTTGGTACAGCGAGGAAGGGACTGGGCGGGGCCGCAGCCCGCCCAGTTCCCTCCTCGCTGTACCAAACGTAACAGCTCACCCATCAACGGCCAGTGTACGAATCACTGTATTGCTGTATAATGGTCGGTTGTGATGCGGTTTTAATGTGTCGTTCCTTAAAGGGTCAAATAAAGTACGAGTATGAGTACGGTTGTGAACCTTGAATTCGCTGACGAGTTCGCTGAAGACGCTGTCGATAAGCTGACAGACGACGTCGGGCGACAGTCGTGATAGCAAGTCCTGCTCGTGCTGCGACGGAGATGCCGTCTCGTCCGCGTCACTCTGATCAACAACAACATCTGCATCACTGGACGACTCATCTGTCGACTGAACATACAAGTTCGATCGCACCAGTCGTGTGCTGCATGATCGACTGTCACTTCACTGGCTGCCAGTTCCACAACGGATACAGTACAAGCTGTCGTGTTTGCTGGTCTACAAGGCTTTACGTGGTTTTACACCACGATATCTAGCAGACTTCTGCCAACCTGTGTCATCTGTCAGTGCCAGAAGCGGACTGCGATCGTCAACACGCGGCGACCTCGTCGTCGTCTCAACTGCGACGGATTTTGGACGACGTTGTTTTGCCGTGCACCACCACTGGCATGGAACCGGCTGCCACCAGAGACCAGGAACAATCATCAGTCGCTGGAATCTTTCAAGTCTCAACTCAAGACTCATCTGTTCAACTGCATTGACTAGCACTAGCCTATAATAAGCATTATACTAGGCTGACACTGATGTCAGTCACTGACATGCATGTTCGCGGAAATCGCGGAAACATGTCACGGCGCGTTAGAACTTGTCTGATCTACTACGCGGGCTGCGACCGTGCAGGTCCGTCTTCAGCCCATTTTATACGAGTCTACAATAAAACGCGCTCCAAAAGTCCAAAACCAATGCGAATCGTTTTTGCCGCGCGACGCTATGCTATGCTATGTGTTTACAATGTTCTACTGTTACACAGAGATAGACACGAGGGTTTTATTCACGCTTGATCATGGTAATGATAAGGGTTTACTTGGCCATAGTAAGACAATTTGTAAACAGGGAAAGTTCGCCAGGAAATATATTTTTTTTAAAAATCCAGTCATTGACAGACAGATGGTACAGTTTGGACCAGGACACTGTTAATTGATGCACCCAGCGCATTAGAGGCGTTGCGTAATGCGCTATATAAATTTAAGACTTACTTACTTACTTACTTACTTACCAGCCACCAACCCTGAACTGTTTCAAAAATAGACTGAATAGGCCCCTAACATTAGATGCACAACGATTGGTTTCTTCATGGACTAGTCCGCTAAACCCTGGCCTTATCACGTGGGTTGACCTCAAGATAAGGCCGCACAAGGTAAGTTAAGCATAAGCGCGGCCTATGACGTCATGCGGTGTCTGTCCGTCCGTCTGTCACGTTTGTGAATTCTGTTAAAACGAATAAACATATCTTCAAACAAGTGCTTCAGCAAGACGCATATCTCGCCATACGCCCAGCTTATCCCCGGGGGTGTTGTCCACGGGCCGCTAAATGGATCAAAAAGCTACATACGCTGCTTGTAAGCCTCTATTTTTAGCGGTCGCTGAGATATATGGGACGTACAGGCTAGAAATGGTCAAAAATTCGAATTTTTGGCCCACCATGTAGAAACCCCTTGGCCAAAGTAGATGGCTCTATGCCAGAATGTGCGCAGGTCTCTGCCCTACATATTCGACTGCACTTCACGACGCTGAGAAGAAACAGGAACGATAGCTGGCTGAAGTACTATAGGCGAAATCGAGAATACAGGTTTTGCGTCACTCATTTTTGGCCCACCCTGCAGAACCACGTGACCGATGGGTCCAAACACATGCGACAGTTAGATAGGGGAGAGATAAAGCTTTTTTCGCCACGCTGCTTATGTGCCTCTATTTTTAATAGTTTCTGAGATGTAAATGTAAATGTAAATGTAAAACATAATTATTAAAGTGGCTAATAACAGCAAGCTGTAGCACAACAACATATCACACTATGTCGGGAAACGATTTCAAAAACAGGAAGGATTTTAGACGACGCCGAAAAATAGTTATTGAAGATGATGACTGAACGTCAGCAGG
>Ga0209149_1002066_pt1 | contig 10941 bp, 8 predicted proteins | sample WorMetTyACAVOLI2_FD_187423 | JGI IMG/M metagenome (GOLD analysis project Ga0209149, IMG submission 187423) | Marine gutless worms symbiont microbial communities from Max Planck institute for Marine Microbiology, Germany - Olavius algarvensis... ...
TGCCTGACTGGTAGTTGAAATTTTCTATGTAAGAGAAAGAAGTTTGTATTCAATACGTTCCTTAATTTTAAGCCAGTGAAGAGAAGCTAGGAGAGGGGTGATGTGACAAGATTTTGGAGTATTGAAAACAGTGCGGGCAAGAGAGTTACGAATAAGAGAATAGCAGGATGTAAAAAGTGATTTCATCATTGCTTATGCACTAACTGATACGAGTGTTGATTTCGCCGCTGTACAAAAATAGCCTAGATGTTAAGAATGCGTATTTTTGCTGTTGGAACCAAAATATTTTTTTTTTGGGGGGGGGGGGTTGGCCAACATTTGGGGGCCTGTGCCCCCTGGCCCCAACGTAGAACCGCCCCTGCGTGCAGTAAGAAAGCTGACGGATAGCCAGCTATAGTCTAACTGATTAACATTTAAATGTCTGCTAATTAGTTGCTAATACAGTAGCAGCAGGCAGTCTATTCCAAAGTGACAACACGTACAGGAGATGAATGAGCACGAGCGTTAATTCTTGCATCATGGTACAACAATTTCAGTGGATGCCCTCGTGTACTATTGCAATTAGCGAACTTAAAAAAAGCATCAAAGGGAATGTTAATAAAAAGTTTAAAAACCGTACACGATCTTATAGCACATAGTGAGATCGGCATAAATTCGTCTTATTTCCAGCCGTTCTAATCCAAGTACAGTTAAACGTTCATCGTAGGACAGAGAGCGGAGGCCAGTAAGCCTTTTAGTGAAACAACATTGTACAGATTCCAATTTGTTGGTACTAGAAGCAAAGCAGGGGGACCAAGCAGGCGAGCAATGTTCTAACATGGGCCGCACATAAACAACAAACGCTTTACACAGTATGGACTGGAGTGATTTCCGATAAGAAAACAGCGCAAAATCTGATAGGCTCTTTGTTTGGTTTTATACACAATATAATTAACAGAGTTGGACGTAGATCAAATTTTCTTGACCCGACCCAACCCGACCCACAAGTGAAGTGACCCAACCCGACCCGACCCATAATTAACATGAAACTGTGGACCCGACCCAGCCCGACTTATAGCTTTGCCATCAGCTGCCGAATCCTTCAGCTTGTCCACCAATGACTTTTTACCTCAGATGTCAACATCATCGTTTCTCGAGCCATTGACACGTGTTGTTTGGCCTTTTGGCCAAACAACACGTCCTTAATGTTGGAATAAATAATTAAATGACAATAAATGGCAATATTACAACTTCGTATCGTTATGAACTATACTCGTCAAATAATTAATTTCTTGCGTGCAAATTTTATTTTACTAGATATTTATGATTCTGGATCCGACCCAACCCGACCCACCCAATACGAAGAATTTTGTAACCCAAGTTCCCAACCTGACTTGACCCGACCCAACCCGACCCATAGATGGACCCGATCTATGTCCAACTCTGCAATCGTTTTGCTACTCGATCGTTTATTGTCCTGTCAATAATTCGTGTTCGAAGTCAGCTCCGAAATTCGCTGTTCGGGTGTGTCCAGTCTCTACTGTTGCTATGGAAACGAAGAAGCTCGTTCTAAGCCAATTTAAAAACGTTTTACCGTATTTATTTGATGATTGAATAACGTGTCGCCCTAGCGAAAATAATGAGTGAATGTTGTGAACTGGTGAAGTTATGTCATTAATCGTAGGGATCCGTTGAAACACAGTCTTGTTAAATATTATTTGTATTTTAATGCTAACAGGCATCCGTAGAAAAGGTGTTTGATAAAGTATTTAAATACTTTGTATAATGTAGTATTTAAATAACATTTAAATACTTTTTTAATAAGTTCATTGCGTTTAAATACGTTAGCGAGTGTTACGTTGCAAACACTGTGCTAGTGAGACCACTGTGTCTCTAAAGGCCCATTTATAGCGACACAACTCAACTCGACGTCGTTGAGTTGCGTCGGCGGGTCGCTATAGACACTTCGCCGACGCAACTCAACTCAACTCGACGTCGAGCTGAGTTGAGTTGCATCGTTATAGACACCCTCACCGACGCAACTCAACTGTCGCCGACGATCGGCAATGCAACTGACCCAGTTGAAGCGTACAGCCAATCAGCGCGAAGCAGGTCAGTCGAGTTGAGTTGAGTTGCGTCAGCGTCGCTATAGACACTTCGCCGACGCAACTAAACTCAACTCAACTCGACGTCGAGTTGAGTTGTGTCGCTATAAACGGGCCTTAACGCGCCTCAGACATGCCTCCGCTGTGCACAAGCAGCGGATTTTTTTCCGGTTCATTGAATTTCTGCACGAAAATCAACAATAATATTTTGGTTAGACCAGCATTTGTTAAGTCTGCTTGTGAAACAGTTTAGCGTATAACATAATTGGACAATAAATTCCACGTATTGACAACTCTACCAGTGAAAAAAAAATTACGTAAGTCGTATTTAGGGTTATAGGTAGCGTCAGCCGATCTATTGTTATCTATCACTCATCTTGTCGTAACGCCAGCTGTCCCAGCAACATAGCTGAGGTTCTTGTTCTAACTACTTTTTATTCATGACGTAGAAACTTCTTATTTTTACAAAACTGAAAATATGTTATACCTAATGACAACGTTTCGATGTCCGTCGGACATCGACGGGTGCTCCATCGAGCTGTAAACAATCAAGACGTGATCAAGATGTCCGATGGACGTCGAAACGTTGTCATTAGGTAACATATTTTCAGTTGTGTAAAGTAAGAAGTTTCTACGTTATTGATTGTACCAACTAAATGAATCTCTTCAACACTACTTTTTATTCAATTTATATATTGAAGGCTGCTGAATTTTTTGGTTTAAACGTACAAACGTTTAAACGTTTAAACCTGCGTATACATTTTCTCTTTTTTATGCTTGCTTTCAGGTTTGTCAGGTAGTGCGCTTACATACATGTATTTACGATCGAGTATAGGCCTATAATACGATTTTTTTTCCATATTGAAACAGCCAAACATTGTATAGGTTGTTATGATTTGCTAGAATTATCGTCAAAAGTAAACTGTCACGTAGGCCTACATGTATGTGTGAATACATGTTTGTGTTGTCAGCAATGTAATCCGTCATGCTGTTCCAATTGTCAACTCACGGCATCAGCATCTTGTGCTTACGGACGCTGCTGCGATGTCGCCACCTGTCAGGTAACTTAACACCTGTCAGCAAACTTAACGAGCAAACTGACTCTCAGGTAACGCTCAGGTAACGCCACCTGTGATTTTAGACAGACTGTCGCAGACAGGCCGCGCGATGCTTCGTGTCTGTCTGTAGTTAGCTTCAACGGTACAACCCACCAAGCGCAGTCTTTTATTATTAGTTACTTCGGCTTCAGATTTATGAACGCGTACAATTGAATTCTGTTCTGTTGTCTTCGGCATAGTCGTCCCTGTTTGCTGTCGTAATCAAGATTCACTGATGCGTGGCTGTCTGCGGGTTAAAGGCAGGTACGGTGTAATTTGCAGGTAAAACTGCATGATCCAAGCCTGAGCGCATTGAATGTGAGGTACTACAATAAAGGCGCTATCCCCTTACCTTTATCTTTACCATTAATGGTCGTCTACGCTTAGTGCTATAAATTAAGCTATTTCACGGTCTAAGCTACTTCACGGTCGAAATTGTCGATGACACTCCACCAGTCATCCATGCCAGCGCCATATAATGGTCGAGAATAGCGATTATTGCTTACCCCACCTGGATTCGACGCCCCCCTCGTTAGGGGTTCCCGTCAGAATATTGCTGTAAGGTTTGGTACGGAAAAAACTAGAATGGTGTCTACCAGATGTTTAAAAAAGTTTGAGAACATTTTTACTCATTTCGACAGAGTAGAAGAACGTGACAGACACCCAGACAGACTGACGAACAGACACTGCACGACGGCATAGGCCGCGCTTATGCATAGCATCGCTCGGCAAAAATACGTTCGTAGAAACCATATGCTTCCACCCCAACGAACATACTTCAGTCTACTTCTAGTCATTTAATAATAACTTGTAGTTTTCTTCGCTGAATTTTAATCGGAATATTTTGTTAGGCCTACGGCAAAAAGTAACTCACTGAAGCAGTGCAACGCGTTACAGTGACGTGTTTCGTTACTGTCTTTTGATTTGCTGTATTTGTTCGTGTTTGTGTGTGTGTAAATAATCAGCTGAAGCCAGCTACGACGGAGTGCAGAGCGGCCGAGGGTCAATGTGATCTGGCAGAATATTGTGATGGAACTGATCCTGTCTGTCCGTCAGACGTTTATCTACGCAACACCGAGAGTTGTACTGTCAACGGAGTATGTCAACACTGAGTAATAATAAGGCCTAGGCTACCAGCCGTACGTATGGCAGAGTACTCAGTTTGCTGTTTATTCTCTGTCTGGTTACAGATATCTCGGCGACGGTGGCACCGATACGGCGCGACATTTTGCATTATAGTACATATCAATCCCGGACGTTCAAGGTCATTCAAGATCATCAAAATTGGTACCAATCGAAAGCCTTTATGCAAATTCCTATTAGCGGTACCTGTATCGCTCACTTTTTCGAAATACTACGACAAAAATTTTTGAAATCTTTGATTTTATCCACTTCCTGTCTCGTTTAATGTCCTTACAGGGGTTGTTACCTTCTGATTGATTTATGACATTCGGTCTCAGTAGAGTTTCTGGCTACGCGACACGTGTAAGCCTACGTTCATTAGCTTTGTCTGAATACCTGCGTGTGAAAAACAAACACGGACAGACACATTTTTTTTGTATAACATACTCGCTGTATGCCTAGTGGCGGTTTGGTTTAGTAACGCGTCGGTCTCGGTCAACGTAGTTACTCTACGTCGGGCCCGGTTAGTGCCTGGATGGGTGACCGTTTTAGGACGGGTAAACCACCTCGGCGCAGAACCTGCCACCCAGGTTACCTCAGCCTGTGCCATCCCTCTGTGGGTAGGCGCTCTGAGTACCAGCGAAAGCTGAGGAGTAAACAGGAACATCGCGTGATACACTAGACTGTATCCGTGGTCTTTCGGTGTTAGCTGCCTGGCTGAGGACTAGTTAAACAGAGATCAGCGCCGATGTACGGCAAGCGGTAGCGCATTAGAGAATGTTTGCAATGATGCGCTGTACACATCGATGTTTACTTTAATTTACTTACTGTGTTATGCCGATGCATGACCAGAAATGCAACGTAGCATTGCTTGCCGAGTCCGTGGTTTATCGACTGAATGAGTAGTTTCTTAATGGCACATCAGCACAAGAAGGCTATTAATGCCATTCATGGTTTATACGATTGATCAGATATGATAATAATTAATAAGAAGGTAAAAACTATGAATGTACGATCGAGGTTATGTAGTTAGATTATCGTTTATTTTTAGTTCGTATTCGTAAAACCGTTTGTGTTCGCCTTGTCTGTTGTCGTAGGTGTTGGCGTATTGCTACAACGGACAGTGCCGAAGTCATCAGTCTCAATGTGAGACATGGTGGGGTAACGACGCTGATAACGCCAACAGCCTTTGTTACACGAGACTTAATGTTCGCGGACAAACAGGAGGGCACTGTGGCTATAACATAATGTCAGATACGTACACACCATGTTCTTCCAGGTGCGTTTGGTATTGGTATTAGCCCAGGACTCTTGTATTATTGATACCAACTTTCATACCATAGGTCCGAGGGGAACCCTCTTGCGAGGGATTCTAACGAGACTGGGGTGGTTAAAAACGGCAAAAATACCGATTTTCTTCCAATAAATTGTTACATCTCGGAAACGATAGAAGATAGGCATATACAATGTGTCCAAGATAAAAATGGACCGACAGTACTTTGGACATAACTTTGACAAATTCAAATATATAGTCGTAATTTTTTTGCAAGAAATATCACGAAGATAATGCGAAACTATTAACACGACAAAAGCCCGCCTCACCTAATCAGTGTCGCTACTTTACCTTGCGAATTAGACAGTCGTAATGCATTGCAAAGGACAAAGTCATAACTGACAACTGCAATTAAGCCAAACCAGCCAATTAGCGTGCAACTGTTCGACTGGTCAACAACAGCAAGAAAAGTCGCAGTTATCGCTGCAAACACAATGTCGACATCAAAAACAGTCTTCGAAATGACCGCCACCGTCCTTGACGGACACTGAGAGACGACGACGCCACTGACGCACAGCAGCTGCAATAACGGCGTGATCCAACTTAGCCCATTCAGTTCTTATGCGGTGCTTGAGGTCGTCGAGATCAGTCATGCATGTTTTGTACACCTTCTCGTGCAGTGTGCACCACACGCTGTAGTCACCTGGATTCAAATCCGGCAAATTTGGAGGCCAGAGTAAAGGCGGAATGAATTCTTGCGTTTCTCTTTCTTTTTGCGAAAACGGCATTTTTTCATTGACGTCACAATTGCATCATCATTACACAGTGTGGTGCAAGTATTGATGGGACTTTATACAATTTTTCAGTCATCCAGAATGTCAGTATGACTTATGCCAAAAAATATGAAAAGTTGTCTAAATCTGTCAAAATTATGATCAAAATACTGTTTCGACCAATATCTCGCTTTATCTCGGAAATGATGCAAGATAGAGTCATAGTTACTATGGAAGGCGAATAGCAAACAGCACCCAAGCTTTGGAATAGTACCAGTTTGAATGACTTGAGTAACCTCTAACCCAGATTTCAACGTCACGACATTATTCAACGTCAAATAACTCAAAAACGGTACAAGATAGAGCTATATTTACAATAGCGGAACAATTGAGGGTCGTACATGGTCTATCGAACGGCCCCATGTTCAATTACGTTGGACAGTCCCAAACCCAGTTTTTATATGTCTATTCTTTGATGCTGAACATCTCGTAAACGGTTAAAGATACAGCTATAGTTACTATGGTAGGCAAATAGGAAACCGCACCCAAGCTTTGGAGATACCAGTTTGAATGATCTTGATTGACCTCTAACTCAGATTTCAAGGTCGCGATATTATTAAACGTCAAATAACTAAAAAACGGTACAAGGTAGAGCTGTATTTACAATGGCGGACCAAAAGAGATGATGTATAGAACGGCGCCATTTTCAGTAAGCTTGAACAACCCCTAGCCAAGTTTTTAAGGTCACGCTGTTTTTGACAATGAATATCTCATAAACAGTTAAAGATACGGCCATAGTTACTATAGAAGGCGAATAGGAAACCGCACCCTAGCTTTCAAATGGTACCAGTTTGAATGACCTTCAGTGACCAAAAACCCAGCTTTCAATGTCACGATTATTCAACGTGAAATAGCTAAAAAAATCATACAACACAGAGCTATACGTACAATGGCCGACCAATAGAAAGTCGTATACGAACTATCGAACGGCGACATTTTCAGTGACGTAAACGACCCCTACCTCGGTTTCAAGGTCACGACATTTTTGACGCTGAATATCTCAGAAACGATACGAGATACAGAATGGACTTACACACGCCCTACTCAACAGTGTCATTTCGAATGACGTTGAGTGATCGTGAGTGACTTAGCAGAATATTCAATGATACGAAGCGTCGTGCGGTCTCTCTGTGTCAGCTGAGCTTCTTATTTATATCTCCCCTGTATTTAACTTGCACAATCGCCTAGAAACTCTCCAATTTTTGAATTCGAATGCCAAAGTTAATAGACGGTGCAAGAATGTTGCCGAAAAGTTTGAGTCTCTGCCAAGGGTGCAACAACGTCACGGACGACAGACAGACGACAGACGGATGGCTCATGCCATAAGCCAAACGTAACGAGGAACGTTCGGCTAAAAACCAACATTAACCAGCATTAGTTATTTATTTACTTGAAGTTTAAAGTCGTTGTCATATGGTTCCGAGGCTGAACATTCCCCTAAAATCGCTGGTCGGCCGTGCTCCGATCCGTCCCACTGGGAACCCTTCCTTCAGACCCCCGAGCTAGACGAAAGGTGGCGCAAATATTTTATCGGGGAACCCCGCAATATATTTCAAGGGGTGCCCTTTCACAGCAGGGATGGTAAGGGGAAGGGAAAGACGGTAAAGAAAGCTGAAGGACGGGGAGAGAGCTGTGCTACAGCCTGGACGTGCATCCTTATAGGTTTTCTGAGTTTTTACCGCGCGTCAGCATACTGACGCGCGCTATTGATACAGCAATTCTGTCCGCCTGTCTGTCCATCTGCAGGTCTGTCCGTTACGTTCCGGTATTCTATGGAAACGGAAGAGGTATCGTGCTCGACTTCGCGATAAACAAGCAATGGAATCTCAGTCTTATACTAATGACCTACATGATGCCTTATTATTAACAAATGGTGCCACTTTTTGGAAGTGTTGGCAGTCTAAATTCGAGAAAACCAAAAAGTACACAGAAGTAGATGGATGCGTTGAAGCTAACGTTATCGCGGGAAAATTTGTTCAACATTTTGAAAAATATTATTCTTGTAATAATCATGACCAAGCCGATCATCTTAAACAGGAATACTCTAAGCTACGTAATGAATACAGTGGTCTCCCACTTCCTGATAATGTTGCCTTTGATACAGAACTAGTTAGTATCACGATAGCAAAATTAAAACGCGGGAAAGCTGCAGGCATCGACGGGTTAATGGCTGAACATTTAATGTTCAGTCACCCTATTCTCGCCGTCATTTTGAGTAAACTGTTTAATCTGATGTTATCTGTCCGTTGTGTTCCACGCGGGTTTAAGTTCAGTTACATTGTCCCAATTCATAAACCTAAAGATTATTACTCTAAACCTTTAAAATTCGATGATTTCCGTGGTATAGCAATAAGCCCAATATTCTCTACGGTCTTCGAGTATTGTCTTCTGGACAAATGTAATTATTTTCTAAAGACTTTTGACACACAATTTGGTTTTTAAAAAGGCCTAGGCTGCAACCACGCTATATATAGTGTTCGTACCATCGTTGAATCTTTCGTCCGCAAGGGCAGTACTGTAAACCTCTGTGCCATTGTCAAAGGCTTTTGACAAAGTAAATCTTCACGCTCTTTTTATAAAATTAATGAAAAGAAATGTACCTATTCAATTACTATGTTTGTTGGAAAATATGTTGTTTGATTGCCATAGTTGTGTCAAGTGGGATAACGTCTATTCAGATTTCTTCACAGTTATGTTTGGTGTACGCCAGGGCTCAGTTCTAGCACCATTTTTATTCGCTGTCTTCCTTAACGAACTCATTGACACATGTAATCTAGATCGTAATCGATTTATTATTGTTTACGCTGACGACATTCTGTTGATATCTCACTCCGTTGTCAACTTAGAAAACCTTATTCACCTTTGTGAGCGGGAATTAAATTGGTTAGATATGGCAGTCAACTACAAAAAATCTTGTTGTTTACGTATAGGACCACGTTGTGATGTCTCGTGCGCTAATATTACTAGCTTAACTAGTCAAGTCTTGCCGTGGACTAATGTTATTAGATATTTGGGAATTTTTATTGTTCAGTCAAGAACATTCAAGTGCTCTATAGACGAAGCGAAACGTTCCTTCTACAGAGCAGCTAATGCTATGTTCGGCAAAATAGGCAGATTTGCTTCTGAAGAAGTTACACTTCATCTCTTAAAGACCAAATGTATTCCTTTTCTCCTATATGGATTTGAGGCTCTCCCATTGAATAAGTCACAAATATCTTCTACTGACTTTGTCATTAATAGATACTTCATGAAACTGTTCAATACAAATTGTCAAGTGTTGTCAGCAGGAGTTCTGTTTCAGTCTACCAAGTATCACTTTGGCTCATCGCACCGACAATTTTTTTAGGCAAAGTTAGACAGTATGAGAATCTTCTTGTCAAAAGACTCAAATAAGGTACTATACTTCGTGACATTACCGGCTATCGATGTATTTTTCTTCTCACGCGAGTCTGTTAGTGTATCTCATTGCATGTGCGTTTGGACTGCTTTGTTTCATACGTTGTTTCTTAGTTAAGTTGTATATTTTATTTAACCGTCTTATATCAACTGTACATGTACTACCATCTTGACGGTGAATAAAGATGTTATATATTGTCGTAGTTTCTTCACCACACGGTAGCCCAATCATTCTAGTTTTATGAGTATCAAACATTTTCGCGAAATTCCGACGGGGTCACCACTTGCGATAAATGCGATAAAATTCACAAGGTTGGCGAAATATTTGGTAACAAATAATAGTAAAAATTTGCACTTGCACACACATTACCCCTTAAATACAGGTGGCGTATAAAAATTTCGCGATTTTCCACCAATAACTCGTTATATCTCGCAAACGATACAATATAACGCCATTGTTACTATGGAACGCTAATAGGAACTCGTATGTGATCTATCAAATAATGCCATTTCCAATGACCTTGAACGAACCCTAACCCTGTTTTTAAGGCAACACCATTCTTTGATACTGAATATCTCACAAACGGCTAAATATACTGCCATTGTTACTACAGTAGGCGAATAGGAAACCGCATCGACGCTTTCGAATGACACCAGTTTCAATGACCTTGAGTCACCTTAATGCCATTTTTTAATCTTTATCCTTTGGGGTGGCACACGCTCCCTTTGCATGCCAACGCTGAGGCCTGCCTCACAGGCTGGCCCAATGTGTACCCCCAGGGAACGGACTAGTGTAGTGTTGTGCGACACCATCAGGCTAACCTGATGGTGTGTGTAGTGTGTAGTTGTTGCGCGACCTCTCCTTATAGAGAGATGTGTAGGGCTAAGGGAGGGATCGGGAGTGGAGAGACCTTGTGCCATGATATTTACCCTGCTCGGCCTATAACCACTGTTTATCTGGCAGCTAACACCTACTGCATGATGGACGGCCATAGCTCTAGCGCACCTCGCACCGTGGGCCCCAGGGTCCAATTTAGCGGTGCGTGTGAACAGAGCCATTGATGACCGGCCAGCGCATACAGCAGGAGGCCATCTGTTATCAGTGGTTCAAGCAGCGACTAATACTGAGCGTCTCT
>Ga0209149_1002067_pt1 | contig 10941 bp, 5 predicted proteins | sample WorMetTyACAVOLI2_FD_187423 | JGI IMG/M metagenome (GOLD analysis project Ga0209149, IMG submission 187423) | Marine gutless worms symbiont microbial communities from Max Planck institute for Marine Microbiology, Germany - Olavius algarvensis... ...
ATACCGGTAACCCCCCCCCCCATATCTGGCTAATATGGTCCAGTGGCACATTCCATGCACAACTCTAAGGTCTGCTTCTGCCAACCTTCTCTCTGTTACTCGTTGTAACATCTCATTTTGTGCTCGAGGTTTTCGCTCGGCAGCTCCTGCTATCTGGAATAGTCTTCCCTCTAACGTCCGTTCTTGCGAAACTCTCGCAACATTCCGCCGACACCTGAAATCTCATCTTTTCCATTCAGCCTTTGCCACTGCCTAGTGAGAGACCCATCTCAGCGCCTCTGATTCGTTCACGACCATGGCGCTTTATAAACTTACTTACTTATTTACTGACTTAAAGTCATTCGCTACGTGGTAGCACCTGGCGGCGACTGCGAGAGCTTTTGGTATCGTCTCCCATACACTTGTTTAGGAATAAGCGATGCCGAGCTGGGGCGTCACTCTGCAGGCCAATTATACTGTATACGCACTTCACCGACATCTCGGCCTGTTATAGTCCACAGAAAGACTTTCAACGGACGTCTGGCATACCCGAACAGAGATCTTCGCTTTACAACCCGCAGGCAGCTAGTGCTACAGGAAGTCATATTGATTAGCATTATTGTTTATTGCCAATGGCGGCGCATCCGGCTCGCTATGTATGCTGTGCGTTGTATGAATGAAAATAGAAATATCAATACGATTGCTTATGACATACGAACAATAAAATTGTTGCCATAGTTTAGAGAGTTTGGGTATAAGTTGTCTGTAATGACGTCTGGGTCTAAAGTCATAATGCACATCTGTTTCAGTGTTTTGTCTGCGAGGAGACACGATTAGGATCTGCAATAATTTCGTGGCTCTCCGCATTAACCAAATGCATGGTCTGAATGAATGACTGATCGGCCACGTCTGTTTTACGTGCGTGACGATTTTTCAGAAACGTATGACGGTATCTCAGGAAAATATGTTTGCCATTTTACGGCCTATTTGCGATCTGCTAGACAGCAACATCGGTGTCATCACTTGGCGACAACTGACAGACACCGATACCTCCCGCAGTCGGATGAGGGATAATGCCTAGTTTCCATCAGTATGCAACGCAACGCATCGCAAGCGTTTTCCGTTAGACAAAAACGTCGCGAAAAAAGTCGGTAATACAAGAGCTTGCGGCAGCGGAATCGTGCTGAGTTACAGGTCCGCGAGTCCCGGCGGCGTGCCGGCAGAATTGCTGTGCGGTGCGATGCGTTACGGAATCCTTAGGAATGATGTAGCCTACACCATGCTTAGCGATCGATGAACTGGAAATCGTGGCTGCTCAGGTGTGTGAATTCGGAATCGTTTCCTCGATCTGTCACATGAGATCAGCAGCAGAGGGCCGAGGAGGTACGCCACTGAATTAACTATTACATGGGGATGGGTTCTTTGGGACGAGGGCGGCGAGCTTCCTGCCACAAGCTAGGGGCAGTGGGAAGAGTTGTAAGCTCCCCAGCGCGGTCTGAGCTTTGCTGTTTCCGGTTCTGAGATATGGAACAGTCTACCAGCGGACCTGCGTCTCTCGACACTGTCTATGGCTACATTTGCACCGCGCCTGCGCCAGCACTGAATGACATGCCTGCAGCGCCTGATCTTTGCCGCGCGATGCTGTGCATAAGCGCTGCCTATGCCGTCCCGTCATGCAGTGTCTGTCTGTCTGTCACGTTCGTACATACTGTCGAAACGAACAAACATGTCTTCAAAATTTTTCATCTTTGGGTAGCCACACCATTATAGTTTTTCCATTCCATATGTCATGGCAATATTCCGACGGGGACCTCCCTATAACTGGGGCGTTGAATGCAGGCGATGTATGCAAAAATCGTGATTTCCGACCAGTGTATCGCTTCATTGCGTGTTGTCAACGCTACGACCGGCTACGTGTTATCAACACGGTGCCGCCGGACCGTGGCAAGTTGGTGACACATCGCTGGTAGCAGTAAACGGCGGAGTTTGTTAATGGCGGGAGACGACGACAAAGTGTTTATAACAAGAAGTTTCAACGTTACGCCAAAGACAACAGAACAGCATTTAATTGTACGCAATGATTTTTGAAGCCTAAGTAACTAACAATAGAAGAGTGCGATGCGCTCGACGTTTTGTACTATTGAAGCTAACTACTGACAGACACGAAGCATCGCGCGGCCTCTCTGCGAGAGCAGAGCTACATGTTCTGATGACTGCGCTGTTTGTAAATGACATTATTACAAAATGATTATTATGACGAACTTCGTGGGTTTGATTTCTGAATTTGTTGCATTTTGAAGGAAGACTTCGCACAGGGAACGACCGTCCTATAGAGCGGTTGCGACGCACGCAGCAACGTGGCGCCACACGTCTCGAACATCGAAGAAATTCTATGAAGCAGCATTGCATTCACACTGCCTAGCAGAACAGGAAACATTGAATTTTCACTGTGTTTATTGCCAGCAATATTTGCGGCCAGTCAGAATGTCACCTACGCAATTTGCGCTTGTGTTCACGTGCAGCTCATCAATCCACGTCGTGGAAAGGACTTAACGAGCGTGCGCGACCCGCGCCCACGGACACGTGACCCGAACATGTTCCGTGCACCACGCTGACGAATGATGCAGCCGCCCTAACCGGCGATCGCTCAATAATGCATTCAGGCGTACTCACCGGTCAGGGATGCACGAGGATCATGCAGCGTGGATTCGCCGTCCCTGTAGCACTGAGACAACCCACGCCACGCTGCGGCCTTCGATCAGTCGCTGTAACTAGCGCTGTTAAGTCACCACTCCCAACTGAGGCGACTTCACGTGATGGCCATGTCCTTCTGTTCGTCTGTTGGTTTGTTCGTTACTCTGTCGCCCGTTAAATTGTTAAAGTCATTCGCTACGTGGCGTCGAGCGGGGACTTATCGTGTGGAGTCCGATACATTCGTTAGTAGGCCTACTGTAGGGCCTAGTGTTCCAGTCCGTAGGGAATAGTCCTCAGTTTATCTCTTGTTTTGTGTTATTTTCTACAATTAAACGAGTGAATCGGAGTCGATGCGATAAGCCCCCGCTTGCCGCCGGGTGCTGCCACGTAGCGAATGACATTACGTATTTCTCAGGCGACAGACAAACAAGTGAACGAACTGGCAGACAGACAAACAGAAAGACATCGCCGTCACGGAAAGTCCTCGCTTTGCGAGCGGGGAGCTCAGTAAACCCCGGAAATACGAAGAAACACACACGCTGTTCGAGGAGTTGCTCCAAATGTGTAGCGTCATATTTTACTTATTTTAAAATCTGCAACTCCGTCCGTTTCCTCTTTCCATGCCTTGGTAGGTTTGTAGTTTGGGTGTTACTGAGAAAATAAATGGAATCCAGTGAAAGCGTATATTTTTAAAAGATGCCATCTTTGATCTTTGCCCAGCGGCGTCATTTTTCCGTCTTTAACGGTCCGTATATGCAGCTCCAAAAGTTTAGACGTTTATGCATGGGAGTCGAAAGAGAACCAGTTTCAGACGTCAAAATAACAGCCTATTATTAGAGCTATTTCTTAGTTTTTCATATCTTAAGAGACTACAGAGTCAGCTGTTTCCGGTGTTGTAAAACTTATCTAACGCAAAACACAACATCAACCAAAATGACTTTATTAAAGACACTATTTACACGCCAGTCACTGCAAGCAGTCCGTGCCGTCGCAGTTAATTAGTCCGGTGACGCCCCCTGCAGTCGCCGTGATGCAGTTGCTGACAAGATCAACGTCCGTTGCCGCGCTCGGCGCACGTCGGACACGCTATCTGCACATAGTTGCTGTGCTCCTTGCGTTCCACACGTGTCGCATTCTCTCGTCGTCTTCCGCTCTTTCTTCCTCGGGAACACGAGGTAACGTAGACGCCGTTTGACGATGTCGCAATATCTCATGTTGCTTGGTGATGATGACAGGTCAGCAACTTTGATGATGCCCGAGCGGCGCCGACATTCCTGAATGCGTTGATAATGTTCAGAAAAAACGCCACAGTCCATGTAAATGACGCGCGCTTGCAAATGTACGTTCGCACCAGTTTGTCCAGAACGTCAACACCGCTCTTTGTTTCGTTGTAATAGGCCCTACGTAATAATCTCCGGCTTTTTCTTGTATCACATTACGGTGTTGGTTCGATGCTGCGTTGACAATAGCATCACCGCCTTCCCGCGCTTTGGAACATTATGATTACAGCGTCGTCCGTATACTTGCCAAACTTACTAGAGTAGATGAAGTGAAAATGTGTGAAGTGTCCATCATTTCAATTACTGTCTGCCGGTTCGTCTGCAGATAACGCAGATTTACGGCACACGGTCGCGCTGCGACCGACAAGTGCCATGTATCATGGCTCCTATATAATAGCTAGTATCTAGATGTCCATGCATGTATCATGTAGAACTATATACCAGCTGACGCTCAGGGTAATCAGTGTCCATGCCACCCCGCCCCATCAACATCGACCATCATTAGCGCTGCCTGCTTCCCACTTCGCCGCGTTCCTGAGCCTTTGTAGTCTAGCTGTCGAAGGGGCTATATGTAGAAAAACAAAAACTTAGCTATCGCAAACAGATGGCGCGTCAGCTGCGCACACAATATGCCGATGGCATCTATGATAACCCCGTGATCTTGAAATTTAGGTTAACGGTCACTCAAGGTCACTGGAAATGGAACCATTGAGTAGATCCTACACGACTTACTATTAGACGAGTTATTGGACGTTGAATATTATCGTGACCTTGAAACGTGGGTCAGAGGTCACTCAAGGTCATCGAAATTGATGTCATTCGAAAGTTTGGGTGCAGTTTTCTATTCGCTTTCTATAGTAGCTATGGCGATATTTCGTATCGTTTGCGAGATATAACGACTTATTGGCAGAAACTCGCGAAATTTTTATACCCCAGCTGTATTTAGCGCCCCCGCAGGGGGTGACCCCATCGGAATTTCGTAAAAATGGTTGATACTTGTAAAACTAGAATGATTGGGCTACCGTACGGTGGAAAAACTATGACGATATGTTAAGCCGTTTTCATCTGGTACCGGAACGTAACAGACGGACGGACGGACGGACAGACGGACGGACAGACAGATTTGCTATATTAATATCGCGCGTCAGTATGCTGACGCGCGATAAAAATCAATAAAAAAAATTCACTTTTCGAATGGCGTTCGTTCTGATCACGAATTCCTCTAGCTAATAAAATTATGTACGACTAGTTTCAAGCATTTAGCATAATTCCTCACCGTTTAGCCACAAATGGCCAGTTTGCGACCACCTGGACAAAATAGATCCCCATGCATAAACTCTATCTAATAAAAACCCTTATAGTGCAAACACAATTATAGTGCCACATATGAAGTTTGTACACTGGCCGTTGATAGGTGGGCCGTTACATTTGGTACAGCCCGCCCATGCCCCTCCTCCCTGTACCAAATGTAACACTCTACACATCAGCGGCCAGTGTACCAATCCACCAATCATCGTATTACTGTATAATGAATAGTTCGTTGCTCTCTGATTTTAATGTGCCTGTTGAAGGGTTAAGGCAGCTCCTTGTTCAGCACACTGGCTATAACTTTATTCAGTTTTACAAGCACGATCTACGCGACAATAACGGCCGTTGTTTGAAAATCCTAATCAGCAATTTTCAAGCACTATTATATGTTTTCTTGTCGAAAATTTTTTTTATTAAAAGTTTTCGTCATTTGATAGCAGCGTTTTTAAAGGCAGGCTCTATTGGAAGTCGTTGGTTGACACTGGCGAGTGGTGACTGTGGGCAAACGGCTGCTCACACCTGGCGTGAGAGTTACATTCAGTTATAAAGGAATTGGGGTACCCTAACAAATAAATAACAACGGTATTTTGTCGCGTAACTTTAAACCTAACAGCCATTCTCGTATTTTTCGTCACATCAGAAGCGAAATTGCCAACGTCAGCGCGACCGTCGAAGTTATTGACTATTGATGACTGATGACACTTTGGCGGCGTTCTGAAACGTGATTGTAGAAATCCGAGCGATCTACTTGTATACGTTACTTTTCTCGTTGGTGCGAAACAGCCCGAATAGCTTGTCCTAACGTGTTTTATTTGGTTTAGAATAATCGGAATGAGGTCACGTTCCAGTTCCACGCACACTATAGACTGGCTGGTTTCCAGCCACCCGCCATTGCGCCGTTATCTGGCGACGTATCTGCTTATTCTGTACTTCTGTGTTGCAGTGGCAACGAACATCGAACAAACAAACCATAGTTCGAGAATTCGTGACTTTCGGTCTTAAAATTCGTAAAAATTCGCAGATTTACACACTTTTAAAAGTCGTAAAAATTCGTCGAGGAACTGGTCCACATATGACTTCGCGCAAACTTTAGAGTTCACATTACTGATAAATCGGTGACTGAAATGTGAGATCGTTGTAACTTGCACACACAATAAGCCTACAGTGATGTGTTTAAAAGTTTTACAACAGTCAAAAAGTATAAAATAATAAAATTCGTTGACTGTTTTATAATTCGTCAAAATTCGAGAATTTTTACTATTCTTAAAATTCATAAAATGGTAATTCTGGAACAATGAAATGAACACAGGAGACGCTTTACGTTTCAGCTGACGCACGATCTCTTAACGGTAGCTAAGAGATCTCTTAGCGATAGCTAAGATTTTTGTTGTTGTTCTTTTTCTTGTTATTATTATTGTTACTATATTTATCCCGATAAATTTTGCACATTTAAAAACTTGCTTCTGTTCAACGTCATTTATACTCGAGTAGTTGTCGACAGAACCGCACGGCGTAGATTGTGAAGCCTGCCCCTGAGACCGTCGTTGCGTGTATACTCGCCGTCAAGAATCTAATTACACTCAATACACTGTCTGTCGTGGTCGCATTTTAACCGAGTCTTTTAATTAGAGCAATTTGACTCCATCACGGCACATCTAAAACAGACTCGGAACCGTTCTGTATAAACGTATAAGAACACTAAGTCTACGCTGCTGCTGCTTTGTGCACATATTGATTGCCACGCGAGCGGACGTAATGCAACTAGACTAGAGTCGTTTGCTACGAAGACACCGTGAAGAAATTGGCGTTATTACGTTATGTCGCTGTTATTATATTGCCGCTTCGTCGGCATCACGTGTAGAAATAACCAAGCTAGCGAACGTTCTCAGCCGCTGTCCGGCGTTGCTCTTGTGGAAATATTTTTTCAAAGCTGTCAGTTGCTTGTTTTATAACGCACCACTCAGGCCATTTTGTAACTGACTGAATATCTACCGACGCCAAGGCGGGGTTATGCGATCACGTCGGTTTGTCTGTCATTCTGTCTGTTTGTGTGCAAAAGGTTATGCGTGGATTTACATGAAATTTTTACCAAGGTAGAGCTTGGCCCAGTCTCAGGTGATTTCATTTTTGAGATGATCCGGACTGATCTTCACTGTCATTTAGAGATCACAGTCGCCCAGCAAGGTCATTTCGGCATAAATCGACTGCAGCGCAGAAACGGTAAGAGATACGGCCGAAGTTACTATAAAGTACTAATAGGAAGTCGTGTGTGTTCTGACCGATGGCGTCATCTTCGATGACCGTGAAGCACGTTTCAAGATCAAACCAAGAAACGATATTTTCCCCGAGAAAAACTACCCCTCCATGTGAAATTTGTTAGCGGCAGCGGCCGCCAACAACAGTGTCCCATATGTTTCTTCCCCCCCCCCCCCTGAGATTTTAGCCTTGGCGGATGTTTGCGCTCTTTGAGTGCTCTTCATAGAGTGTAGTATGTTTCTGCCATAGCTACAGTGCGATCACTGTGCTACTGTTACTGTCATTTAAGCTAAGTTACTATTGACTGATCGGTTCGGTGTGACGCTGGCCTGCGTAGCGACTTGTAAAGGCTAACTGATTTGCATATTTCATCTGCGCGTCCGTCCGCCGATCGATCAACCTGTCTCTGAGATCGTCGCAAGGCGTCTGCGCGTTCTTTGTCATGCAGTCATGTGGGAGATAGGAGAAAGCGACTCACTAGATTTGAATTCAGTCGATTTTGCATAGGCGCAGTCAAATACTATGCCTACTGTATAGCTGAAAACGATACGCTAGATGCTTTCCCCGCAGACCAAAAATATTTGCCAGTCTAAGGGAAAAAATGGTCGCCGAGTTTAAATGTTTCTTCAAGTGATGTAGAACTCACAGGCAAGGATGGTCTGTCAGGCTCCTCGAATAGCAATATGACTAAGTGTATAGTAAGTAAGTAAGTAGTTACACTCCTCAATAGTTCTCGGAGGTGAGTCATGTGTTGGCGCACTTAAAGAGGTGGGTTTTGAGCCTAGCCCGGAACTGTTCTCGGCTGATGGTAAAAGAACGGAGATGAAGTGGCAAGGAGTTCCAGATTCTCGGTGCAGCAACGCGAAAACTACGTTTGCCAAGTTCTGACCTTGTAGTTGGCACACATAAGTCACCGCGATGCGCCGAACGAACACACTGGCTACCAATAGACAAACACATCGTACGCAAGCTCGCTGTGATTGCCGCGCGATGCTATTAATAAGCGCGGCCTGTGCCGTCCTGCGGTGTCCGTCTGTCCGTCTGTCACTTTCGTGTATTTTGTCGAAACGAATAAACGTATCTTCAAAATTTTTTCACTATCGTCGAATGCAGGTGCGGTATGAAAGATAGCGATTCTGGACCAGTATCTCGCTTCATCGCGTGTTGTCAATGCTGCGACCGCCAGGTGTTATCAACACGGTGCTGCCAGACCGTGGCAAGTTGGTGACATTTATCGCTGGCCGCAGCAAGCGGCGGAGGAGACGACGACGACGTAGTGTTCATGACAAGAAGCCTCAACGTTGTGCCGAAGACAATATTTTCACCTCTTTCACCGAGGCCCAAGCATAATAGTGAAGTCAGGTTTAGGCCTACGTCACGCGAACTAGCTTGTGTAACCGAAATAATAATAATAAAATAATAATAATAATAATAATAACAAGTACCGAGCAGAGCAAACCTCGCCTCGCGCCCATTACACTTTCCATTTCACTTGCCATTTCACTTTGGCGAATAAACCTCTCATTACAGAGTGCTACCGGTCCTACGTTTGCCGATATGTCCTGAAAATTTTATAACGATAGGCTATCTGCAACCGTGTTCTCGTAGTGTTGCCATGGTAACGAACATCCTGGCAAACACAACTACGTCACCGGGACGACGTAAATAGTACTGGGAGACGGGGATACGGACATTCCCCCCGGATATACTCCCCCCGGTCAGTTGCCTTCGGACAATTTTCCCTCCTGTTTATATGGTGTAGGACAATTTCCCCTTCCGCCACCACCATCCGCCGATCTACAATATAAAGCGATCTACCGTTAACGTGTACAAAATTGATAACGGTAGATCGGTCATGGTCAGCAGCATGGGTTAGGCAGTTTTCAAAAAAAATCACCGCCTCGTGGGTCGGTTAGGGTCAGGAGTTCCGGTTAGTGTCAGTTTTCATAATTCATATGTTTGCTTTAACAATGGGGAAACGTCCTAGGTGGGGAGGTCGGTGGAGGAACTCTCCAGGGGAATATGTTCTCGAGGGAATGTACGTCCTACACTCGGGAGACGTACGTGTCCCGTGGTTGACAGCTTACGGTTACGACGCCGGAAATGACTTGTGATTTAGTAGCCAATTAAGCCTCTGATTGAATTTCATTGTCTGAGTAACGTGGATAATTTTTTTAAAAATTCTCGTATGCTCTTTGTGTTCGCCAGGTGTCGCTGGCGTCGATCGGATGCATCGTCTTCGTCATCGGCGTGGTCATCGCCCGATCTGGCAGCATGCAGGTGTAAGTGTCGATTGTCGAGTGTGTCGGCTATTAAGCCCCCGCCGCACCAAGTGAAAGTGGTGGCTTTACGCGATGGCGATGTCTTAGCTTCTTTGTCTGTCCGTCTGTGGCATGAAAGGCGTACACAAAACCGGTTTTCTCAAAAACTAAGCAATTTAGAGTAATGGTTTCTATTGACGACCAATAGAAAGTCCTACATGGGCTTTTCAAAGAACCCATTCTTAGACCTTAGGATGACCTTGAGTGAGAGCAAACCTCGCCTCGTGCAAACCCCATGAAATTTGTGCTAGTGGCGGGGGCTTCCTCGTGGCGCCCACAAACGCGCCACACGTTCGAAACCGAAATGACTTCCAAATAGACGGCAGTCAGTTGTCAATAGATGTGCTTCGGCGAGATTTACGGGAAGTGGACGGACTCCCACCGACGTGTTAAGCATGGATAGAATTGCATGGCTTTGGCTTGGAGAGTATTGTGGTCGTAGGAAGCCGTCATGGACGGAATTCTATATTATACGAAATAATAGGAATTGCAACTTCCTCCGCAGTCTGCTGCCGACGATTCATTTTTATGGTAGTCTATGAATTATTGAAACAAGAAGCTCGAAAAGAAACTGAGCATCTTTTTATATCGTTTGGAAATGTTCTATTAAAGCAACCAGAATTTGGCTAAATGTACACTGTTCCAAAAAAAACATGTGACCACATTTTCGATGATAAGTTAAGCAGAACTATCCGTTTACAAAGATTTTTGGCACACTTATTACCAAGAGTATAGGCCATCGACAGGTGTATTTAGTTTCCAACCTCACCTATTTCGTGCACCTACTTTACCTTGGGAAACTGTCGAGACCTACATATCATGAATTTAGCCTTAAATTTATGATTTTCTCAATGCTACAATACTAGGATATTAACTGAAAAATTGTTACCATATTATTTTGCTTACTTATTATACAACTTACGGTTTATAGTAGAACAATAACAAGATTTATTGCAGACGATAACGTTGTTTATCAATGAGTGAGACGGGATATACGATTGGCTTCAGACAACAGCTGAGCACGACATCATTTGAAGCATGTGAGCTGGAGATCACGGTGAATTATTTTTCTGTATACACTTGAACAGAGAATGGCAGTTTCA